>Ga0209487_1001220_pt1 | contig 22029 bp, 17 predicted proteins | sample Poulit2012_FD_187524 | JGI IMG/M metagenome (GOLD analysis project Ga0209487, IMG submission 187524) | Agricultural soil microbial communities from Georgia to study Nitrogen management - Poultry litter 2012 (SPAdes) (version 2) | ecosystem: Environmental > Terrestrial > Soil > Agricultural land...
ATTTGCTAATACCTTAGCCGACGCTCTAGAAGCGGCTTGGGAAGCTGACCCCGAGTGGAGTGCTGCGTTGCGCACTTGGGAAGCAGGCCAAGAGAACAAAAAGCAAGGCCGCGCAGCGCTATTGCCGAATATTAGTGCCAAATATAATTGGATGGATAATTCCTTGCACCCACAAGGCATGTCATCTGTGGATTTCAAAACAGAATCCGTTACTGCAACCTTAGCGCAGCCCCTATTTCGCCCCGAAGCTTGGTACATCTACAAACAAGGCAGCACTGCCACTTCTGTGGCCGAAGCCGAGTTTGCCGAAGCGCGCCAGCAATTTTTTCAGCGAGTGGCCAGCACCTACTTTGAAGTGCTACGCGCCTGGGAAAACCTCACCTCGGCACAAGCTGAAGAAAGAGCCATTGGCGAGCAACTAGAGCAAACCAAAGAACGCTATGAGGTGGGCTTAGTGGCACAAACCGAAGTGCACGAGGCCGAAGCCGCTTATGACTTGGTAAAAGTTAACGTCATCATGATGCAGGCAGAGTTTGATATTGCTCGCGACAAACTCGAAGCTTTAACCGGCCGCTCGTGGCAGCAAATGGCAACTCTTTTAGAGGACTTGCCGCTCAATACACCCGAGCCTGCGGAACCCAATAAGTGGATGGAGCTAGCGCAAGCACAAAACCCAAGCTTAATTGCCGCTCAACAGCAAACCGAAGTGCTACGTTATAATGCTCGCCAGCAAACTTCTGCCATGTTGCCCACAGTAGATTTAGTGGCTCAGCACCAGCGCACTTTGCAGCAACCAAGCTTCAACCCACAGCCCAAAGGCTATGTAAACTCCTATGGCGTTGAAGTCAACATGCCCCTCTTCCAGGGCGGTGGGTTGAACAGTAAACGCAAACAAACTGCCTTGCAGCACGAAGCGAGCGTCGAGTCTTACCAACAAGCGTGGCGTGATGTGGGCCAACAAACCCTAGCGTCCTTCCGCTTGGTCACGGCCAACGCGTCTCATATCAAAGCACGTAAGCAAGCTATCCGTTCTGCAAAATCCGCATTAGAGGCCACACAGGCGGGCTACGATGTGGGCACTCGCAACATTGTGGAAGTGCTCAACGCACAGCGCACCCTGTTTGCGGCCCAGCGTGATTACGCTAATGCGCGTTACGATTACATCCTCAGCAGCTTGAGCCTAAAAGCACTGGCTGGCGTGTTAAGCGAAGAGGATATTATTCAAGTGAACAGTTGGCTCTCCACCATTGATCAGGTGGAGCTTGATGAAATCACAGCTGAAGATGGCCAAACCCGCGACAGCTGATCCAAGGTTTTTTGCAACGCACCACCATGGGCAGCCACCACCTCGGCGGCTGCCACTCCCTCTGCCTCACGGCGTTCTGCATTAGCAAACAGTGCGCTTACCTCTTGGCCTAGCTCTTCGCCATTATTCACAATGGTTAGCGCACCCGCTTCTTCTAATAAGGCAGCAATGCGCTCAAAATTATACAGCTTAGGACCACTCAGCACGGGGTGCTCCCAGGCGGCGGGCTCCAATAAATTATGGCCCCCCACATCGGCAAAAGAGCCTCCCACAAAAGCTAAATCAGCCGCACCATACAACATCAGCAATTCGCCCATGGAATCACCGAGATAAACTTGGGTTTGCCCATCCGGAAAATCGCCACGGCTGCGCCGACAAAATTGTAGCCCTTCGCGCCTTAGCAATTCCGCCGTGCCATTAAACCGTTCTGGATGACGCGGCACCAACACCAATAGCGCATCGGGGAAAGCAGACAACACCCGCTTGTGCGCTTTGATGGCCTCTTCTTCCTCTCCTTCATGAGTGCTTGCTGCCACCCATACTGGGCGCTCGCCAAACTGAGCACGCAATTGCTGCGCTTGTTCTTTCACCGCATCGGATAAGCGCAAATCAAACTTAATACTACCGGTAACGTATACCTTCTCATGGGCTACCCCTAACTTAATATAGCGCTCGGCCTCTGCCTCGGTTTGCACCAACAAACCATCGTAAGCGCGAATTGCCGGCGTGGTAAGTGCTCGCAAACGCCGATAGCCTTGGTAGCTCTGCTCAGAGATACGGCCATTCACCAGCCACACAGGCACCTGCTCTTTAACCGCTTGTGCCATTAAGTTAGGCCACAGCTCTGTTTCCACAATTAGCGCTAGCCTAGGATTGTACGCAGCAAAAAAACGACGCCACGCCGCCGGCATATCCCACGGGCAATACACATGATGCACCCGATCACCAAAAAGTGCTTTAACGCGATCGGAGCCAGTGGGGGTGGTGGTGGTCACCAACAAAGGAGTCTCAGGGTGTTGAGCGAGGAACGCTTTAATCATGGGCGCCGCGGCTAGCGTCTCGCCCACAGACACCGCATGTATCCACACACAATGTGGCAAGGTATTGGGGGTTGCGTTGCGCACCAACCGCTCATTCCAGCGTTTACGATAATCAGGAGCGCTGCGGCCACGCATCCACAACAGCACCCACAAGAAAGGCATTAGCAAATACCACAATGCCGTATAAAACAATAAACCCATGGCCAAATCCTTCTAAACGATGGGCGCATGATAGCAGAGGCAAAACTATCTAGTGCAATAAAACATTAAGCCTATAGCAAGCTGAAAAGTCATCGCATTTACTGCTACACTTACGCCATTTTCCCAATGACGACACCACTATGGCACAGATACCAGCACGCCCCGCATTTCAATTTAAAGATCTAGGCACTTGGATTGCCGTGGCCTTGTTCTGGTTGTTTGGCCAATTACCGTGGAACTGGCAGTTAGCCTGTGGCCGCGGTTTGGGGCGAGTGTCTTATTATGTGCTCAAACGCCGCCGCGATATTGCTGCTAAAAACATTGAACTATGCTTTCCTCACCTAAGCCAGGAAGAACAAAAAACGCTCACTCGACAAACCATAGTTAGCACGGGCGAAGCCCTTGCCGAGATAGCCGCTGCTTATATTAATAAGCGCGTGGATTTGCCTAGCCGGCTCACTATTGAAGGGCTTGAGCATTTAGAAGCGGCGCAACAAAAAGGCGGCGTGATTATGCTGGGCATGCATCTAAACACCATTGATGCGGGTTGCCGCTTATTTGGTGATGGCGCCAAAATGCCCTTTAGTGTGGTGTATCGCCCCAACAATAACCCCATCTTGGATTGGCTGATTGCCTGGGGACGCGGACGTTTTGTGGAAAAGTACATCAACCGCAACGACATGCGCGGCCTGATACGGCAACTACGCGCTGGCAACACCGTGTGGTACGCCCCCGACCAAGATTACGGCCGCGAGCACTCTGTGTTTGCGCCTTTTTTTGGCGTGCCCGCTGCCACCATCACCACCACCTCGCGCCTAGCCAAAATGGGCAAAGCCGCGGTAGTACCCACTTCACATTTCCGATTACCTAACGGCCGCTATAAAATAGTCTTTGGCCCCGCACTTGAGAACTTTCCTAGCGGCGACGATGTCGTAGATGCCACTCTCATCAACCAAGTGATAGAGCGAGAAGTGCTAAAAGCGCCCGAGCAGTATTTGTGGGTGCATCGGAGGTTTAAGACGAGGCCAGTGGGTGAGGAAAGACTGTATTAATATCAACTAAGGACAGCAACGGGGCAGTTAATGAAACGAGTAATAACCTATGGCACTTTCGACCTTTTGCATTATGGTCATATAAATCTACTGAAACATGCTAAAAAATTTGGTGATTATCTTATTGTTGCACTATCTACCGACGAGTTTAACTTTAAGGAAAAAAATAAAAGCTGCTATTTCGACTACAAGCAAAGAAAATCTTTAGTTGAAGCAATTCGTTATGTAGATCTCGTTATTCCTGAAACATGCTGGGAACAAAAAACTAAAGATATCATTCTTTATAAGGCTGACGTTTTTGTTATTGGTGATGATTGGAAAGGAAAGTTCGACCACCTTAAAGAGATCTGTGAAGTAATTTATTTGCCTCGGACTCCGGAAATTTCTACCACAGAGATAAAAAACAGTCTGAGAGAGCTTAAATGAAATTAAAATATTGGCTAAAAGCACCTTTTCGTTACTTGCTAATTGCACTAGCTTATCTCGTTAGGAGGGATCGAAATACATGGGTTTTTGGTAGTACATCGGGCTTGTTTATTGACAACTCTAAATATCTTTTTATTTATGCTAATGAGCATATAAATGATATAAATCCTGTTTGGATTTCCAAAAATAAAGAAACGGTAAAATACATCAACAATCTTGGTTTTAAAGCCTTTCATCGAAAAAGCTTCAAGGGTGTCTATTATACTTTAAAAGCAAAATTTTATATATACAGCTGGCATATTTCAGATATAAGTACCTGGGCATATAATGGCGCCGTAAAAATTAATTTATGGCATGGAATTCCGTTAAAAAAAATAGAGTTCGATATACAAACAGGCCCAACAGCTATTAATTACAATGGCTCAATTAAAAGCAGACTCAAGTATCCTGAAAATTATGTAAAACCAGACTACATTCTTGCGCCATCAGAAAAAGTTCAAAGCTCATTTTCAAGTGCATTCAACGTCAGCCCAGAACGACTCATGAATTTCGGCTATCCTAGAAATGAAATTTTAGTCAACAATATCGAATATGCTATCCAGTTCATCAAAAGATTTGAGCCAGCATTAAGCATGAACTTACTCCAGAAGCTTCAAACCTATAATGAAGTTTTTATATATTTACCAACTTGGCGTGATACCGGTGCAGATATTATCTACAACTCAAAAATTGAATTTAAAGCTATTAACAACATTCTAGAAAAACGGAACAGCCTGCTCTTGATGAAGCTTCATAAACATAGCCAAGGAAAGGCAGGCAAAGAAAGGTTTAGCAATATCATTTACTTAAACCAAAATATTGATATATATCCATTGCTGCAATTTACCACAACTCTTATTACCGATTATTCATCTATCATTTTTGATTATGCTTTATTAAAAAAAAGGATTATCTTTTTTTGCTACGACAAGGAAGATTATATAAACAATAGAGAAATTTATTTAGACTATGAGGCTATTACAAAAAACTATGAGGTTGCTTATAATTTTAATGAGCTGTTAGAGCTACTAAAAAAGCAAAAACATGCAGTAAAATCAAATGAGCTAATTGGAAAAGTAGCTAATATAGAGCAGACCCAAAATGCCTCATTAAAAATTATTAACTTCATAAAAAATACAGAGAGCTAGAAATGCTTAAAAATATTAAAGAAATAAACCGCTCTTTAAGAGACAAACGAAAAAAAAAGAGATTGGCAAGCTTTATGCACTCTTATGACAAAGCTCCTACTCCGAATATTGCACTAGAAGAAGCTAAATCAATCGCTTTGTTACGCTGGGACAATAAGCTAGGAGACTCAATAATGAGCACTGTGCTTATTGCTAATTTAGAAAAGCATAGACCTGATATTCAAGTCACTGTAATCACGCAAGATTTTTGTGCTGACTGGTTTCGAAAAACAACCAATGCAAATATAATTACCGTGGAAAATAGAAGCTTAAAAACAGCTAAATCATTGAGAGCATATAAGAACCAGTTTGACGTACTGGTTGAAATGGGGTCAAATTTCGATTTTAAAGAGTTAGTTGCACTTCATGAGTTAAGCGCCAGTTATAATATAGGTTACAATAAAGACCCCTATAATATATTCAACATCTGCATCAACAAACAAGCTTGTCACTTTTACGATAGATATTTAGAGGTAGCTAAATTATTTACTAGTCAAGAATTAACATCTAACATTCCATTAATTTCTTTCCCTAAAGAAAAAATAATAGAAACTCTCCCTAATAAAAACAATATAGCTATTAACCTTTTTGGCTCAAGCAAATACCGTCAATTTAATGAAAAACAAGCCTTGCTTCTTTTAAAGCGATGGATAACCAACTTTCCTAATGATTATCTATATTTAGTCCCTGTGCCCGACAAAGTAAGTTTACTAAAATCTATAGTGAATAAAATTAACGACAATAGAGTAAAACTTATTTCTAGTGCCCCCTCACTAGAACATACCCTTCAACTTATGAGTCAAGTAGACTTTTGCCTGACACCGGATACTTCCGTAGTACATTTATCTAGCGCATTAAATAGCCCTATAATTGCTATTTACTCTGATAATAAAGCTAACTTTAATGAGTGGAAACCTTTATCTTCAAACTCTGAAGTAATTTTCAACTCACCAAGAAGAAAGAAAAGTAGCAGAACCTATGTATCCGACTTTAATTGGGACGAGCTTGTAGCAAAAAGAAACCGATTGCTAAGAAATATAAAAGACTAATTTATCAATTTTGAGTCAAAAATATATCACGAAACTTTTGATATATTTTATCTTCTGTGAACTTTTCATAACCTTCAGCTAAAGAAGGAAGAGAGTCTGCAGCTAGAAGCCAGTCTATTCGACTTGCTATTTCTTTTTCATTTTTTGAAGAAACTAAAAAACACTCCAAATCTCCAGTTAATATTTCGCTCGGACCTGTAGGGCAATCAACACTTATCACAGGAACTCCCAAAGAAAGTGATTCAATTAGAACTGTTGGAAGCCCTTCATGATCTGAAGTTAATAACAGCCCTTTTGCTGCAGCCATAATCGGATAAGGGTTTTTAACAAATTTTTTAAACTTCACCCTAGCTTCAATTCCTAATTTTTTTACTTGGTATTTTAATTCTCTCTCTAGGCTTCCTTCTCCAAGGATTAGCAAATTTATTTTATTATTTTTTATTAGATTAAATGAATCAATTAATCTATCAACACGTTTTTGTGGTTCAAGTCTACCCGTATATAATAAAAACCCACCCCCATCAAAAGTAAATGTATACTCTTTCGATTTTCGCCTAATATTATCTATATCTATCGGGTTATACAATACTGATATATCAATCTTCTCTTCTTTCATACATTTAATCATAAATGATTTAATGCCTTCGGAAACACATAGCGCCCTCTTATTATTTAACTGTTTGCGAAGACGTCTCCTATATTTATATCTTCTAAACATCCCTCTTCTATTATATGAATATTCATCCGAGTTATGAAAGTAAGGTATCAACCTATTATCATCAACTTTGGATATGACTTTGATACACTCTCCGTGTGATGCTATTAAGTAGTCAAATTTATTAGATTCATACCACGCATAGAATAGCGAAAACCTATCTTTTTCCTTATTTTCACTAGAAAAGCTTAAACTTTTTACAACTATATTCTTTGGCACATCTAGATGTATATCTGGATGCAAAGTTAATATTTCTACCTCAACCCCTCTATCAAGTAGTAATTTTGCTAGTCTAAGCGTAACAACTTGCACACCTTCAATTTTAAGATCTCTGATAAAAAATATTATTTTCATTGCAGTTCAAGTTTTTGATAGTTTTTGATATAGAATGTTGTTATCAGAATATATGCTGCTATTGTTTGACTATGACTCATCGGGACATCTGTTAATCCACTTACAATATAAACTATAATTACACCAAATAATCCTGCCATCTTCTCAATTCCTATCCTTAATACAAAAGATATAGAATATAAAATCATTGCGAGGTATAGTATAAAACCAATTAACCCCTGTCTTACAAGAATATCTAAGAATTGATTGTGAAAATGGTGCACGCGAAACCTATAGAGACTTTCATTTATTTGGTCATTCTTATATAAATAACTTAGCCTATCCCTATAACCTTCCCCTTGGCCAACAAGTGGCTTCTCTTTAAATAAAAGCCCTGCAGCTTGCCACATTTGCAATCTCAGTCCTATAGATCCTGAAAAGTCATCACTTTTTAACCTTTCAACTTCTGCAACTGTTTGCTCAATCCTTCTATCAAAAAAATCACTAAAACTATAAATCATGACAATACTTACAAAGCATAAAGTCAATAATTTCCAACTATGCCTACCAAAGTAAACAATGGTAACTGCAATCATTGCAACTGCTTGTGCCAGCCAAACGCCTCTCGTCATACTAAGTAAAACCGCTAGACTACCAAGCAAAAATGTAACGAAACTTATTACTCCTTTGCTTTTAGTATTTGTTTTATCCTTTAGTGACTCTAAAAAATTAGCAAATCCTATTATCGCAATAGCAGAACACAATGTAGCGTATGGAATAATATTCATTATACCCGCCATTCTAACTTCGTCACGAACAAAGTAGTAATATGATAAATTCGCTAACAATACTATTGAACTAAAAAAAATTATAATACTTATAGTTCTTATTCTTATATCTAATGGTTTTAATAACAGCGCAAATAGCCCTATAGAAACGTAAGTTCTAATAACACCTTGCGAACCATCTCTGAAAAGGTAAGAGATAAATATATACACTGCATATATAAATATAATCAAATTGTAATAATTAATTCCCTCTAACCATTCATCCTTTCTCTGCAGAATCAACCCCAGCAACCCCAAAATAGATACGGGCACAATAATTTTACTGTTATTGCTCATGAAGTAAGACAACAGAAAAACATATAAAAATGGTATAAGTATTAAAATCTGCAACAGCTTTTCTTTTGCTTTAAAAAAATCTTTGCAACTCATTTCGATATTTTCTTGAAAATTAATTCTTGATACCATTCGTACGTGTTTCTGACTGTTTCTTCCGCACCAAATACCGCATAGATTCTTTTTAGAGCATTTTCTGCTCTGTTCATTGCCTCACCTGGTTTATCTAGCACTTCCACTATCGCACGTTTTAATTGGTCAGCATCACCTTGTTTCACTAGTAGGCCCGTCTCGCCGTCCAAAACAAGTTCGGGCGTTCCTCCAGCATCAGTGGCAACAACAGGCCTTTCTACACACATGGCCTCCACAACTACCCGCGGCAATCCTTCACCACTTTCTGAAGCAGAAACCAGTAAGTCGCAAGCACGAATAATAGCCGTAGGGTTGTTGCTATACCCAGTAAAATGAACACGCTCAGGATGTTTGCACTTTTCTACTCGTACATGAGCCTCTTTATTCTGGTCTATATTACCCACCAACAACAAATGCATATTTAAGTCTGACGGCAACTCATCAAATGCATCCAATAAAGTGGGCACACCTTTATGCATGCTATTTCGACTTAGACAGCACATAACCTTCGCATCTTTTGGCACACCAAATTCAGTTAAATCTGCTGCGTCGCCTTGATACCATTCTGGTTTATGGCCTTTATAAATAGTCTTAAGTTTAGCGGGCGGTATATGCCACCATAAAAAACGAGCTTGCAACATCGACTGCCGAACCGCCTCAGCTACACAAAACACGCCATCTAAGCGAGGACTCAAAAAGCTAAACCAATTCTCTGGCTGAAAATAGCTCATGTTTGTGGTGACGCCGCGATACCCTAATATTTTAGCCCTGTGATTCCTGCCTGCCCGAAGAGCGCACGTCACTGCGCGAGAATTGAATGCATGAACAATATCGTAGTCGCCTGCATACAGCTCCTCCTGAATCTTTTTTGTACCCTCTTTATCAAAACGACCCGACAGTTTAATCTCTATTAAATTAACGCCAGCAGCCTTTAGTAAAGGGTAGTTGCGTCCCTCTGGATGACACATCACAGTAACATCGATTTTTTTTGAAAGGCCTATAAATAATTCGCTTTCGGGACGATCGCATTTATCAGTGACGAACAATACCTTCATAAGTATCTCGCTAGTTTGCAAATAATGAAAATGTGCACCGAGGTACTATACACTATTGCCCACACAGCTAATAACACCTCTCTATAGTAGGCACTTACATTGAAATCACTTAAATATTTGCTATACGCCGAACAAAACTATGCTTACGCCATGCTGCGACCTTTGCAGAAAGCCATACTAGCTCGCGGGGATGCCGTTCAATGGTTTCTAGCAGGCCCTGATATTAATAAAAGCTACCTACGTGCAGATGAAAAGCTTCTTGAAACAGTGGAAGCAACCATTACTTGGAATCCAGATATTGTTATCAGCCCTGGCAACATGGTGCCCAGCTTTATACCTGGCTACAAAGTGGATATTTTTCATGGCTTTAATGTTGCTAAAGCCACACGTAGCGATGATCGCGGGCATTTTAATATTCGTGGTTGCTACGATTTATATTGCACCCAAGGCCCAGCAACAACTCTTGGCTTTGAAGAACGCGCAAAGAAACATGGTTTTTTTAGAGTGCGCGAAACGGGGTGGCCAGCATTAGATCCTCTGTTTAAAAATGAACCCATCAATGGGACTGACTCAACGCCAACCATTCTATTATGTTCCACCTTTACCCCAAGCCTTAGCTGTGCTCCACACTTGGTAGATACTATTAAGCGTTTACGCGACACCAAAGACTGGAACTGGCTTGTTCAATTTCACCCGCGCATGGACGAATCAATTTCAAACCAATACCGCGCACTGCAGAATGAAAGGCTTACTTTTATTGAAACGGATAATGTGATTCCTTTACTAAAAAAGGCCGATGTAATGGTTTGTGATACCTCATCTGTGATGCTGATGTTCATGCTTCAAAATAAGCCCATCGTCACCTTCCGAAACCGTACAGTGGGCGACACATCACATTTACTTAATGTTGAAGACACTGAAGACTTACCTGCTGCTATTGAGAGAGCCCTCAGTCACCCCGCCGATTTAATTGAAAAAATTAAAACAGCAGGGGATTTGATCCATCCTTTTCGTGATGGCCGTTCAAGCGAGAGAGTACTTGAAGCCATAGACGAATGTATGGCTCTAGGAACAGATGGTCTTAAGCCTAAACCGCGTAACTTAATACGCAACTTTAAAGAGCGTAAAAAACTTGGATACTGGCAATGCTAAAAGTCCTTATTTTTGCCTTTTTCTTGTTGCGAAAGTAGCCATAGCCCAGTGTGTTTATTAAAGTTTCCTTGCGCATAGTTCATAGCCACAATAAAACCAATACGACCATCTAGGAACCCGCCTCGAAAAATATAAATGTTTAAAAATGTCCAAAAGGCGCGCAACAATACTACTAACATACTGCGGTTCCGCTTGCCTCTTTCAAAATATTTATGACTGCCAAGCCATGCGTACTTTATGTTCTTTTCTAAAGCATGGCCATAATCACGCGCAGTATAATGCAATAAAATCCCTGGTAGGCGCCCTACTTTTCCTTCTGGATGTATCACCTTCTCGTGCACCTGAACGGGCGTGAAACTAGAGCCCTCACGTATAAAGAGCCGCAAAGGAGAGCGTCCACTTCGGCCATGCTTAAGCATCTTCCCATGCCGTACAACCCCCCACTTAATGGTAAAAGCAACTTCTTCGATAGTTTCCTGAGCTAGTAATTTCTTCAAAGCGTCTTGTGCTGTCTTATCCAGTGATTCATCTGCATCAATGAATAAAACCCAATCCTTCGTAGCTTTCTCAAGGCAACGTTGTTTCTGTGGGCCAAACCCAGGCCAATCCGTTACCCATACTTTGTCAGTGTATTCTTTAACGATTTCCACCGTGTTGTCTGTGCTACCGCTATCTAGCACAACAATTTCGTCAGCTAGGTGCTTGACCGAATCTAAGCATTTACGGATACGGTCTGCTTCATTCTTAGTGATTACACAAACCGAAAGAGTGTTTTTATCAACTTCTTTCTCTAAACTCTTATTCACAGTGCAGTAACTCAATGTTTTAGTTTACAAATTATTTTTTAATGATAATGATTAATTAAATATCCACAGACCTTGTGCAGAAGCTCGCACAGTCAATTAATTTTAGCACTTTACCATAATTTCTACGTCAAACTCGTCTGATACCAAAAAAACACCCCTAGTGACGGTAAGCCACTAGGGGAAAGCATCAAGGGAGCACAAATCAAAGAAACTAAAACCCACTCAAAACCCAGCCGACACCCACCCTCTCGGCAAGCTTTCGACCTCTTCGCTCTCTAGAGGTTCACCGCCATAAACCACTTGCTCAGCATCGCCGTAACGCAACCAAGGGATTGTCTGTGTTTGTGCTACGGGTGCTTGGGTATAGTCGCAAACACCATCGGGGAATATTTCCCGCACTTTTTCCGCAAAGTGCTCTGGGTCGGGTGTAAGTGTAGTGGCCAAGGTTTCTAAGATCGACGTAGGTAGTGAGGTTGGGTCTTGCACGCCTCCTTCTAATAGAGCCACCAAATTGTCCACCACAGAGGTGGGGTTAGTGATCACCGCAGGCAACAGGCCTTTAATAATCCCAGGGATGCTTGTTGGGTTATCTGCTGCGTCTGCCATTTTGCTTGCTAGCTCTTTGGCGAGCCCTGCGGGGTCGGTAAGGCTAATAAAGGGGGCCGTGGCATAATCCTGTGGATCCACCTCTTTTAACACACACTTATTGGTGAGGGTAGCAATGCTATCGCCTGCCACTGTACGCGGCGTACCAAAGCGTGTCGTCACTACTGTGCTTTGTAAATCCGTCACAGGCTTGAGCAATTGGTCGAGGGGCTGTGTGATATTCGCTAACGCATCACCAATCGCTCCGCCATCGGGCAGTTGTAGCAACTCAGAAATATTAGTGAGGTGCTCGATATTAATACCGCAAGCTTGGTTTGTTACCGCATCCACCACCAAACCAAACTGATCGGGCGCGGCGGGCAATGGTTCTAGTGATAAATACGGAATCACGGGGTTAGGATAAAACAGAGGGCCGAGTAAAGGCGGTATATGCTCCTCGTCGAAGAGCGATGAAACAGATAAGCACCTATCTCGAGCTTGCACGGGCCGCGCTGTGCGCACCTTCTCAGACAGAGGCACTTCTTTATCCGCTGCCTCTACTTTTGCTAACCAATCATCCATCACCAATAATGCTTGAGTGGTATAAATGGTGTCGCCCGCCACAGGCACGGGGCCAAACCAAATCACATGATTATCGGCATTGCCGTGCGCCTGCTGCAAGCGCTCACGCAATTGCCAACTGTGGAAGGCATCATGTGCGGCACCAGGATCGAGGCCGCGCAAATCGATAATAGGCAAATCATTCATATTATCGGTGGTATTAATAGCGCCCGTGCGGTACGCATTGCTCAAAGCCTGCATATTGGCTTTATTACGCGCATCTTGGCGGCGGAAATCCACATCCAAGCCACCAATGTTGCGGTTCAGCTCTAAGAAAGTCTCACCGCTGATTAAGCCACTTTGCAGTGCTGCGAGGCCGTATTGCACGCCCGTATTATCAAAGGGGACACCGGTAAAACCACGGCTGATTTGCTCTTCCACTGGCCCCCAATCTTCCACCGCTCGTGGGCCAAATTGATTGTGCATCCAATCCACCAAACCGCACCGGAGACCCTCAGGGTTATCCGTGGGGTGATACAGCAAGCTAGCATCATCAATACCACGGCACTTTTCTTGATCTGGAAATGCAGAAGGGAAAAAAGCAGCATCCGAGGCAATGGGGTTAATAGGGAGGTGGCCATAAAATGAAATCATGGGTACGGGGCCGGGATCCGCTAACAAGCTTTTTAACATCAAGGGCACATCCATGGGATCTGAAGGCAGTTGCCAATCAAACTGCTTGTTCAGCAGATGATAGTCCGCAAACTGCACTGCGGTAGTCCACACGTCGGGATAGGCGCATTGCACTATCAAGCCTTGATAAATCCCAGGGTAAGCGTTCGCCACATGCAGCTGCATAATGGCGCCTCCCGAGCACCCTGTGCCAATGGTGTAGCGTAATGGGCCATAGTTCTCGATCAGGTGCTCTTTCGTCATCATCAAGGACTCAGCGCCCGTTACTAAGTTGGCATTGTGACCAAGGTTGCTCTGTGCGGTGGACATGGTGGCAAACCCGCGAGACAAGGCCACAACAATGCCATTACCCAGCTCTGTGGTTGGCGGGTTAGCCATGCCAAACTCCACCCCTACGTTGCTCCCATGATGGATCAGGAGTTTTTGGTTCCACTGAGGCTGTGGATTCACAGCATCCCAAGGTTCCTCGGGGTTATAAAGCACCATAATTTGATAGCGGTCGCGGTTAATAACGCCACGCTCCACGCGCACGATAAAGGGCACTTCTACACCCGTATCCGTTACTGTGGTGGCAATATCACTGCTGCTAGGTGGGTGCTTGGGATCGTAGTCCACGAGCTCTTGCCCAGAGATACCTATTTTGAGCAGATCCATGGGGATATCGATGAGATCCTCTGGCCCATCAATGCGATCTGCTACTTTTTTCATGTTATCTACAAACGACATATACGCCTTAGCGGGCAAATACTTAAAGCTGAACTCTGGCGCTTGGTTGCACTGCTCGTCTAACTGCTGCGCTGTGTTGGTGCACTTCCATGGCTGCACTTGTGGGCCTGAAATAACAGGACCGCCCTTGGGGTGGTTGATAATAGTGCGGGTTAGTATCGCGTTGTTAGCTAGCGTGACTGTTAGCACATTTTCACCCAGTGCTAGCCCTTCCACCAACCCCATCAAACTGCCATCTTCTTGTGGCACTAAAGCTGCGGTGACATCTTTGTTGCCTATGCTTAGCTTGGCTCCTGTTAGCTCGTCTGGGTTATCTGCAATAACACGAATCAAGGCATCGCCGCCGCTGATTAACTCGGCTCGGTTCGAGAGCACTTCGATGGCGCCTTGGCCGAGTTTGGGTTCTGGTTGTGGTTCAGGCTGAGTAATAGGTGGTTCGCTTGGCTCATTGGGGGTAGTGTTTTGGCTTTTGGAGGAACTGCCGCCACAAGCGCTCAGCCATATTGCTGCAAAAAAAACAGCCATCCATGCGTTTCTTCTCATGATTGTCTCCGCGCATTTATTCTTATTTTGGAACTTTAGTTCTAGATTTGATTTTAGTGCACGTCAATCGGGGTTAAGTGCTACAGCCAAGCAACGACTACTACTCTTGCATTAGATAGAAGCGATTCCCTTCGCTCCTTTCATGGACTTAAAACGTAATCTTGACTCCCGCCACAATATTCCGCCCCGGCTCGGGCACTTGATGCGCCAAAAACGAGGCGTGTTGCCACTGGCGCTGATTGAGCAAATTGGTGCCACGCAAGTACACATGGTAGCGGGCATCCCCTTGAATAAAGTGATTAAGGGTTAATGCCAACTCTGTGTGGCCAGGGTTTTTTTGCTCGCCTGTAGCAATGCGTTTTTGCTCCATCACGCGGGTGAGCTCCCACTCCGTCTCCAGCCATTGATGAAAACTTGATAGGCGCACCCCATAGCGGCGCGCGGGGATACGCGGCAAGTTGCCGCCTTGAGTAAAGCGTGCATTCACGCCATCAGCAAACACGCCCACAACCCATTGTGGATGAAACAGCCAAGAGGTCTCAGCTTCTGCACCCACAAACTCAGCATCGGCTTGCTGGTACTGAAGCAAACGGAAACCATGATGCTCGTCTAGCGTATGACCATAGATATAATCATTAACGCGTTGATAGTAGGTGCTTACTAAAAACTGCCATTCGCCTTTGTCCTTGGCCAAGTACCATTCAGCACTTTGCGTCGTTTCATTATTCGCCCGTCGGCCCTCCCCGCCGCAAGCAGTGGAGAGCAAACCACATTCATAGGTATTGGTGGCCAAATGCAAGCCATTGGCATAAAGCTCCTGCGCTTGGGGGCTACGCTGGGAATACCCCACGTTCACTCCCGTAGCCAGGTCCTCCCTAAATGACCAACGCAAGCCTGTGGCCACACCCCCTGCCCACTGGTCGCGATCCTCATGCTCGACACCTGCCGCCGTTAGCCACTGATGTTCGTAACGCGCACTGGTTTGCCACTGCAATGCGTCGTTTACAGGCAAGGTTTCTAGTGCAAAAAGCGCAAGGGTTTGGGTATCCACTTCAGGCATCATGGCCTCTACGCCGGTGGCACGCGCCTGCTCGTGTTGATATTCCATACCTACGAGCCCATGCCAACGCTTCCAAGAAGCATGCTCTGCCTCCAAACGTAACTGACCACCGCGGTGGCTAAAACGCGTGGTCACCGCGTCGTCGTCGATTTCGTTATGGCTATACTCTGTGTGGCTCGCCTTTAAGCGCACGGTTTGCCATACCGATGTTTGCGGGCGGTACTCCCCCTGCACATCGATACGACGGCTATTGAGCTCTAACCATGCACCATGATCATGATGATGATCGTGGTCGTGGTCATCGTGGCTATGGCAATGCAATTGATTACCGTGGGGGTGGCAATGCTCATGTTCGTGGCTATGGCCAGGCAAGCCATACCTATTGTTATGGTCTGTCACCGCGAAGCCCAAGTAGCCGCGCTCTCCGATCCAAGATGCCCCCAAGGTGCCCACCACTTTTTCTGTGGCGGTATCTGGTACGTGGCGGGTGGTTTGTTTTGGTGCTTTATAATCGGCTGTCTCACCGAGCGCTACTGCGCCGTGAAACACCCAGTGTTCGCTCACTTGCCCGGTTAAATCAAAAGCACCCTGATACCCGTTATCCACACTGCTCCCCTGAAATGCCACACTACCTTCATGGCCGTTGGCAGGCATAGCGGTAGGAACGCGCTGATGCAACACATTCACAGTGCCATTTAAACCACTGCCATACAGCAAAGTAGCTGGCCCACGGATCACTTCCACCCCACGTGCAAGCAATGGTTCCACCGCATTAGCATGATCAGGCGAAAGGCTCGAAGCATCTATCACACTGGCACCATCACTCAGCACACTCACTCGTGGCGCCCCTTGTCCACGGATGATGGGCCGCCCAGCCCCAGCGCCATAACTCTCATTATGTATGCCAGGCTCCTTAGCCAAGGTAGCGCCCAAGGTGCCTTGCAAGCGCATAAATAGCTCTTCATCCATCAGCCAGCTTTCTGGCGTGGCTAGCGCCTCAGCGCTCTGCCCTTGCACTGAAATTGAAGACAAATTGATCGTGTCGGCATGAGTCGCCGCACTGAATACACACACCAGAAGGCCCAATGGCCAAACAATTTTTAGCATAGTCATTTTCCATAAAACACACACAAAGAGTCCTTCGCCAAGCTGGCAAAAGAAATTAACGTTATTTTTTACGTGGTGTTAGTGGAAAGGGGGAGCGCGCGGTTGCGCCATGCCTCGCACTGCACTGGTGTGCAATTGAAAGGAAACAGGCAGTGAGTATATAAACCGTTTAAGTTCGGGTAACAGTAGTGTATGGCTTGTGTTCGCTACCAATTGCGCTGAGCACAAGTCGCAAACATCTAACCAGTGGGTGGCTGTTTTTTGCGTGGATTCTTTTGCTAATTGTTCTGCATGCTCACCAATAGGCAGGTGATAGCTCGTACTATGAAAGCCACTATGCCACTGCACACCAAACAAAAGCAGTGTTAAAACAAATATTAGCTGCGGAAAAGCACGATGGCGCATTGCATGAGTCATTAGTCAAATGAGCTAAAGACTATAAATCAAAGTGAGAAGAACGGGAATTAAAAATTCACTGGCTAAGCTTTCGATAACTTGCCAGTCATCAGATTGCGCCTGTTAAGCGACACATTTTTTAATGGCCAATAAAAAAGCCGCTAAGCTTCATCAACTTAACGGCTTGTGTTGGTGCCGAAGGCGGGACTTGAACCCGCACAGCCAATGGCCACCACCCCCTCAAGATGGCGTGTCTACCAATTCCACCACTTCGGCTAATTTTTTGAGAAGCCGCTACTCTTCGTTAGCGTCTTCTGCGGTAGCGGATTCTACCTCAACTGACTCCGTTTCGGAAGCGTTAGCGGCGTCATCTTCATCGATTGCCGGAAAATCATCCGATTCCATCGGGAAATCACCTTCTACGGCGGGGAAATCCCCCTCCTCAATAGCGCTCTCATCAATGGTGGGGAAATCTTGGTTGAGCATTTGCTCCCATTTCTCGCCCTGATTTTGCAACGCATTGGCTGCTTGGCGTGCTTGCCAAGCGAGCCCTAAGCTGGTGACCATAAATACTACCGCAAACATGGCAGTAGCACGGCTTAAAAAGTTAGCCGAACCCGTGCTACCAAACATGCTCTGTGAACCCGAAGCACCACCGCCGAAGGATGCGCCTGCATCTGCTCCACGGCCTTGCTGAATCATGATTAAACCAATTAATGCTAGTGCAGAAAGAATGTGCACCACATGCAATATAATATCCATAAACCCAACGCTTAATGACTATTGAAAGCCTGACAAATGGTAAAAAAGTGCTCTGCATCCAGTGACGCGCCACCGATGAGACCACCATCAATATCTGCTTGTGAAAATAATGCTGCGGCATTATCCCTATTTACGCTGCCGCCGTAAAGGATAGAGGTGCTTTCTGCCACTTCAGCACTCACTTTTGTAAGCTCTTGGCGAATAAAGGTGTGCACGGCTTGGGCTTGCTCTGGGGTCGCTGTTAGCCCAGTGCCAATCGCCCACACAGGTTCGTAAGCTATCACGGGGCGCAGCCCTGTTTTGATTAGCTCCACAATAGGCGCTAGCTGCTCGGCCACCACGTTTTCAGTAACGCCTTGCTCTCGCTCTGCATGGGTTTCGCCAACGCACACAATGGGCAAAATCCCGTTTTCCGCGAGCCTCTGGCACTTTTCAGCCACATCTTCATTACTTTCGCCAAACAATGTGCGACGTTCGGAGTGGCCCACTAACGCCAAGCTCACTTCGAGGTCGGCAAGCATAGTAGCCGCCACCTCACCGGTGTAAGCACCCTCATCAGTGGCCGCCACATTTTGCGCGCCTAATTGAATGTTGGTGTTAGTCAGCTTTTGCTTAAGCGTCGCAATGTAGGGAAACGGCGGGCAAACTGCCATCGCAACATCCACTGCCTGTTGTTTTGCCACTTGCTCCGCCCATTCAGCAACAAAGTCCGAATGCGCATTCATTTTCCAGTTTCCAATTACCCACTTCTTTCGCACAACACTTTCCTTCTATTGTATTTCTTCTTCAACAACGCTAGCTAATGCTTGACACACTTTAGCCACTTGCGTTTCGTCTTCACCTTCCACCATCACGCGCACTAGCGGCTCTGTGCCTGAGGGGCGTAATAGCACGCGCCCTTTATCTGCTAGCTCTGCCTCTGCCGCTTTAATGGCTTCTTGCACGGCAGGTTCGCTGATGTTGTCGCGATTATCGCCTTTTACGTTAATCATGGTTTGTGGCAGCATTTGCATTTCTGACAATGCCTCGCGCAGGGTTTGGCCGCGATGTTGCAACGCAGCCAGTACTTGCAGCGCCGAGACGATGCCGTCCCCAGTGGAGGAGCAATCGAGGCAGAGTAAATGCCCAGAGGATTCGCCGCCCACGGTCCAGCCTTTTTGCTCAAGCATTTCTACCACATAGCGGTCGCCCACGTTGGCGCGCGCAAATTGGATGCCCTGACGAGTTAGCGCTTGCTCTAGGCCAAGGTTGCTCATCACTGTGCCCACCACGCCTTCCAAACCCACGCGGGACTTGCGGTCTGTGGCCAATAAATAGAGCAGTTGGTCGCCATCGATAACGTTACCTTGGTCATCCACCATGATCAGGCGGTCGGCATCGCCATCAAGGGCTATTCCTATGTCAGCTTTCTCAGCCAATACTCGCTGGCGCAATTGCTCTGGCTCTGTGCTGCCGCAACCTTGGTTGATATTAAGGCCATCGGGGGAAATACCAATGGCCACTACTTCGGCACCAAGTTCGTCAAACACATCAGGGGCAATGTGATATGCCGCGCCATTAGCGCAATCCACGACTATTTTTTTACCTTCGAGGCTTAGGCGGCCTAGCACTGTGCTTTTGCAAAATTCAATATAGCGGCCGCGAGCATCAACTATGCGACGCACTTTACCCAATTCATGGGCAGGAGCCATGGGCAAATCTTCATCAAGCTTTGCCTCAATGGCAAGCTCCACTTCGTCGGGTAGCTTGCGGCCATTATCGCCAAAAAACTTAATGCCATTGTCTGTGTATGGGTTGTGAGAAGCAGAAATTACAATACCGGCTTGGGCATTAAAGGTATGGGTAAGGTAAGCCACGCCGGGGGTAGGCATGGGGCCAAGTAGCAACACATCCACCCCTGCGGCTGAAATCCCTGCTTGCAGCGCCGATTCAAACATATACCCAGAAATACGAGTGTCTTTACCAATTAAAATCTTGCTGTGCCCTTCGGCAGCTAATACAGCACCTGTTGCCCAGCCTAGCCGTAATACAAAATCTGGGGTAATAGGATATTCTCCCACGGTGCCGCGAATGCCATCTGTACCGAAATATTTGCGTGTCATATCACGCCTCCTTGGTAATAACGCCCAACAGGACAACCTGTTGTTACATTGCTTGTTGCACAGCGTGGGTCATACGCAGTGCATCCACTGTGGGAGCCACATCGTGGACACGCAAAATATGAGCCCCTTGAACGGCAGACCACACCGCCAAAGCTAAACCACCATACATGCGCTCATCTACGGGTTTATTAAGTGTTTCGCCAATCATGGTTTTGCGGGACACTCCCACTAATAAAGGTAATTCTAGGCGCAGTAGCTTATGCAAATGCGCCATTAGGGTTAAGTTATGCTGCAGATTTTTACCAAAGCCGAACCCGGGGTCGAGCACAATTTTGTGACGCTCTATGCCAGCAGCAACACAACTTTCAACCTTGGCGGCTAAGTAATCACTTACTTCCACCACAACATCCTCATAACAGGGGGCGTGCTGCATGGTTTGTGGCTCGCCTTGGCGGTGCATTAAACACACGGCCAACCCTGTTTCTGCGGCGGCCTGCAAAGCCCCTTCACGATCAAGGGCACGCACATCATTAATCAGCCCAGCGCCTAATTTAGCGCCTTCGCGCATCAGCTCTGGATTACTGGTATCAAGCGAAATCACCACATCCAAATGACGATGGATCTTTTCCACCACGGGCAATACGCGATCTAATTCTTCCTGAGAACCCACCGCTTGGGCGCCCGGGCGCGTGGATTCGCCACCAATATCAATAAAAGCCGCACCCTCTGCCACCATTTGTTTGGCTTGAGCGAAGGCCTTATCAACGGAATTAAATCGCCCACCATCAGAAAACGAGTCAGGGGTGACGTTAAGGATACCCATAACGAGAGGCGCGGACAGATCCACTGTCCGCGCCCCACACTGTAGTTGCTTATTTTTGCTCATAACTCTGCTTAATTATGAATTCGCAGGCCCTGCAATGGCATCATCGCCGGCGTCATCTGCCTTAGTGGTGGTTTCCACAGAGGCTGCTACACCGCCCGCACCTGGCTCATCCCAATCTTTTGGCGGACGAGGTGTGCGGCCATTCATAATGTCATCGATTTGGTCTGCATCAATGGTTTCATACTTCATTAAGGCCTGCGCCATAGCCTCAAGCTTGTCACGGTTTTCATGCAGAATCTTTTCCGCGCGGGCGTAGCTAGCGTCAATAATAGCGCGCACTTCGCGGTCGATTTCTTCGGCAGTTTGCTGAGAAATATGGCTCGTTTGGGTCATGGATTTACCCAAAAACACTTCACCTTCTTCCTCTTCATAAGCCAATGGGCCTAGCTTTTCTGACAAGCCCCACTTGGTCACCATATTGCGCGCAATTTTGGTAGCACGCTCAATATCGTTGGATGCGCCTGTGGTAACACCATCAAAGCCGTTAATCATTTCTTCAGCAATACGGCCACCAAACAAAGAGCTAATCATGCTTTCTAAGGCACGCTTAGACTGGCTGTATTTGTCTTCCTCAGGCAAGTACATGGTGACACCCAGGGCACGGCCACGAGGAATAATCGAAACTTTATAAACAGGGTCATGCTCCGGTACCAAGCGGCCCACAATGGCGTGGCCTGCTTCGTGGTACGCCGTATTGAGCTTTTCTTCCTCGGACATCACCATAGATCGGCGCTCAGCACCCATTAAGATTTTATCTTTGGCGAGCTCAAATTCCTTCATGCTCACTAAACGCTTATCGCCGCGAGCGGCAAATAACGCAGCTTCGTTAACCAAGTTCGCTAAATCCGCACCCGAGAAGCCAGGGGTACCACGCGCTAACAAAGAGGGCTGAACATCATCCGCTACTGGCACTTCTTTCATATGCACTTTAAGAATTTGCTCACGGCCACGCACATCGGGTAACGGCACCACCACTTGGCGGTCGAAACGACCA
>Ga0209487_1001221_pt1 | contig 22021 bp, 20 predicted proteins | sample Poulit2012_FD_187524 | JGI IMG/M metagenome (GOLD analysis project Ga0209487, IMG submission 187524) | Agricultural soil microbial communities from Georgia to study Nitrogen management - Poultry litter 2012 (SPAdes) (version 2) | ecosystem: Environmental > Terrestrial > Soil > Agricultural land...
GGACCGCGTCGTCATTATGCTGCTGTTCAAGCAGGTGGTGAGCGTTGAGCAGGTGCAGGAGACGTGGGTGGCGTGGCGCCGCGAGCAGCGTGCCGGAAGCAAAGAGATGCTCTGGCGCGCCGTCGCTCGTCGAGATGACGTCGACCGAGAGGCGGTGTACGCCGAAGCTGCGGAAGTCTATGCCTTCGAGACGCATCAGCTAAATGTAGACCAGGCGCTGAAGGTTATCGACGGCTTGCAGTCGGCGCGTAAGTTCACCGAGACCGACTGGCAGAGAATGCGCGACCTCGGCATCCTGCCGATAAAAGTTCAGCAGGTCGACGGCCAGCCGCGGTATGTATTCGGGGCGTACGACCCATCGGCCGCGCAGGTGCAGCAGTTTGCCAAGCATCTCAAGATTGGCATCGTCGAGCTCGTCTATGTGCCGGAGTCGACCATCAAGGCGCTCGTCATCGATGCTTTTGCACCGCGTAATGAGTATCTGGAGCGCATCAGCGACGACAACCTCGCCTTCGACCTCGGGCTCTCGCACGATCAGGAAGGCCTCGTCGATGAAGACGCGCTCGACGCCGAGATCAACCGGTCTACGCTCATCAACCTCTTCGAAGCCACGCTCGTCGAGGCGGTGCGCCAGGGCGCATCCGACATCCATATCTTCCCCAATGCGCAGAACCGGATCGAAATCCACATGCGCCTCAACGGGGAGCTCAACTGCTGGCACATCGAAGAGCGCGTACATCCCGAGGCCTTCCTCGCCGTTGTCAAGGATAACGCGATCAACATCGACCGCTTCGAGCGAGACATGGGGCAGGACGGTTTCCTGCAACGCAATATCGACAACACACTGATTCGCTTCCGTGTCTCGGTGATGCCACTGATGAGCGCCAACCACGAGCTGCGGGCCGAAAGCATCGTGCTGCGTGTGCTCGACGATCGCAAGGTTGTCACCGATTTTCGAAAGCTGGGCTTCCAGGAGCTGGCGCTACGGCAGTTCAACGAAGCCATCAGTAAGCCCCATGGCATGGTCATCCTCACGGGTCCGACGGGCTCGGGTAAAACGACCACGCTCTACGCGGCGCTGCATCAGGTGGTCACGCCAAAGAAAAACGTGCTGACGGTCGAGGACCCGGTGGAATACGTCCTTCCGGGCGTCCGGCAGTTGAAGCTGACGCACAAATTCGGGCTGGAAGAGGCGCTGCGGTCCATACTTCGCCACGACCCCGACATCGTCATGGTCGGCGAGATGCGCGACCGGCCAACCGCCGAGCTTGCCATCAAACTGGCCAATACCGGTCACCTGACGTTCTCGACGCTGCACACGAACGATGCGCCGAGTGCCGTGAGCCGTCTGTTCAAGATGGGCATCGAGCCGTTCTTGATCGCCTACGCCGTAAACCTCGTCGCTGCGCAGCGGCTCGTCCGGAAGCTGTGCCCTGATTGCAGGCAGCCGCAGACCGGCCTCGATCCGGAATATCTCGCCTATCTCGGCTTCGACCCGCGTGAGCGGACCACGTTCTACGCGCCCGGTGAGACGACGTCGTGTAAGCGATGCAAAGGAACTGGTTATACCGGCCGGCGCGCCGTCACCGAGACGATGCCGTTTACGCGCGAGATCCGGCAGATCATCATCGACGCCAAGGGCGATATCGACGAAGATGCCCTGCGCGACGCGGCGATCCGCGGTGGCATGCTCACACTGCGCGACTCGGCCCGCGAGTTCGTCCGGATGGGCGAGACCTCGATCGAGGAGATGCACCGCGCCACGGTCAGCGACGGCTAAGGTCAACCACGGTGCGTGCTGCGTCGTTAAGTACTACGTCGTCAAGAACTACCTCGTCAAAAACTACGTCAGCCGGTACTTTGCATGGCCGCTGCGATGCCGTTGATGCTCAGATAGAGCATGTCGCGTTTTTCGTCGCGCGCGTCCTCCGGACTCTCACGGAAGCGACGCATCAACTCGACCTGGATAAGGTTGAGGACGTCGGTATACGGATTACGCAGGTCGATCGACTTCTGGATGACGGCTGCATTGTCGAGCAACGCATCTTGCTCCGTGATCGCCAGAATCATGCGCCTGGCCGCCTCGTAATCGGCGATGATCATCGGATGGATCACATCCTGGCCGGTGAGCTGCGAGTAATATGCTGCCGTTTCGAGCCGGGCACGCCTCATCTCGCGTTGCACGCTATCGAGCACGGCCTGGAAGAAGGGCCACTCGCGGTACGCAGCACGCAACAGTTCAAGCCGCTCCGCATCCTCGCCGATCACGGTCTGCAACGCGTGCCCGGTTCCGTACCATCCCGGGATGACATACCGCGTCTGCGTCCAGGCGAAGACCCACGGTATCGCCCGTAGCCCTTCGAAATCGACTTCGCTCGTCGACCCGCGCGACACCGGCCGCGAGGCAATCGGCAGGTTACTGATGTGCTCGATCGGCGTCGCCGACGTGTACCACGCCCAGAAGTCGGGATGATCTATCAGCGCTCGATAGGCCTTCATCCCTTCATCCGAAATCTCATCGAGCATCGAAGTGACCTCGTCGAGCGGCTGTGACGAGCCGCGGCCGAAGTGACCGCTCGTTGCCAGCATCACGGCATAGACCACCTGCTCGAGGTGCCGATGCGCGATTGGCGTGGAGGCGTAGCGGAAAGAGATGACCTCGCCCTGTTCCGTAAACCGGATTCGCCCGTTATGAACGACAGGCGGCATCGACAGGATGGCCTTGTAAGCGCGCCCACCGCCCCTGCCGACCGTTCCGCCGCGGCCGTGGAAGAGCCTGAAGTCGACGGCGTGCTTACGGCAGATCTGTCCGAGGTCCCGCTGGGCAAGGTGCAGCGCCCAGTTGGCCATCCAGTAGCCGCCGTCCTTGTTGCTGTCGGAGTAACCGAGCATGATCTCCTGAAAGCGGCCGCGCGCTTCGAGCTGGGCCGCGTAGACCTCGTGCTCGAACAGTTTGTCCATGAAACCGGCACAGTGCTGCAGGTCTTCGACCGTCTCGAAGAGCGGGACGATATCGAACGGGCAGTAGACGCCGGAGCCGGATGTCTGCACGAGCCCCGCTTCTTTCGCGAGTAAGATGACCTCCAGCAGATCGCTCAGCTGGTGCGTCATGCTGACGATGTAACCGCCCATCGCCGCCGGTTCGGCTTCGACGATCTCCGCGATGACCTGCATCGTGTCAAGCACCGAGCGCGTTTGCGGCGAGACCTCGAATCGGCGCGGCAGGAGCGGCCGCGGGTTGTGGATCTCCTTCGCAAGCAGCTCCAGGCGCTCGTCTTCCGGCATCGACGCGTAATCAGCCGTGATGCCGGCCTGGGCAAACAGTTCACTTACCGCGCGCTCGTGCACGGCACTGTGCTGGCGGATGTCCAGTGCCGCCACGTGGAAGCCGAACACGGCCACACGCACGCGCAGGTTGAAGAGCACGCCGCTGTCGGCGAGGTCAGACAAATCGCACGCGTGCAGGCTGTCCTCCACCACTTTCAGATCCTCTGTGAAGCGTGCTGAGCTGTACGCCTCGAGGTCACCATCACCGAGCCGTTGCAACCGCTCCATCATGAAGGTGATCTTCTGCCGGAATGGCTCGTGCCTGTATGTGCGCAGGTCCTCCTCCGACACGATGCCGTCATTGCGATCTCTCTCGAGCGACGCAGCGAGGATGTCAGGCGTGGGCACCTGCCGTTCAGACAGGCTCAGCTCCCGCCGCAAATCGCGCAGCTGCTCGTAATACTGCATGAGCGCGAGACTCCGCTGGCGCCGAAAAGCGGCACGCGTCACGTCCGGCGTGACGTTGGGGTTGCCGTCGCGGTCGCTGCCGATCCACGTGCGGTACCGAAGGAACGACGGCAGCGGCAATTTCTCGCCGTAATGGCGGTAGACCGCGCGCTGAACATCCCGCATGATCGCCGGCACGGTCTCCCACACCGTGTTCATGAAGAAGTACAGCCCCTGATCGATCTCGTCCTCAACGGTGGGGCGCTCGCTCCGGATGGCGTCAGTGGTCAGAAGCAGTGCAATTTGATTGCGGATGTCGGTCAGGATCTCGTCGAGCGTCGCTGGGATCAAGCGGACGTCGCGCAGTTGCTCGAGTCGCTTGCCGATCGCCTGCTGCTTGTACAGGATGCTGCGCCGCCGCGCCTCGGTGGGGTGCGCCGTGAACGTCGGCTGGATGTCCATCTTCTCGATGAGCGTGCGGACGCCGTTGTACGAGATGCCGGCCTTCTTCAGCATCGAGATCGCTTCGTCGAGCGATTCCTTCCGCGGCACTTGTGTGGGGGATGGAAGCTCCGTCAGGCGCGACAGCAGCGGCGACGGATGCCCTTCTTCATCGAGCAGGCCCGACGCCCGGCGAGCGCGCTCACGGTTTATGCGGATGATTTCCTGCCGCTCAGCCTGATTGATGAGGTGGAAAAACGCCGTGTACGTGCGGAGGAGCCATCCCAGGACGTCTTCTGTGAGGTCGCGGATAATCGCCAACGCCTCGTCGCGCAGCTTCGGGTCGTCCTGACGGATGGCCTCTTTGCATAGCGTCCGAAGTTGCTCGACCAGATCAAACACCTCTTTGCTCGTCCGCTCGCGTAGGACGTCGCCCAGAAGTGAGCCGAGCAAATTCACCTGCTCGCTCAGTGGTTCAGAAATTCCAGTTCCCTCGGCTCGGATGTCGAGCCCCTCCCAACGACTTGAAACCATGTGAAGTCTACCCTCGGTACGATTCGGAATTCGAGATGACGCGGCTGATGTTAATTGGCGGATTCGAGACGAACCGGCACGCGCGTACCATCCCACACAATAGACAAGGTGGTGCCGCGCCGCCCCTCGTCGTCGTCGAAGCGGATGGTAAACGCCTCGTGCTGCTGCGCAGCGCGTTCCGGCGCAACCTCAACGCGGACAACGTCGAGCGATTCATCGTACTCGTACGCACCCCACTGGCCGAGACCGTTATTTAGAATGACGGTCCACTGATCCCGATCCGGGATGGTGAAGAGGGCGTATGTACCCGCTTCCACGCGTTCGCCCGAGAAGATCACCGGCTTTGAAAAGGTGATCTCGGTGGCTTCGTTCGCGCCGGTGCGCCACACGTTGCCGTAGGGCACGAGTCCGCCGAAAATGGAGCGGCCGCGCATGCGGGGCGAGCCGTAGACGACCTTGATGTACGTACCGTCGATGGTGGAGCTGGCAAGCGCGAGCGGACTTTGCCGGGCTTCGGGCGCCGGTACAACGCCGCCGGTGCCCGCTGATTGCGCATCAGCCGGCGACGGCGCAAGAATCACCAGCGCTGCCAGCAGGATAGCAACTGTAGCCGGAATGGATTTCATATTTGGGATGCAGTGTGGTAATGGCGGCCGCCGGATCGGTCGGTGGAAGGATTCTGATGTAAGATGTAATACGCGACTCCTGATTTGCCGCCTCGCACGGGGCGTCTACCGACCTCGAAGCTGCAGGGCACGAAAGCGCGCAATATAACGTGCGGAAGGCTAATTCGAAGATGGAGCTCATTGCGACATTGTGATTCATCCTGCGCCGGGGTAGCCGCTAAGGATCCGTTGGGCACGGCTGAAGGGCGGCGTATTGTTCGTCTATCTTCAAGGAAATCGAAGACTCCGGGCAGTCTGTACAACACCGGAACGCTATCCGCCGCAGCCGATTACAGCCACATACCTGCCGAGAAGGAAGGGATTCCCCTACATCGTCGGCGGCGTGAATGCGGTAGAATGGCTACGGCCGCTTGGGTCCTGCCGCATCGGCCGGCTGCACCGTTATGGCCACTTCATCACATCAACTGGGGAGTTTTTGCGTGAACAAAGCGGACATCATCGACCGGATTGCCACCGGCACCGGTCTGACCAAACTTGAGACAGAGGCCGTAGTGAACGGCTTCATCCATGTTGTCATCGAAGCCTTGAAAGAAGGCGAATCGATCGAGCTTCGCGGCTTCGGGACGTTCAAGGTGCAACATCGCGCGGCACGCACGGCCCGGAATCCACGCACCAACGAAGAACTGCAGGTTCCGGCACGCAACGTTCCGGTTTTTAAACCCTCGAAGGATTTTCGCTCCACGATCGAACGCGCACGTCTGATAGAGAGTTGAGTCTGTCGTAACGCACGCAACCTCTACTCTCTGATGGCCCGATCGAAGAAGAAGACGTGCGCCGAATGCGGCGCTCTCGTTGCCGACGGCGCGACCACGTGTGACCTCTGCGGCTCGAAAGTCGAAACGTCGGCGCAGGATGCCGCAACCTCCACTGAAGCGCAGGGCGACGACCGCTTTTGCAATCATTGCGGCTGGAGAAATCCGGCGGGATCGCGCTTCTGCGCAGGCTGTGGGAAGCCGCTACCGGCGGCGGAGGGCGCGCGTCCCACCATGCCGCCGGCGGCCGAGCCCGAGCTCGCCGAGCCTGCATCGACGTCGACCAATCCATCGGACGTCGGAAAACAGGTTACGCTGCTCGTGGGTGGCGGCGTGCTCATCATCCTGGCGCTCTACATCATCACGCTTGTCAGCAAGCAAAATGTGACGACGGGTGGAGCGGAACCGGTGGCGCCGCTCTCCGCCCTTGCGGTGCTTGAAGATGCCGCCACGGAGCCACCTCCACCGGAAGTTCAGTCGGCCGCGGATGCCCTCCGCGAGCGGATGGCGCAGGCGCCGCTCGATGAACGGCGCGCGCTGCAGACGGAGCTGGTCGACCTGCTCTATGAGGCCGGACTGCCGGACCACGCCGCCGTGGAAGCGCGTGCAATCGCCGAGGAGACCGGCCACCCGAGCGACTGGCGTGATGCCGGCGACCTCTTTTTCCACTGGATGGAAACAGCCAATCCGATGCTCCGGCCGGATATCGCCAAGCTGACCGTGGATGCCTATGATCGCGTGCTGGAACACAGCCCGGATAATCACGACGTCCGGGCCAACATGGCCTGGGCGCTGCAGTACGATGCATCCGACCCTATGCGCGCGATCGACGAGACGAACTATATCCTGGATCGGGATGAGAACCACCTCCAGGCGGTCTTCAATCGAGGTTACTTCCTGATGCGGATCAACCGCTTCGATCAGGCCATTGAGGAATTCGAACGGGTACGTGAATTAGGGGATGTCGATTCACCGATCGTTGCCCAGGCCACGGCGATCATCGAGATGATCCAGGAGCAGCGTTCGGATTGATGATGCGAAGAGGGATTGCGGTTCTTGTCGGGATTCTGTCGCTGATGATGACGGCAGCCGCGTGTAATGATGAGGCCGACTTCGCGGGGAAGAGCGTCACCGGGCAGGCTGAAGCTGTACTCGAGCATCTGACGAGAGAGGACTGGTCTGCGCTCGCTCCTTACGTTCACCCCGAGCGCGGCGTGCTGATTGCTGCCTATACCTACGTGGAGCCCGGCGAGAACGTGGTCTTGACGCGAGACGAAGTCGCCTCGATCGGCGCCGACACAACCACACGGTTGTGGGGTCATCAGGACGGGACAGGCTTCCCAATCAACATGACGGCGGCGGAGGTCTTCGATGAGTACATCCTCGATCGCGACTTTCGTGACGCCGAGCGGGGCGAGCCCAATGAGGTCATCCGCTCCGGCAGCATGATCAATAACGTGCCGGAGGCCTTTATCGATTCAACCGTCGAGCATCCGGACGAGGTCGCCTTTGTGGAGTACTCGCTCGAAGGAAGTGACGAATACGGCGGTATGGATTGGGCGAGTTTGCGGCTCGTCTTTCAGCAGGAGGATGAATCGTGGTTTCTCATCGGCATCGTGCGCGATCGCTGGACGATCTGACGATAGGCCGTTGAGCAGTCGGTCCGCGCCATGTATGCGCTCTCCAGTATCAGGTCGTGGGCAGGTTCGACGCGCGCGCGGTGTGCGATTTGTCTGCCGATGTGTACCTTCGGCACCGACCTTAACCTGCACTTCCGATGATTAACCTGTTCACGGCATCCGAGAAGGATCGAATCGAAGCAGCCATCTTCGAAGCCGAGGCGCGCACCTCGGCCGAGATCGTGCCGTGCGTCACCGACGTATCGGCGTCGTACGAGGTCTCGTACTGGCGCGGCGCGGCATTTACGGCGATGATCGCTGTCGCGGCCGTCCTCGTCCTGATCCGCTTCTACACGGGCTGGGGATTAGCGTGGCTGCACACGCCATGGGGCGTGATCATCATCGCGCTGGCGGGGGCCTGCCTGGGTTCACTCCTCGTGCGGATGATTCCCGCGCTTCGCCGCCGGCTCGCGGGCGACGCCTACATCGTCGAACGTGTGCACCAGCGTGCGATGCGGGCGTTTCTCGAGGAAGAGGTGTTCGCCACCGCCGGACGCACCGGCATCCTCATTTTCGTTTCGCTCTTTGAGCATCGGATCGAAGTGCTCGGTGACACCGGCATCAACTCGCGCGTTGCCCCGGACGACTGGGTAAGCATCGTGGCTCGCATTCGAGAGGGCATCATGGATGACGAACTCGCCGATGCGCTCGTCGATGCCATCCGTATGTGCGGCGACCTGCTGGAAAGGAGCGGCGTGGCGGAGCGGGCGGAAGACACCAACGAACTCGCGAACCGCGTGAGGCTTGTCCGATACGAGCGGTAGCGGTCAGTGCGGTACTACGCCTGCTCTATTTCGATCACGAGGCCGTCGTGATCCCGCACAAACAGACGCCCTTCGACCTCTTGATAACTAAAGGATGCAGCGTCCATCCGGGAGCGAAGGTCCTGCCATTGGCGCGTAGGAAGGCGGAAGCCGAGGTGATGGATGCCGCCGCGGCCGGGTATCGCGGGGTGACCCATTTCGGGCATCTCGATGATCTCGAGCACGTCGCGTTCGCCCACGTCGGTTAACATGGCCCGCTGACGCCCTTTTCGAATCGGATCTTCCTCGACAACGCGCACGCGAAAGCCGAGCAGGTCCACATAGAAGCGGAGTGCTTCGTCGAGCGAGGTGGTCATGATGGCGGCGTGATCGAGGCGCATGCGCGTTCAGTAAGTCTGCGACGGGTGGTGGATAAAACGAGCCAACATGTTCAAGCGTCGGCCGACTCGGTGCCGACGGCCTGGAAGCGAGACGTGTTTATGCCCAGGCGCCGGATTTTCTTGTACAGGCCCTGCCGCGTCAAACCGAGTTCATCGGCCGCGGACGACACATGCCCCGCGTGCCGGCCGAGAACCTTTTCGATCACATTGCGCTCGGCATTCATCAACACATCGTCGAGCAATGTCGGAGAATCAGCCGTGGCGGTTGCAGGCGACCCGATGATTTCCGGCGGCAGATCGCTTCGCGTGATGACGGGTGCCGGCTCGCTCGACACGAGCGTCAACATTCGTTCGAGCTCATTGTGTAGCTGGCGGATATTGCCCGGCCACGTGTACGAGATAATTGCCTCAAGCGCATCATTCGTGACGGAGACCGGAGGCAGATGCGGCGCCTGAAGCTTTGCCGCGATGTCGGCCACCAGCAGCGGCAGTTGGTCACGCCGTTCGCGGAGCGGGGGAAGCTGGATCATCAGCCGGGCCATCGCCTCATAAAGGTCAGGCGCTATCACATCGTTGTCCACCATGCGAGTCCCGTTCACAGATGATGTCACGATGACGTTGGCATCGATTGGACTATCCTCCATCCACCGAGCCAGTTTCCGCTGTATGCCGGCAGGCATGGCGTCGATCTCGCGAATCAACACTGATCCGCCTTCGGCCTCGTACAACAAGCCATCGTTGTTTGTACCGAAGAGGCGAGGTTCGAACTCTGCGGCCGTCGCCAGTGAACAGTCGAACTCCACGAACGGGCCGCCGGGCCGAAGGGCCGCGTGGATCTGTTTCGCCAGATACTTCTTTCCAGTGCCGCGCTCGCCTGTGAGTAGCATGGGCGGCGGATTTTCGGGAAGTGGCGGCAGCGAGTTCCAATAGGGCAACGCCACACGGCTTCCATCCGGCCAGCTTCCGCCGGTAAATGACGCCGAGCCGACCGCGGAAAGTCGGACGTAGACGCGTTCTGCCGGCTGCTTTCTATGCGCCAACCGGCGTTGCATCAATGGGATGGCCGTCATCAACGCGTCTCCCTCGACAACGAGGCGCTGTAACGACTCCGCATCACCACGTCGGCGCTGGATGTCTGCGTGCAGCAACCTCGCTTCGATCGATGGAAGCGAAGGCCCGCGAACATCATCATCCATCGATTCGAGAATCGGCGCCAGGTTCGCCTCAACCTCATCGAGTGGTACACCCGTCTCAAACGCGACGCGGGCGCGCAAGATGTCGAGTGCGCTTCGATACAAGGGCGAAGACAAACTACCTATGAGCGCGCCCATGCCGGTGATTGCCGCAGCTGCCGCCTCATGATCATTCCACATGACCGCGAGCGCACCGCTCAGGCCGGCGTGCCAGAACGCGGCATCGCCGTCGTGCCGGAGCCATCCCGACGCAGATGCCTGGCCGAGAAGGTGATCTGCGGCCAGTGGTTGGTCGAGGAGGATGTAGACCAGCGCGCCACCGAGGTGTGCCCAGGTTCGCGTCGCCGCGTCGTAGGACGCGGCCGTCGCGTGGCTTCTATGGAGGCGGGCCAGTGCAACAGCCGGGCGAAAGTGCTCGGCGAGAGGCCAGGCGCAGAGCCATCCTTCCCACAAATCACGAACCGCGGATGCAGGCGGCGCCGTATCGGCGTGGTGCGCGAGCTTTAGATGATGTGCCGCCCGCTCGACATCGGCATACGCGAGCAGGTAGGTGCGTGCCAACAGCGAGTGCACGACAACATCTCCACTGCCTGCGGCGGCGTTGTCGGCCAGAGGCGCCAGCATCCGCAGAACGTCGCCCGCACGCCCGCGCTGAAGCAACGTGCGCGCCATCGCTATGGTCGAGGCATGCCTCATTCGCACTTCATCCGATCACATAAAGCCGAGTTCGAGCTTGGCTTCTTCCGACATCATGTCCGGCGTGAACGGCGGATCAAACGTCAGCGTCACGCGGGCGTCATCGACCGACGGGACCTCGCGGACCACTTGTTCTACCTGGCCCGGCAAGAAGCCTGCAGCCGGACAGTTCGGCGCGGTGAGCGTCATCATGACGTGCACCGTGTAGTCGTCAAAAATCTTGACGTCGTAGATGAGGCCGAGATCGTACACGTTGACCGGCAGCTCGGGGTCGTATACCGTGCGGATGGCCTCGACGATGTTCTTTTCGAGATCCTCTTTGGAAATCTTTTCTTCGTGTGCCATGATCGTATCGGGTTAAGTCAACACTTAGTCTTCTCGTGCGAAGGCGGCGCCAAACCGCTTCATCTGATCGACCATCGACGCCAGACCGTTCTTGCGAGTAGGCGAAAGATGTTCGGTCATGCCGATGCGGTCAAGGAACGCCAACTCGGCATCGGCAACCGCCGCTGCCGGCTGTCCGTCGAGCACGCGTACGAGCAGCGCTACAAGGCCTTTGGTGATCAGTGCGTCGCTGTCGCCATCGAAATGGATCAGCCCGTCTTTGCGCTCAGGCTTGATCCAGACCTGGCTCTGGCAGCCACGGATCTTGAACTCGTCCGTTTTATACTCGGGCGCCAACTGCGGCAGCGCCTTTCCCATTTCGATCAGGTATTCGTAGCGACCCATCCAGTCGTCGAAAAGCAGAAACTCTTCCTCGATCTCCTTTTCACGATCCAGAATCGTCGGCGTTATTTCGGTCATCAAATCAGTCGAGGAGGATGGGAGATACGCGGAGGAGGCCGTCGACGAGCCGGTCGATGTCTTCGCGCGTGTTGTAGAGCGCGATCGACGCGCGTACGGTGCCCGGAATCTTGTAGTGATCCATCAGCGGCTGCACGCAGTGGTGGCCGGTTCTTACGGCGATACCCTGCTTGTCGAGCAGCGTGCCGACGTCGTACGGATGGGCATTGCCGAGGAGGAACGAGATGACACTGGCCTTCTCTGAAGCCGTACCGATGAACCGCATGCCGGGTACGTCGCGCATACGCTCCGTGGCATACGTCAGCAACTCATGCTCGTACGCTGCGGCAAGGTCGATGTCGATGTCGTCAAGAAACGCGACGGCTTCGGCCAGGCCCACGGCTCCTGCAATGTGCGGGGTACCGGCTTCGAATTTATACGGCAGCGTGTTGAACGTCGTGCCGTCGTAAGACACGGTCTCGATCATGTCTCCGCCGCCCTGGTACGGAGGCATGGCCTCGAGCAGTGCTTCCTTTCCATACAAGATGCCGATACCCGTGGGGCCGAACATCTTGTGGCCGGAGAAGCAGTAGAAGTCGGCATCGAGCGCCTGCACGTCGATGCGCGTGTGCGGAACGGCCTGCGCGCCGTCGACGAGGACGGGCACGCCGCGGTCGTGCGCAAGCTCGATGATGTGTTTGAGGGGAAGGATCGTGCCCAGCGCATTCGATATATGCGCTACCGCGACCAACTTCGTGCGCTCGCTGATGAGTTCGGGAAGCGCGTCGACGTCAATCTCGCCCTTCTCATCCACCGGGATGATGCGAACGCATGCCCCCTTCTCTTCGCACAGAAGCTGCCACGGAACGATGTTCGAGTGGTGCTCGAGACCGGAAATCAGGACTTCATCGCCCTCGCCCACGTTTACGCGGCCGTAGGTTGACGCTACGAGGTTGATGGCCTCGGTAGCACCTCGCGTGTACACGACCTCGTTCACCGACGCCGCGTTGATGTACGCGCGGATCCGTTCGCGGGCGCCTTCATAGGCGTCGGTCGCTTGCTGACTCAGCGTGTGCACGCCGCGATGGACGTTGCTGTTCTCGCCGGCGTAATAGTCGACGAGGCGCTGGATGACCCGCTGCGGCTTCTGCGACGACGCCGCATTGTCAAGGTAGACAAGCGGCCGGCCGTCGATCTGTTTCTGCAGAATCGGGAACTGCGCACGCACGGAATCGACGTCGTACGCCGCGCGGTTATTTTGTGAGATGGTCGTGCGTTGCGTGGTGGCGGTCATGACGGCGTCGGAGAATGACAATGGCGTCGTGCGTCGACCCGGGGACGCCCAAAAGAGGCGGGGCGGCCGGACGCCTTAACGCGGCCGCCCCGGGATCGGGCCTTATGCTGTGAAGCGCTCCGTGATGCGAGCGTCGAGCCATTCGCGCAGGGCATCTACGCGGACGCTCTCGACCACATCGCGCGCAAAAGCCTGCAGCAGCATGCCGCGTGCGGCGCGTTCTGAGAGTCCGCGCGAGCGCAGGTAGAACATGGCCTCGGCGTCGAGCTGGCCGGTTGTCGCGCCGTGCGAGCACTTCACGTCGTCGGCGTAAATCTCGAGCTCCGGCTTTGCGTGCATCTTTGCGTCTTTCGAGAGCAGAATACTCTTGTTCTGCTGGTACGCGTTGGTCTGCTGCGCATCCTTCCGCACGAAGACTTTGCCGTTGAAAACGGCGTTGCTCTTATCGTCGAGCACGTACTTGTAGAGCTCATTGCTCACGCAGTTGGGCTTCGCGTGATCGATGAGCGTATGGACGTCTACGTGCTGGCTTCCCGTGGGCAGCACCAGGCCGAGCAGGTGGCTCTCGATATGCTCATCGTCGAGCGTTACCGTGAGGTTGTTGCGGACGAGCGCGCCGCTCAACGTGAACGTGTTCACCGAGAAAACGCTGTCGCGTCCCTGATAGATGTACGTTCCGTTGACCTGCGACGACACATCCCCTTCATCCTGGAGCTTGTAGTAGTCGATGTTCGCCGCCTGAGCAACGAAGATCTCCTCTACGCTGTTTGTGAAGTAGCGCACATCGCCGAGCACGTGGCTCGTTTCGATGAGCGTGGCCCGGCTGTTCTCCTCAAACACGAGCAGATTGCGGGGCTGGATGAGGATGTCGTCGGCGCTGTTGAGCAGCGAGACGATGTGCAGCGGTTTGTCGAGTTCGGCGCTCTTCGGGATGTACACGAAAACACCGTCCTGCACGAAAGCCGTGTTGAGGGTGGTGAGAGATTCCGCGTCAGTGCCCGCCGCCGTATTGAAGTACTTGTTGACGAGCTCTGTATGGCGGCCCGCGGCTTCGGCGAAACCACTGATGACGGCGCCGTCCGGCAGCTCGCCGATTGTCGAGAGCTCAGGTACATAGTGACCGTTCACGGTCACGATGATGTGGGCGTCGAGGTTGGGGATCAGGTAGGGCGAGACATCGATGCCTGCCGTAGAACCGGCCTCGGGCACAAGGCGGTACTCGTGCTTGAGCGGGGTGACGACATCGGTGTACTTCCAGGCCTCGTTGCGCTTCGTGGGCAGCCCCACTTCAGCGAAACGCTTGATGGCCTCGCGCCGCAGGCCTACGATGGCGGCGTTGGTGCCGTTCAGCGTATGGCCCTCATTTATTTCGAACGCTTTCACGAACCGTTCTTCCGGCCGGCCGACCGACGACTCGTCGAGACGTGTAGCGACTTCAGGCGTTGCCATATCTATCGTTGTATTGAGATTTCTATCGATGGATTGCGGTGCCTGGGATCAGCCCGCGGCGACGACGTCGGCCGTCTCTCGGCGAATCCAGTCGTATCCTTTCTCCTCGAGTTCGAGCGCCAGCTCTTTGCCGCCGCTGCGAACGATGCGTCCTTCGACCATCACGTGCACGAAATCCGGCACGATGTAGTCGAGCAGCCGCTGGTAGTGCGTGATGACAAGGAAGGAGCGGTCTTGTGAGCGCAGGCGGTTGACGCCGTCGGCCACGATGCGCAGGGCGTCGATGTCGAGGCCCGAGTCGGTCTCGTCAAGGATGGCCAGCGTGGGCTCGAGCATGGCGAGCTGGAAGATCTCGTTGCGCTTCTTCTCACCGCCCGAGAAGCCTTCGTTCACCGAGCGCGTCATCAGCGACGGGTCGAGCTCGACGAGGCCTGCCGTCTCGCGCATCAGCTTCAGGAAATCTGCGCCGCCGAGCTCCTCCTTTCCACGATGCTTACGCACGGAATTGACGGCCTGGCGCAGGAAGTTGTTCATGCTGACGCCGGGCAGCTCGACGGGATATTGGAACGCGAGGAAGACGCCTTCCTTCGCGCGCTCGTCAGGATCCATCTCCAGCAGGTCGTCTCCTTTGTAGGATGCCGAGCCGCCGGTTACCTCATACTCTTCGCGGCCGGCCAGGACCGAGGCCAGCGTGCTTTTACCTGAGCCGTTCGGGCCCATGATGGCATGAACCTCTCCCGGATTCAACGTCAAGTTGACGCCTTTGAGGATATCGATGTCTTCGATGCGGGCCTGGAGGTCCTTGATTTCGAGCAGTGCCATAAATAAACGTGCAAAGTTAGGTGTTGAAATTGTTCGCGCCGGCGCACGAGAGAGAGGCGGCGTACTCCGGCCGTCTCGATCGTCGCCCGTGGTGTTTAGCCGACGCTTCCCTCGAGTTCGATGGCGAGCAGCTTCTGAGCTTCGACGGCAAACTCCATCGGCAGCTTAGACAGGATGTCTTTACAAAAGCCGTTCACGATGAGCTTGATTGCCTCCTCCTCGCTCAGACCGCGCTGATTGCAGTAGAAGATCTGATCCTCACCAACCTTCGACGTTGTGGCCTCGTGCTCCACCTGCGAGGTCGAGTTGTGGATCTCGATATAAGGGAAGGTGTGCGCACCGCATTTGTCGCCGAGCAACATGGAGTCGCACTGGGAGAAGTTGCGGCTGTTCTCGGCGTTCTTGTGCATGCGCACGAGTCCACGGTAGCTGTTATTCGATACACCGCCCGAGATTCCCTTCGAGATGATCGTGCTCGTGGTGTTCTTGCCGAGGTGGATCATCTTGGTGCCGGTGTCGGCCTGCTGGTGACCCTTGGTGAAGGCGACCGAGTAGAACTCGCCTACCGAATGATCGCCTTTGAGGATGACGCTCGGGTACTTCCACGTTACCGATGAGCCGGTCTCGAGCTGTGTCCACGAGATCTTGGCGTGATCGCCGGCGGCCAGTCCGCGCTTGGTCACGAAGTTGTAGATGCCGCCGACGCCCTCGGCATTGCCGGGGTACCAGTTCTGGATGGTCGAGTACTTGACCTCGGCATTCTTGTGCGCATAGATCTCGACGACAGCCGCATGAAGCTGGTTCTCGTCGCGCATCGGTGCGGTGCAGCCCTCAAGGTAGCTGACGTAGGAGTCTTCCTCCGCGATGATGAGCGTCCGCTCGAACTGGCCGGTGTTCATCTCGTTGATGCGGAAGTACGTCGACAGCTCCATCGGGCAGCGAACGCCCTTCGGGATGTAGACGAACGATCCGTCTGAGAAGACCGCCGAGTTGAGCGCGGCGAAGTAGTTGTCCGTATACGGAACGACGGAGCCGAGGTACTGCTTGACCAGCTCGGGATACTGACGTGCTGCTTCACCGAACGGCAGGAAGATAACGCCCTGCTTGGCGAGCTCCTCGCGGAAGGTCGTTGCCACGGAGACGCTGTCCATGACGGCGTCAACGGCCACACCTGCGAGCGCTTTTTGCTCTTCGAGCGGGATGCCGAGCTTGTCGAACGTATCGAGCAACTCGCGCGGTACGTCGTCGATGCTCTCGTACTTGGCCCCTTGCTTGGGGGCAGCAAAGTAGCTGATGCTCTGGAGGTTCGGCTCGACGTACTTGAGGTGCGCCCACCGCGGGTACTTGCTCTCATCCTCCATCAACGTCAGGAAGTGACGGAACGCACGAAGGCGCCATTCGAGCAACCACTCGGGCTCCTCCTTCTTGGCGGAGATGAAACGGATGGTGTCTTCGTTGAGTCCGGGAGGAGCCGTGTCGTACGGGATATCGGTCGTCCAGCCGTGCTCGTACTCGCTCTCCGCAACCTCCTGCAGAAACTGGGTCTCGGTTGTGCTCATATTAGCCTTCGTCTCGCGTGACGTAAAACTGATGTATTGTAAACGATCGTTTACAGCTTCAAGGTCGTGTTAACGAGCGGTTACAACAGCGCCTGGCAGAGCGCGTTCCCGCTTTTTCGATTTAGACGAAGTCTTGATAATGAGAATCACACGGGCGCAGGAACGTTGGGCCGTGCGTCCGGCGCCGGTGAAACGAGCGGCTGAGCGAAGCACCCGCCATCGGCGTCCCGGCTTGAGATTGGCGGGCCGTGGCGAGGCTTCACCCGGTTCCCCCCAAACCATACAGCTTCAAGATGCGGGCTGCGGACGCCCGGACGTGAGACGGCTTCGCGACAAGCGGGCGGAACCTGTGCGTCGTGCGGTGTTTACGGAGCAAGGTGTCCATGAATCATGGCAGTTAGCAGATAGACATGTCGATTACGATCACGCCGCGCGCGCTGGAGAAAATTCAGGAGATCGCGCAGAGTGAGCAGGTGGATTTCTCGAACACGATGCTGCGTCTGGCGGTGGTGCCGGGCGGCTGCTCGGGGCTGACCTACGATCTCGGCTGGGATACGGCCGAGCAGGAAGGCGACTCGGTGACGGAGGTGGATGGGGTGCGTCTGGTGATGGACCGCCGCAGTCGCCTCTATATTGATGAGTCTGAGCTGGACTTCACCGACGGACTCGAGGGTCGGGGCTTCCACTTCCAGAACCCGCAGGCCATGCGTAACTGTGCGTGCGGGGAGTCGTTCGGGCTGTAACGTGGCATGAACTTCGAGTGGGATACGGCAAAGAACGAGTCCAACATCCAAAAACATGGAATCTCATTCGTAACAGCCGCCGAGGTTCTGATGACACGTCACCTCCGTATCAGATCAGATCGTGAGGGAGAGGTCCGTTATCTTGCCGTCGGCGAGGTCAACAGCCGTGTAATCTCCGTTGTCTACAGCCATCGTAACGAACGATTACGGATCATCTCAGCTCGAAAGGCGAGGAAGAATGAGCGGGAGGCATATTATGAGGTTTTCAGCTGATGATGTAGGCAGACAAAAAGATGAGACCGATTGGGTTCGTGTCGATTCTCTGTCTGAAACCGATGTGGAGCATGCTATCGCCGCAGATCCTGACTCGGAGGTGCTTCCCAAAAATTGGAAGGAGCGCTTAGAAATCGTCGATCCGGTATCCGGTGAACTCACGATCGTCATACGACTCGATCGGGAAACGGCGGATTATCTGAAAAGTGAGGAGGGTGCGCTGAACGACCGCATTCGTGAAGTTCTGCGCGAATACGTGGCCCGCGACCGGGAAAAGTAGAAGCTAAGTTCTGCTCCGTTCCAGCGCCTGCGCCACATCCGCGATAACATCGTCCGGGTGCTCGAGCCCTACGGAGATGCGCACGAGGCCCGGCTCGATGCCGACTGCCGCCCGCTCTTCATCCGTCAGCGAGGCGTGCGTGGTTGAGGCCGGGTGTGTTGCGATGGTGCGTGCATCGCCGAGGTTGGCGGTGAGCGAGCACATGCCGAGGGTGTCGAGGAAGCGGCGGCCCTGATCAAGCCCGCCGCGTAACACGAACGAGACGATGCCTCCACCGCGTGTCATCTGGCGTCGGGCCAGTTCGTATTGCGGATGCGACGGCAGATGCGGATAAATCGTGCGCTCAACCTCGGGGTGATCTTCGAGGAAAGCGGCCAACTTCTTCGCGTTGTCGCAGTGCCGCTCAACGCGCACGGCAAGCGTCTCGAGGCTCTTGCTGAACATCCAGGCGTTGAACGGCGACAGCGCCGGACCCGAGTGGCGGGCGAAGTACCGGATCTTATCGATCGTCTCCTTGTCGCCGAGAATCACGCCGCCGATGCCGCGCCCCTGTCCGTCGATGTATTTCGTGGCCGAGTGCATTACCAGATCGGCACCGAGGCGGATCGGCTTCTGAAGGATCGGCGTGGCAAAGACGTTATCGACGATGAGGATGACGCCGCGCTCGCGGCAGACGCCGGCGAGCCACTCCAGGTCAATCAGTTCGAGGCCCGGATTGGTTGGTGTCTCGACAAAGCAGACTTTCGTGTTGGGACGGAAGAGGTCGGGCCAGGAATCGGTGTCGGCGATGTCGCCGTACGACGACTCGATGCCCCAGCGCGGCAGGATCTGGGTGAGGATCTGATGCGTGGAGCCAAAAATGGACCGCGCGGCAAAGACGTGGTCGCCTGAGCTTAACAGTGCCGCCAGCGGCGTAAAGACCGCGCTCATCCCCGACCCGACCGCCACGCCGTCTTCGGCATCTTCGAGCACGCACATCTTGGCTATGAACTCGTCGACACTCGGGTTGCCGTAGCGCGAGTATACCTGGCCGTCCATTTCCTTCGCGAAGAGCGCCCGTGCATGCTCGGCGGTCTCGAAGGTGAAGCTCGAGGTCATGTAGATGGCCGAGGCATGCTCGCGGTGTTGCGAGGCCTCGGTCTGCGTGCGGATCGCACGGGTTTCATCGTGCTTCATCAGGGCGCGGCATCGGGATTTGGAATGTGGAGGAGGGCGGGGTGAGTCCGCGATGTGAGTGGACTAACGAAAATTATTGCGGCGCTTCTACGACGCCGTACCGGCACCATACTTTTCGCCGTTGACGGAGAACGAGGCCTCGATCGTGACGCTCGTCTCGAGCATCTTAGATACCGAACAATATTTGTCGAGACTCAACTCGACCGCCCGCCTGACTTTCTCGACGTCGAGGTTTCCCGTCAACTTGAAATGTATGTGGATGGACGTGAAGACGCGCGGCACAGATTCGGCGCGCTCAGCGTCGACCTCGATCTCGAAAGAATCGATCTGCTGACGTCCCTTCGTCAGAATGTCGACGATGTCGATGGCGCTGCATCCGCCGACGGCTGTGGCGACGAGCTGCATCGGGCTCGCGTGGGAGGTGGCGTCGCTCCCGGATGTGCCGTCGATCTCAATTTGACGACCGTTGTCGGTTTCGGCACTGAAACGAAAGCCCTGGTGGTGACAGAGGGTAACGTGCATCTGGCGCAGGATCGTTAAATGGATAGCGCCCGGAGTTTAGTAAACAGAGTCGCGCCGTTCAAAGATTATCGAGGTCGGCCAGATCCTTGATCCTCCCGCTTGCTCGTTTATTTCGTTTGAGATCTGCCAGACTGATTAATGGAATGTGTACGCCGTCCCACTCGACCTCAATTCGATTCTTGTAGCAGTCTGAAAAGCGGACTCCCGAAATAGAGGTCAGAATCTCGATTTGCATTGGGGGAATGCCCATCCTGAGAATCTTATCTTCTTTCATCAGGTGCTCTGGGGCCAGGTCTTCCACCCCGAATCCGAACTGTATCAGGACTTCGACCGTCCTCTCCGCATTCTCAGGATCGGTTGAGATCCAGACATTCATGTCTCCCGTCGACCGAACGTAACCGTGCAGTCCGACCGCGTATCCGCCAATCAGCAGGTATTTAACCTCGGTTTCGTTCAGTAAGCTCAAGAACTCGCGGAAGTCGGACGGTAGCTGGATCGTATCCATAGACGATCTGTCGATTCATCTCAACGGCCTGAAGCCGCTGGAGTGGTGTCTTGTTCTGCCAGAAACGGCGATCAGCCTCTTCGGCCTCCTCACGTGTCGTCACGTCGAAGGCGGTGCGGTCCAGCTTGAATCTGTCGGATGAAGAGGTCATTTCCAGATTCTGAATTAGAGGCAGTTGTTCGTGGGATGATACTTCAAAACAAGCCCAGCTGCTCGCCCGGCCGCTGAAAGTGATTCGTCGAGAGCGGCGTTCGGCGGTTCAGGTCGAGCCGGCGGCACGTCATCTTGAACACATTGGCGAGTAGGTCGGCCCATTCGCCGTCGCCACGCATCCGGCTGCCGAAGCGGGGGTCGGAAAGTTCGCCGTTGCGGATCGAGCGGATGCGTCGCAGCACCTTGTCGGCACGGTTCGGAAACTCCCGCTGGATCCAGTCGACAAAAAGCTCTTTGACGGGCCCGGGAAGGCGGACGACGATGTAGCCTGCGCTACCGGCGCCATGTTCGGCCGCGGCTTCGAGGATGGGCACGAGCTCCTCATCCGTCAATCCAGGGATGAGCGGCGCCGCGTTGACGCCGACGGGGATGCCTGCTTCCGCCAGCTTGCGGATGGCGTCAAGGCGGCGGGCGGGCCGGGACGTCCGCGGCTCCATCACGTTGATGACGTCGTTACGGAGGCTCGTGATGGAGATGGTGACATGGACAAGGTTCTTCTCGGCGAGCCTCGAGAGGATGTCGATGTCTCTCGTGACGAGGTGATTCTTGGTGATGATGCCGACCGGGTTGCCGAACTTCAGGCAGACCTCCAGACACCGGCGCGTGAGCTCCATCTTGCGCTCGACCGGCTGATACGGATCGGTGTTGCCCGAGACGACCACCACCTGCGGCTCCCACGACCGTTTCATGAAGGCCTTCTCGAGGAGTCGCGGCGCATTCTCCTTGACGACGATGCGCGTCTCAAAATCTAATCCCGCCGAGAAGCCGAGATACTCGTGCGACGGGCGAGCATAGCAGTAGATGCATCCATGCTCGCATCCCCGATACGCGTTGATACTGTACGTGAAGGGCACGTCGGGGCTGTCGTTCTTAGACAGCACCGACTTGGAGTCATCGCGCAGAAACTCAGTCTGAATCTGCCGGAGATCATCCTCCTCGAGCGCGGCTGCATCCTCAAGCACATGCAGCCGCTCAAACCGATTTGGCGTATTGAACGCCGCCGCACGCCCACGCCGGGGAGGTGGCGTCGCATCATGTGTGTGGTTCATGTGCGACGTACGACGGCCGAAGGGAGAAGGTTCGGGGGAATGGCTTTGAGCTCTGAGCCTTGAGCTTTGAGCATTTGAGCTTTGGGCTTTGAGCATTGGGCTTTGGGCTTTGGGCTTTGGGCTTTGAGCTTTGGGCGAAGCTCGGCGTCGGGCGACGCGCTCACCGCTCATCGCTCACCGCTCATGGCTCACCGCTCATCGTTCACCGCTCATCGCTCATCGCTCATCGCTCATCGCTCATCGCTCACCGCTCGGAGCCCACCGCCCACCGCTCACCGCTCATCGCTCACCGCTCGGAGCTCATCGCTCACCGCTCACCGCTCGGAGCTCATCGCTCGGAGCTTATCGCCCACCGCTCACCGCTCGGAGCTCACCGCTCGGAGCTCACCGCTCACCGCTCATCGCTCACCGCTCATCGCTCACCGCTCATCGCTCATCGCTCACCGCTCATGGCTCACCGCTCATCGCTCACCGCTCATCGTTCACCGCTCACCGCTCATCGCTCATCGCTCAC
>Ga0209487_1001222_pt1 | contig 22015 bp, 13 predicted proteins | sample Poulit2012_FD_187524 | JGI IMG/M metagenome (GOLD analysis project Ga0209487, IMG submission 187524) | Agricultural soil microbial communities from Georgia to study Nitrogen management - Poultry litter 2012 (SPAdes) (version 2) | ecosystem: Environmental > Terrestrial > Soil > Agricultural land...
GGATCACCCAGGGTGGACCATTCTTCTCCATCCAGCGAGTGGTGGGCAATGAATGTGGTGCCTGATTTTTCCAACCTCAGGTACCACTGATCGTCTTCGACGTTGGACAGGTTGGCCTGCGGATCCTGAACTGCTCCGTCAATTTCTGAACGGAATTCCAGGCGTGCGTCTAGCGCTTGACCTGGCTGGTTATCGGCGATGTAGTCAAACTTGATGTAGTTATCATCATCGACGTAAACCATCAGTCCACCCTGCTGGTACTGCTGGGAGAACTCCGAGCCGTCCACCAGGGTTTCTATTACCCAATCGCCCTCGGGTTGATCTTGAAGGACGAAGTTCTTCGGATCGCTATTTCCTTGCTCATAGATGTCTCCACTGGAGGTATCTATTTCCAGCCACCCATTCGATACGCGCAATGCGTCTGGATCAGGCCGAACGATATCCCAGCGGCAGGTGTCAAGGGCCGAGCCATCGAACTCATCGGTGACATTGCCATCCCAAGTTAGAGAATCATCCGGCGTTATGTGGAAATAATCGAACTTGGCATCCACGACCGTGGAGTTCTCACCTGCGAGCGAGAGGAAACCGATCTTCGGATTCTCAATACCCGCCAGTGCCTTGGTTTCGGGCATCTCGGTGAACGTGATGCCGTCATCACTGTAGGAGGCGTTGAGGTCAGAACCATCCGAGGAACTAAAACGGACCCAGACCGTATCGGGATAATCTGCACCCAAAATCGGCGTGTTGGAGTCACTTACCTCGTTCGGATCCCCAGCTTCTTCCCGAATGAACTGGAAGATTCGCTGCGCCTTGTCTCCGTTGGCATCGCGAGCCTGCAGAACCATCTTGGCGTAGTTTTCGTCATCGCCGTAGATGATCAAACCGGCCTGTTGATAGGCCCGATCCGCGTCGAGCGTCAACTTGGTAGTAGCGGTGAATCCGCCGTCTGGCAGGTCTTGCAAGACGATGTTCGGGGTGGTACCGCCAGTGCCGTAAATATCGCTCAAGCTGGTGGGAATTACCAGGTGCCCGTCTTCGACGCGCAGTTCCTGATCCTCCCGAATCACCGTGGTCCAACGATCTCGATCCAGTTCATCTCCATCGAAACCATCCGAGCGGCCATCAAGGCACATCATGCCCTGATCGCTAACCCGAATTTCAATGGAGTCTTCGTTGACTGCGCCACCCTCATCGGTTGCCGTTACCCGGGCGTTATATGTTCCGGGTTCGGTGTACACGTGAGAGGGGCTCTCGTCAGTCGAGTGATTTCCGTCACCGAAGTTCCACTCCAGCGTAACTTCATCGCCTTCGGGATCCGACGTTTCGGCGGAGAAATTCACCGTGAGCGGAGCGGAGCCCGAAACTGGGTCGGCAGATATTTCAACATCTGGCCGCATATTGGCGGTAACGCCCTTGCCATTGAAGTCAAGGAAGTTGACGTTGTACTGGCCTGCAGTGTTGACGATGTACAGCGGCTGGGACTCAATCGAGGCGTCCTCGGGAACCTCTATCTCGTAGAAGTCCCAATCCTGCCACCCGGTAGCGGGTACGTCGACCTCGCCAACGAGTTCACCTTCTTCAGGGTCACCCAGACGGAGTTCGAGCGTACCGCCCAGCTCCGATGCTGCGCGAACGGCAATCGAATCAATTCCCGCCAGGCTCACCGGATCAAACGAGAACCAGTCTCCCAGTTCGATGAAGCCCACATTGGCAACGCCGCCGAGAGTGTCCTCGGTCTTCTCCGACTCCACGCCCGGATCGCCCCCTTCAAAGTCACCGACTCGGCCGGTGTCTGAGAAGTACTGGGCTTCCTTGCGCTTGGTTTGCAGAACCAAGACTTCCTGCGTGCGCAGCTTGCCGGAACCATCGGTTCCCGGGATACCCGTATCGGTATAGGTCATGGTCATCACACCGAAGATATTCGCGCCAGTGTGGCCCTCATCTCCGGGTATAACTACACGACCCTCGCAACCGGGGTACTGGTCGTAGGGGTGAGCATGCTCATCGTGTCCCAGCGCGGGTTGCGTGATAACCGCATCGCAATCCACCGGATCATCCTCGGGATCTGTGACGCTCAGTTCGTAGTCGATCTGATCGCCCCATTCGAAGAATCCACCGTTGGGAGGCCACGCCACATCGATCTCAGGCGCGGTATTACCGGCCGTGATGTCAATGGAGGCAATTGCTACCTTTTCGAACTCGTCCTCAATGGTCAGAGTCGCGGTGTACGTTCCCGCATCATTGTAGGTGTGCGTGACGACTTCTTGGTTGCCCGCAGTAGCACCGTCACCGAAATCCCACGCCATTTCATAGGCGGAGCCGTCGGGGTGGAAACTATTAGACGCATCGAAGGTCACTTCCAACGGCGTTGGCCCATTGGTAGCACTCGCGCTGACGCGAGCTACAGGGCTGCGCTCACCTGAGACGTAATCAATGCGGTAGAGGCCCGAGTCAGCGTTATCGCCGCCGAATCCACTACCCCACTCGATCAGGTAGAGCGCACCGTCATGACCCCAGCGCATGGCGTGAGGACGCTTGAATTCCCAGTCGAGCAGAATCTGGTCAATATCGGTGACTTTCAGGTCCATCGAGAGGTCGAATGAGAACATCTTATTGGTGTTCCATTCACCGAAGATGGCCTTGCCATCCCAGTATTCCGGCCACTTCCGCTCGGATTCGAGATCCTCGTCGTAGACGTAGACGCCGCCGGCCATCGGCGCCCCGCCGCCCCCAATTTCGGGGAAATCCGGGTTGGTGCCGTAGCCGTACCAAATATCTGGGTCGATATTGGGTGGCAACTCCGTTTTACCGGTGTTATTCGGCGAAACGTTAACGAGGTTTTCACAGTCCCACTTGGGTCCAGACTGGCCGGTGTCGAAGTTGTAGTAGTTGTACGCTTCACCACCGTGACAGAAAGGCCAGCCGTAGTTGCCGGGCTCATCCACGATGTTCCACTCCACGCGCCCATCGGGCCCGCGATTTGGATTCGCCTGGCCCGCATCCGGGCCGTAATCGGCTACCAGCAGCGTGTCGGTGCGCGGGTCGATACCGATCTTGAACGGGTTACGGAACCCCATCGCGAAGATTTCTTCCTTCACCAATTCCGGTTCCGAATCTCCCACAAAGAGGTTGTCGCCCGGAATCGTGTAGCTTCCGTCGTCTTGCGGCGTAATCCGCAGTATCTTACCGCTCAGGCTGTTGGTGTTACCCGAGGTCCGCTGAGCATCCCAGGCTTCGCGGCCTGGACGCTCATCATGCGGTGAGTAGGCGTCCGAGGCAAACGGGTTGGTGTTATCACCCGTGGCGATATAAAGATCGCCGTTCCCATCGAACTGCAGGGCTCCGCCCGCGTGGCAGCACTCCGACCGCTGAACGGGAACCTCGAGCAAGATCTTCTCAGAGTCAACGTCCAGCACGTCACCTTCCATGGTGAAGCGCGATACGCGGTCTTTATCACTGCCCTGGGGCGAGTAGTAGAGGTAGATCCAGTTATTTTCGAGGAAGTCGGGGTCGAGTTCAATCCCAACCAGCCCGAATTCCTGCACTGTGGTTACGTCGAGGTTTCCGGCTGTGGAAACGCCACCGTTTTCGCCCACAACCATCAGGCGGCCATCGCGCTCGATGTAGAACGTGCGGCCGTCAGGTGAGGGAGCCATATCCATGGGGTTGGAGGTATCCGGCGCCAGTTCCACCTTCTCGAAGTTCGCGGACTGCGTGGCAGCGCAGTTCGCGGGAACTACTCCAGCTACCGACTTAATTCCGCCGAGCACCAGTTCTTGGAAGTCCGGATCGGCATAGGCCTCATCCGTGTGTCCAAGCCCGGTGTACCAGGAGCGACCCGCCTCGATGTCTTGACACCAAGTGATCGGGTGATCCGCCGTGCCCATGTTGCCGCCCTCATAGCTCTTTTCATCGAGCTCCTGCAGCACGTGAACGGTGTTCCGCGGATTCGTCTTGTAGTTATAGAGTTCGTCGTACCAGTCCATATTGGCATCGAAATGCGCCGTGGATGGGTGAACATGGTCGGTGGTTTTCAAATTAACCGTTTGATTCTGTGGATGGCTATCAAACCAGGCACCCACCAGATCGCCGTACCAGTCCCATGTGTATTCAGTGTCGGCTGCAGCGTGAATTCCCGCGTAGCCACCGCCACCTTCAATGTAGTCCTCGAACGCGACTTTTTGTTCCGCGTTAAGTACGGTTCCGGTTGTAGATAGCCACACTACGGCGTCGTAGTTGGCCAAATTTTCTTCCGTGAAATCGTCACCGTCTTCGGTGACATCCACAGAGAAATTATTATCTTCCCCGAGATCCTCAATCATTTTAATTCCGGCTGGAATTGAGCCATGCCGGAATCCAGCGGTCTTCGAGAAGACCAGGACTGAAAATTCGGGATCTTCACTGGGGTCTTGAGCCGGGTCTGCCATACCCGTCATGGGCGTAACTAGAGACAGACCCATACCCAGTGCGACCGCTGCACCTATTACATGGCCAGACGACCGCGTTTTAACGATTGACACGTTAACTCCTCGTCGTTGAGAGAATAGAAATACGTGTTGGGGATTCATCTCGCCTGCGAGATTCCTCCTTTACGCTAGCGAGAACCTCCTTTCGAATCGTGAGACGGACGGTTGTCGAGAAACTGAGCTATTGGCCAGTTTCGCCGTGGCCTTCTGCGCCCCGCCAGGCACAGAAGGCCACGTTCTCCAGCAATCAGCGAGTGCTGAATGCCGCGTCAAATGCCGCCGACGGGGGGTCGAAGGCAAACTGCTTGACGAATTCGATGGCTTCCGGAGCTCCAACTAGGCGGTCCATTCCGGCGTCTTCCCACTCCACCGAGAGTGGGCCGTCATAACCGATGGTGTTGAGCATGCGGAAGCAGTCTTCCCAGGGAACATCGCCGTGTCCGGTGGAAATGAAATCCCAGCCGCGGCGCGGGTCGGCCCACGGCAGATGAGAACCAAGGCGTCCATTGCGTCCATTGTTTACGCGGCGCTTGGAGTCCTTGCAGTGGACGTGGAAAATATGGTCCTTAAAGTCCCATAGGAATCCCACCGGATCGAGGTCTTGCCACATGAAGTGGCTGGGGTCCCAGTTGAAACCGAAAACCCCGGGACGATTAATCGTCTCCAGCGTGCGCTCGGCCGTCCAGTAGTCATAGGCAATCTCCGAAGGGTGTACCTCGAGGGCGAAGCGCACGCCCTCTTCTTCGAAGACGTCCAGAATCGGGTTCCACCGATCCGCGAAGTCTTGGTAGCCCGCATCGATTAGTTCTTCCGCTACCGGCGGGAACATGGCCACGTACTTCCAGATGGATGATCCCGTGAAGCCGTTAACCGTCTTAACCCCGAGCTTCGCGGCCGCGCGGGCCGTCATCTTCATTTCTTCCGCAGCGCGCTGGCGCACCCCTTCGGGATCGCCGTCGCCCCAAATGCGGTCCGGCAACATGTCACGGTGGCGCTGGTCGATGGGGTCGTCGCAAACCGCCTGGCCCTTGAGGTGGTTGGAGATTGCGTAGACCTTTAGCCCGTTGCGTTCGAGAACTTCTAACTTGGCCGGGATGTAGGTGTCGTCTTCGACTGCTGCCCACGGATCAAAATGGTCACCCCAGCAGGCTATCTCGAGGCCGTCATAGCCCCAGGACCCCGCCAGGCGAGCCACTTCTTCAAAAGGCAGGTCAGCCCATTGGCCCGTGAATAACGTAATTGGTCGTGCCATGAAATTTCACTCCTTCGTGCTTAGGTAACGTTGGTCCACACCGTGCCGGCATCGCTTGAAGCCTCAACCGCGGCCAGGACGCGCTGAACGGCGAGGCCGTCGGCGAATGAGGGCAGCGGTTGGCGATCATTCGCGATGTCTTGGACAAGGTCTGCAGCCTGATGCACAAAACCGTGCTCATAACCCAAACCGTGCCCCGGCGGCCACCAGGCCGCAACATAGGGGTGAACATCTTCGGTAGCGATGATGCGCCGGAAACCGGCAGTTTGCTGATCATCACCAGCGTCGTAGAACTCCAAGACATTCATGTCTTCGAAATCGAAGGCCACCGAACCCTTGGTGCCGTTAATTTCGATACGAATGGCATTCTTCCGGCCCCACGCGAAACGCGTGGCTTCGAAAGTAGCGATCGCTCCTCCCGAAAAACGCGCCAAGAACAGGGCCGCGTCGTCGACGGTGACTGGACCACGTTCGGTACCAGCCTCGCCGGAAAGACCGCTATGCGATATCGATACGGGGCGCTCATCAACGAAGGTTTCAATCATGCCGGTAACACCGGTGATCGACTCCCCCGTCATGTACTGGGTGAGGTCAATGATGTGGGCTCCAATATCACCCAGGGCGCCCGATCCGGCCTTTTCTTTATCGAGCCGCCAGGAAAGCGGCGCGTTTTCGTCAGCCAACCAATCTTGTAAATATTGGGCTCGCACCTGCCGGATAGCTCCGAGTTTCCCGGAGGCAATCAGGTCGCGCGCCAGCGTTACCGCCGGTACCCGGCGGTAGGTGAATCCAACCATGGAGCGGATTCCTTTTTCGGCTGCCTTTTCGGCAGCTGCGGCCATCTCTTCGGCTTCTTCGACCGAGTTGGCCAGCGGCTTTTCACACAGCACGTGCTTGCCTGCGTTAAGGGCCGCGATCGCAATCTCAGCGTGGGTGTCGCCGGGAGTACAGACATCGATCAGGTCGACTTCATCACTTTCGACGACTGCACGCCAGTCCGTGTTATAGGTCTGCCATCCCAGTTGGGTGGCAGCCTGCGCAACGGCGTCCGCATTGCGGCCGACAATCGTTTTCATGACCGGATTCAATGGCAGGTCAAAAAATTTCGGCGCCACACGCCACCCTTGGGAGTGGGCAGCGCCCATAAACGAGTACCCGATCATGCCGATCCGCAATTCGGCCCGTTCATCTGCGGGAGCAGCAGGAAAACTCATGGAATTACCAATCCTCATCGCTAAAGGAACTGTGGCGGCCACGCGAAAGGTAGGTGGCCGCCACAGTCGGGGTCATTGATTCGATCTAGGACTCGAACGCCATCGGTAGGTATTCGTCGACGTTGTCCTTAGTAACAACCGGGGCGAAGAGGTTGATCTGGCGCGGCACTTCGACCTCAACCAGGTCGCTCATGGCCTTGCCCTGTGCTAGCAGACGGGCCAACTTGATGCCGTCGGCCGCCTGGGTAGAGGGGTAAACAACGGTTGCACGCACGTAGGAGTCTTCATCCTGGATGAGTTCCATCATGTCCTTCGAACCGGCGCCGCCTACGAGGAAGAACTCGTCGCGACCCGCGGCATCAATGGCAGCCATGACGCCGATGCCCTGGTCATCATCGTGGTTCCAGATTGCGTCGATCTCGGGTGCAGCCTGGAGCAGGTTCGCGGTGACGGCTTCACCACTTTCAACCGTGAATTCGGCAGCGACACGGTGCTTAACGGAAAGACCACACACTTCGAGTGCGTCCGCGAAGCCCTGCGAGCGATCCTGGGTCAGCGGGAGCGAGTCGATGCCAGCGATTTCGGCAACAACTGCATCGCTTTGACCGTCCAACTCCTCACAAATGAATTCACCAGCGCTAACACCCATGCCGTAGTTATCACCGAGCAGCGTGGTGCGTGCGGCGTTGAGGTCGGAGAATTCGCGGTCAACGTTGACGACAATAATGCCGGCCTGCATGGCATCAATTGCAACTTCGGTCAGCTCCGCACCATCGAACGGCAAGAGCACGATGGCATCGACGCCGTCATTGATAAACGTCTCGATGTGGCTGATCTGGGTGTTGGTGTCGTTGGTGCCTTCCGCGACCTTCAAGTCGATGTCGTCATACTCATCGGCCACTGCGATAGCAGCCTTGGTGATGGCGCCCATCCAGCCGTGGTCGGCGGCGGGAGCGGAGAAACCGATCGTGATTGTGTCACCGGTTTCATCGTTATCGGATACGGCGACGGGGGCGGGAGCCGAGTCACCGCCACCTTCCGAGCCGTTCTCCGGCGGCGGTTCATTGGAGGTACAAGCGGCGAATAGGGCGGCCGCGGCGGTGAGGGCGCCCAGCTGCATAAAGAGCCGGCGACGAGGCGTTGTAGACATAATTTCCTCCTGGAGGATTTGGTGTTTTTGCCCTGGAAAGGACGGGTGAATTCCGACAGTGATGATGGGTCTGCTGTGACCCCTTAGGTGCTCACTTGCCGTCGTGCTCCACGCTCAGCGATGCGTTGCTGCAAGAGCACCGCGATCACGATGATCAGGCCCTTTGTTACGGCCTGCGCCGAGCTGGAGAGATTGTTGTGGACGAAGACGTTATTCAGCGTCGCGAAAATAACAACACCGAATACGGTTCCGACGATCGTGCCGCGGCCGCCTGAGAGCAGCGTGCCACCAATAACGACTGCAGCGATCGCGTCGAGTTCCGCCATCACACCGTGCGTGGAGTTTCCGGTGGTCGTGCGTGCCATGAGCATGACCGCACCAATTCCGGCGGTAGATCCGGCGAGGGTATAAAGCCAAACGGTGTGCCATTTAACGTTAATCCCCGCGAGTCGCGCGGCCTCTGGGTTCCCACCCACGGCGACCGTGCGTCGTCCAAAAGTAGTGCGGTTTAAAACGAACCAGGCGACAATCGCCACGGCCACGAAAATCCAGACCAGGCGCGGGATACCCAGAAAGTTTCCGCGCACATTATCTAAGAATTCCGGCACGTACTTGATGCGCTGGGTCTGGCGATCAGTGATGATCTCCGCGAGGCCGCGTGCCGAGGCCATCATGGCCAAGGTTGCAATGAACGGCACGATTTTTCCGAAGGAAACCATGATGCCGTTTAGCAGTCCGCAAACCGCCCCGACCAGAATTGCGACTACCACCAACAACATCCAGTGGGTGTCATTGGCCAAAACCTGAGTCGAGACGGTGGTCGCCCACACACTCGCCAGGGCCATTACTGCCCCGACCGAAAGGTCAATGCCGCCTCCGGTGATGACGAATGTCATACCGATTGACAGAACGCCGATCGTGGCGCTCAAACTCAAAATCGTCATGACATTGGAGACATTCGCAAAGTTGTCACCCGCGGTAATTACACCGACGATGCACAGCAGAACCAGTGCGACCACGAGCCCGGAATTTCGGGCTGCGGCGGAGATTCCTGAGGGGCGCGCGGCTACTTTTGCCGCTTCCTCCTCGGTTAGTGACTCTTTGACCTCTTTAGAGCTCACGCCACACTTCCTTCCATGACCAGATCCAAGACCTGGTGTTCGTTAATTTCGCTGGCGGGCCCGGTGTGAACAACCTTCCCCTCCGAAATCACCAGCACGTTGTCAGATAAGCCCAAAACTTCTTCCACTTCCGAAGAAACGACCACGACCGCGACGCCGGAATCCGCCAGGTCGCGAATGAGGCGATAGATTTCCGTGCGCGCGCCGACGTCGACGCCCCGGCTGGGTTCGTCGAGCAATAAAACCTTGCAGCCATGTAGCAGCCAGCGGCCGAGAACGGCTTTTTGTTGATTCCCGCCCGAAAGCGTGCGCACGGCGCGGTGGATATCTGCGGGTCGCAAATCGAGGTCTCTTACCTGCTTCTCGGCTTGCTGCCGTTCTTTGCCGTCTTGGAGCCAGCCGAAGGTTGCCGTGCGTTGGAATGTTGACAGCGTGATGTTGCGGTATACCGCCTCATCGAGAATCAGTCCCTGACTCTTGCGCTCCTCGGGGCACAGGCCCATACCGTGGCGCACCGCCGAACCGACCGAACCGGCGCGTACTTCTTCGCCATTGACGGTCACCATTCCGGCCACGCGCGGTCGCGCGCCATAAATGGATTCCAAAATTTCCGAGCGTCCCGCGCCAACCAAGCCCGTCAGACCGACGACCTCTCCGGCTCGCACGCTAAATGAAACGTCCTGAAAACGCTCCCCGTCACTGATATTGGCAACGTCGAGAACCACGGGGGCGTCTTCAAAATGGTTATCGGCCCGGCGCTCTGGGAACACGTATTCAATCGCGCGCCCGGTCATGTAGTTGATGAGCTCGTTCGTGGTCGTGGTTTTAGCGTTGAGATCTGTCGCGACCGTTTGGCCGTCCTTCAATACTGTGATGCGGTCGCCCACCTCGCGAATTTCTTCCAGGCGGTGTGAAATGTAGATTACGGCGACGCCCTCGGATACCAGGTCCCGCGTGACGCGGAAGAGGTTCTTGACCTCTTCGGAGTCGAGCACCGCGGAGGGCTCATCCATCACAATGAGCTTGGTATCGCGCGAAAGTGCTCGGGCCATGGACACGATTTGCTTCCCGGCAGCCGATAGTGTTCCCACTTCTTGGTGGGGAGAGATTTCTTCGTGGCCCAACCGCTTGAGAATCGCGCGGGTCCGATCGGCTGCTTCGGAGCGGAGCGAAAATCCTCCGCGCGCCAGTTCATGGCCCAGAAAGATGTTTTCGGCCACGGTCAAGCCGTCGACGACGTCGAGTTCTTGGTACATGGTGGCGATGCCCAGGTCGAGGGCTTGAACGGGAGACTCGAGTTTTACCTCTTCGCCCATCCACTCGATGGTTCCGCCGTCATGACGGTGTGCTCCAGCCAAGACCTTGATCATGGTCGATTTACCAGCACCATTTTGCCCAAGCAGGCAGTGCACTTCTCCCGCGCGGACATCCAGATCGACGCCATCTAGCGCCTTGACGCCTGGGAAGATTTTCTCGATTCCCCGCATGTGAAGCAGAGGAGTCCCCTGATCAACTTTGATCTCGTTCATATGGAGCACGTTAGATTGACTTTTGCATACCGTCAAGCATAAGTTGCAAATTATCTTCAGAAGTAACATGTTTGTGACCAATACTTTTTGATCGGCAACCAGAACCCGGACCACTTGTGACGGGAAAATAACCACTTATGCGTGGGAATGTGAGAAGAAGAGCGAGGCGCGTGCTTGACTAAGAACATGGCCGAAGCCCAAAAATTTGCGCCCAAACCCAATGGGGCGGGCGAAATGTTTCAACTGTTCCGCGATGGTGAAACCCATACGCGGGCGGAGTTGACCACGCTCACCGGGCAGTCGCGCTCAACGATCGCGGCGCGCTTAGAGATGCTCACCACGCTCGGCCTTATCGGCCCCGCAGGTGAGGCAAATTCGACCGGCGGCCGTCCCCCGGCAGTGTTCGCTTTCACCCCCGCCGTAAAACTCGTTTTGGCAATTGACCAGGGCGTAACGCATATGGGGATTGCCGTGACTGACCTGGCTGCGAATGTTTTGGCCGAGCACTATGAACCCAGCGATATTGGGGCCGGACCGGACCGGGTCCTGTCCCGCATCGTCGAAGTAGGCAAGAAATTAATTGCGGATGCCGGCCGCCCACTCACCGATCTCGCCGCGGTGGGAATTGGCCTGCCGGGCCCCGTCGATCACTCCACCGGACGCCCCATTAATCCCCCGATAATGCCGGATTGGGATGACGTTGATGTGCCCGGAATCTTAGGCGAAAAACTCAACGCCCCCGTCCTGGTCGATAACGACGTCAACATCATGGCCCTGGGAGAACACGCGAAGGCATATCCGGATGTTGATAATCTTTTGTTCATCAAGATCGCCACGGGTATTGGCGCGGGGGTGATTATGGACGGCGAACTGCGCCGGGGTGCGCGCGGCGCCGCTGGGGACCTGGGTCACGTTGCGGTCCTCGGTGGAGAAGAGCGCCTGTGTCGCTGCGGAAATTATGGCTGCTTGGAGGCGCTAGCTTCGGGCATGGCGCTGGTGGATGATCTAGGAAAAACCGATCTCGCGGTCACAGATTTACGGGACGTGGTCGAAGCGGTCCGCCGCGGCGATCTGACTGCCAGCAGTGCGGTGCGCGATGCAGGACGCCAAATCGGCGAGGTGCTCGCCACGTGCGTATCGCTGTTCAACCCCACGCTCATCGTCATCGGCGGGATCATGTCCGAGGCTGGTAATCATTTACTGGCCGGAATCCGCGAGGTCGTCTACCGTCGCTCGTTACCGCTGGCCACCCAACAGCTGCGCATTGCCACCACGGAAATGGGCTCCCGCGCCGGTATCTACGGCGCCAGCGTCATGGCCGCGGAACAAGTGCTTTCAGTCAATGCCATCGAGGCCGCAATAAATTCTGCGACCGCTAGTTAGACTATCCATAGATTTGGGCGCGATGTTGCGCAGAAAGGAGCGGTCCGTGGCTGAACGCAATGCCCTCGTGGTGCGCGGAGGATGGGAGGGCCATGATCCGATTAACACAACCAATATCTTCATTCCCTTCTTGGAATCCAGTGGCTTCCGGGTCCGGGTAGAAGACACTCTTGAAGCTTATGCAGATCAACCCCTCATGGAGGAAATCGATCTGGTCGTCCAATGCTGGACCATGGGCGAGATACTTCCCGGGGAGTTGGAGGGGCTGCGCGCTGCAATCGAAAGGGGCACCGGTTTTGCCGGCTGGCACGGCGGGGTCGTCGACTCATTCCGCATAGCCAGCGATTATTTGCAGCTGATGGGGGCCCAGTTTGCTGCCCATCCCAATGACTTAGTGCGCCACACGGTGCAGGTAGTTCCCGACCGAGTCGATCACGAAATCGTTGTCGGACTGCCCCGCCAGTTTTCCCTCACCACTGAGCAGTATTGGATGCTCACCGACCCGCTCAATGATGTGCTGGCCACCACCACAATTCCGGCGGGCGAAAGCACCCCGTGGGATCAGGATGTGGTTTCTCCGGCCGTTTGGACGCGCCGCTGGGGTGCCGGGAAAATCTTCGTTTCGACCATGGGGCACCAGGTCGCAGATCTGGAGGTCCCCGAGGTGCGCGAAATTACCCAGCGGGGCTTAATGTGGGCGGCGCGCAGTAGACGAGCATAGCTCCCAATTCGGGGAGTTCCGGCACTTCCCAGTCCCGGTCCGGGAGTCGCATGAAGTTCATCCGCTCATAGAGGCGCGCGGCCTTCACATTGTCGTGAACGAGTGAAAGCACGGCCGTCAGATCGCGCTCTCGCGCCAGCTCTATTGCCGAGCGCGTGAGCAGTTGGCCCACCCCGTTCCCGCGAAAGCGGTGATCCACTCCCAGCATGCGCAATTCGAGCTCACCGGGCAACGCAATATCGGCGTAGGCACTGCCGGCTTCGGCGACGGTGATGGTTCCGGCCACCATCTCTACGCCATCGACCGCTGGCGCGACCGCTACCAATACATCAACGCCGGGAGCTGCCGCACGGCTCGCCGCATCGGCTAACTGGTCGGCATATATGTTCGCGCCCTTGATGAGGCCATCCATCAAGTACGCGTTCCGGGCAATGCGTCCCGCAGCTGCTAATTCCTCGCTCCGGGCGACCCGTACGTGAAAACCGGGGCCATTCATTTCGATTCCTTAGGGGCCTTCCGCAAGTAGAGTTTTAAAACCAGCCTCATCCAAAACTGGGACACCCAGCTCCAGAGCGCGGTCGTGTTTCGAGCCAGCGTTTTCCCCCACCACCACGTAGTCAGTCTTTTTGGAAACCGAGCCCGTGGCTTTGCCCCCGCGTTCCAAAATGGCTTCCTTAGCGCCGTCGCGGGTGAAGTCTTCGAGCGAGCCCGTGACGACTATCGTGAGGCCCTCCAGGGTCTTCACAATCGACTCATCCTGCTCATCGGCGGTCCGAACGCCGGCCGCCGCCCACTTATCAATGATCGTGCGGTGCCAGCGGTCCTCCGCGGCCGCGCCCGGCTCGTCGAACCACTCGCGGACCGAGGCTGCAATTGTTGGCCCCACTCCTTCCGCGTCGGCGATCTGGGTGACATCGGCGGCGTCAATGCGCTCGATAGAGCCAAATTTTTGCGCGAGTGACCGGGCGGCGGTCGGGCCGACATGGCGAATCGACAGGGCCACCAGCACCCGCCACAGCGGCTGCTGTTTCGCCGCTTCGAGGTTGCGCAGCAAGGCTTCACCCGTGCGGTTCACATCCCCCGCTTGGCGTTGGACGCCGTCCACCTTGGAGTCCCGGCTCAGCGTGAACAGCGGCACGCGGCGCAACTGCTCTGCGTCTAGGTCAAATAAATCGCCCTCATCGTGCACTACACCCGCCTCCAGGAGTGCACCGGCGGCCTCCCAACCCAGGGATTCGATGTCCAAGGCGCCGCGAGATCCAACATGGAAGAGCCGCTCGCGCAACTGGGCGGGGCAGCTGCGGTTATTGGGGCAGCGAATATCAACATCGCCCTCTTTTGCGGGCGCTAATTCGGTACCGCACGAGGGGCAGTGCGTGGGCATGACAAATTCGCGTTCGTCCCCCTCGCGCAGCGCCACCACAGGCGCCACGACCTCCGGGATCACGTCACCGGCTTTGCGCAGCACAACCGTGTCGCCAATCAGCACCCCCTTACGCGCCACTTCCTGCGCGTTGTGCAGGGTGGCCATTTCCACGGTCGATCCCGCGACCAGGACCGGTTCCATCACGGCGTATGGCGTGACCCGGCCCGTGCGCCCCACATTGACGCGAATATCAAGGAGCTTGGTCGTCACCTCTTCCGGCGGAAATTTAAAGGCCGTTGCCCAGCGCGGAGCGCGCGAAGTGGTACCCAGTTGCCGCTGCAACGTGACCTGGTCGACCTTGATGACGATCCCGTCGATCTCATGGTCCACCGAGTGGCGGTTTTCGCCGTAGTATTCAACAAATTCGACGACCTCATCCGCGCTTTTTAGCACCTTGGCCTGCGCGGAGGTGGGCAGACCCCAGGATTTTAGGTGGTCATAGGCTTCTGATTGGCGCTGTAATTCCCAGCCGCGCAGCGCTCCAATGCCGTGAGAGAGAAACTGCAGTGGCCGATCGGCGGTGACGTGGGAGTCTTTTTGCCGCAGCGACCCCGCCGCGGCGTTGCGGGGATTGGCGAAGGGGCTAAGGCCCGATTCCACCCGGGCCGCATTGAACTCTTCGAAAACCGCGACCGGAAAATACACTTCGCCGCGCACTTCAAGCAGTTCTGGGGCGGTCTCCGCGCCCTGCAGGTGGTGCGGAATACCCGCAATGGTGCGCACATTTGCCGTGACGTCCTCCCCCACGCGCCCGTCCCCGCGGGTGGCGCCGCGCACGAGGTGGCCGTTTTCGTAGGTGAGGTTGACGGCGAGGCCATCGATTTTTAGTTCACATAAAAACGCGGGTTCGGTACCGAGTTCCTGCCTGGTGCGCTCAATCCAGGTGCGTAGTTCCTCGACCGAAAACACGTTGTCCAGGCTGAGCATGCGCTCGGCATGCTCAACGGGGGCAAAGGTAGTTGCGGCTTGCCCGCCCACCGTTTGGGTAGGCGATTCGGGGCGCCGAAGTTGGGGGTAGCGTTCTTCTAATTCTTCAAGTTCGCGCACCAGGCGGTCATATTCGCCATCCGAGACGGTGGGCGCATCTTGCACGTAGTAGGCCGCGCGATGGTCCTCGATCTCTTTGGCGAGTTCGGCCCATTGGTGTTGCACATCTGAAGAAGTAGGTTGCGTGGTCACGCTAGATATTATCCCGAAACGGGGAAATATCTGCCTTTCGAGGCTCAGTTAGCAACGGTGAACTCGCGCACCCGGTCCATATTGCGCGTGGCAGTGGCGATCGTGGCCTGCCCCAATACCTGTGTATCGGCGTATACGACACACGATTGGCCCGGAGCGAGACCGCGGACACCATCGATGAGTTCGACTTCCATCCGCCCGCCCGCATGCGCACGAGCGCGGGCAGCCAGGGGGCGGCCGTGGGCGCGGATCTGGGCGGTGCAGTCAATCCAGTCGGTGGGCGGAGTAATAAACCACACGGCCTGGTCGGCATCCAGGTGGTGCACGGTGAGCAACTCCTGAGGGCCGACGACCACGCGCGAGGTTTCTGGCTGGACTTCCAGCACGTAGCGCGGTTTGCCATCTGCTGCCGGCGTACCCAGTGCCAGCCCCTTGCGCTGCCCCACGGTGAAGGCGAAGGCGCCGTCGTGATGGCCGAGAACTTCCCCCGCGACATCGACGATCTCGCCGGGTTTGCGCCCCAGCCGTTCCCGCAAAAAGCCCTGCGTATTGCCGTCGGCGACAAAGCAAATATCGTAGGAATCGGGCTTATTGGAAATCCCAAGCCCGCGCGCCTCGGCTTCCGCACGCACGTCGTCCTTAGTGGCAACATCTCCCAGCGGGAATATCGCCTTGGCGAGCCGCTCGGGACCCATGACGGCCAGCACATAGGACTGGTCCTTTTGGGCATCAACCGAGCGATGCAGTTCGCGGCCAGCCGGGCCATCGACAATGCGGGCGTAGTGCCCGGTGCACACGGCGTCAAAGCCCAGTGCCACGCCCTTATCGAGCAGGGCTTGGAACTTAATGTGCTCATTGCAGCGCACACACGGGTTCGGGGTGCGCCCGGCCTCGTATTCCGCCAGGAAGTCCGAGACAACGGTTTCTTCAAACTTTTCCGACAGGTCCCACACGTAGTAGGGAATGTTCAAAATTGCTGCCGCACGCCGGGCATCCGAAGCATCTTCAATGGTGCAGCAGCCGCGTGATCCGGCGCGCATTTGATCGCGGTTGCGCGATAGCGCCATATGCACCCCGACCACGTCATGTCCCGCTTCAACCGCGCGGGCAGCCGCCACTGCGGAGTCCACTCCCCCGCTCAAAGCCGCTAAAACTTTCACGCTATTCCTCCAGCCAGACCCGCCGCGCGAGCCCGTTCCACCACCTCAGGGAGCACCGCTAGAACCGTGTCCACATCGGCATCGGTGGACGTGTGTCCCAGCGAAAATCGCAGCGCGCCTCGGGCCACGTTTTCGGCCAATCCCATGGCCAAAAGCACGTGTGAGGGCTGCGGAACTCCCGCTTGACATGCGGAACCAGTAGAAACCTGAACGCCCTGAGAGTCAAGTAGATACAGCAGCGAATCCCCCTCACAGCCCGGAAATGTCAGGTGCAAATTCGCTGGCAGCCGGGTGAGATTATCGCGGTCTTGGCTCGCCAGATCTGGTCCACGCACGACCGCATCCGTCAATTCTTGAATGCCCTGGGCCAGTCGATCTCGCAACCGCATCAGGCGCTGTGCTTCTGCGGGCTGATTTTGGACGGCGAGGCGCACCGCGGTTGCAAGTGCGCGAGATCCGGGCACGTCGAGGGTGCCAGAACGCACCCCGCGTTCTTGCCCGCCGCCATGGAGGACGGGGGTGAGTTTGGCTTCGCGCGTGGCTAGGAGCGCGCCCACGCCGGGCGGTCCGCCAATCTTGTGGCCGGAGATCGACATCGTGTCAACGCCTGAGGCTGCGAAGTCAACGGGCACCTGGCCGATGGCTTGCACCGCATCGCAGTGCACGGGGATTCCGTGCGGTTGCGCGAGCGCCACGACTTCAGAAATTGGTTGGACGGCACCCATCTCGTTATTGGCCCACATGACCGCGATCAGGGCAATGTCATCCGGGTCTTCGGCAATTAATTCGGCGAGGGCCGTCAGGTTTACAAACCCGTTTTCGTCCACGGGAATGGGGACGAGCTGCGCTCCCTCGGCTTCGGCCAGCCACTGCGTCGGATCGAAGATCGCGTGGTGTTCGATGGCCGAGATGAGGATGCGGCGCCGTTCCGAGCGCGCCCAGTACAGACCCTTAATCGCGAGGTTATTCGCCTCGGTTGCTCCCGCGGTGAAAATTACCTCGGAGGGGCGGGCTGCGAGCGCCCCGGCGAGTTCTTCGCGTGCTTCTTCCAGCCGGCGGCGCGCATCGCGTCCGGCGGTGTGCAGGGAGGAGGCATTACCGTTGCGCGCCAACTCGGCGCTCATCACGTCGATAACCTCGGGTAGCACCGGTGTGGTTGCCGCATGGTCGAGATATACCGCGCGATCGGTCGCGCTTGCAGTGTTCAAGATCACTTCTCGCGCAGTCGGCGCAGTTCGGCGGCGGCCTGCGGCAGGATCTCGTGCAGGTCACCCACGACACCGAAGTCGGCCATTTCGAACAGCGGCGCATCTGAATCATCGTTGATCGCCACAATGACCTCGGAAGCCTGCATGCCGCTGAGGTGGTGCACCGCGCCGGAGACGCCGGCCCCGATATAAAGCCGCGGGGTGATGGTGACACCGGTTTGCCCCACCTGGGTGGTGTGGTCAATCCAGCCCTCATCGGTCGCGACGCGGGTGGCGCCCACTGCGGCTCCCAGTTCCTGGGCCAAAACGCGCACGGGTTCGAAGTTGCCCTCGGTTCCGCGTCCGCCCACGACGACTGTGGCGGCAGATACCAGGTCGGGGCCATCTGATTCGGGGAGTGGGGTGCGCTCGGTGACACGCGCGGCGGGCATATCGAGGGCATCGACTACGGCCACTTCCCGCAGGGTTAAGTCGGCCAGTTCTAAGTCGGCCAGTTCGGAAGCGGCCGGAGTTTCGCCGGCCTCAACTGCACCGGGCTTTACCAATAAAATCGGGCTTTGCGTATTCGTGGTGGAACTGGAGTTCCAGGTGCCGGCAAAAATTGTCTGTTGCCCAATGAGTTCGGGACCAAGCACAATGCCGGCCAGATCCGTCAATACTCCGGAGCCGGTGAAGTGCCCCAAATGCGCGGCAAATTCTTTATTCTCAAAACTCGAAGTGGCTAAAACGGCTCGGGGCGTCACCTCGGCCACGATCTGAGCGACGGCGCGCGCCAGGGGGCGCGCCACATAGGTGGTGAGGTCCTCGCCGTTCGGTCCGCGCAACCAGTCCACGCGTTTAACACCGCAGCGCGCGAGTTCTTCCTGGAGTTCCATGCTCGGAGCCTGGTCCCCCGCCCACAATGCGGTCGGCTCACCCAGTTGCTGTGCGAACGTTAAAAGTTCTGCGGTCGCAGCACGCAGATGCTGATCTTGATTCTCTAGTAGAACAAGGACCTCAGCCATGAAAGTTCCTACTCCCTAACAGGTAAGTGCAAGAAAAATTTAGTGCTCGCTTAAACGAGGTTCTGGTCGACCAGCCACTGCGCCAATTGTTTGCCACCATCACCGGAGTCAATGATTACGGTGCCGCGTTCCCGCTCGGGACGTGCCGCAGCCTCTAATACGCGCGTGCGCGCCGCGGCCTCGCCCACAGTTTCGGGCGCGATGCCCAAATCCGCGAGCGCCAGTGTTTCTACCGGTTTTTTGCGGGCGGCCAATATGGCGCGGAAATTCGGGTAGCGCGGTTCGTTAATCTGATCCGTCACCGAAACCACGGCTGGCAGGGGCGCCTCGACCCGCTCAACCACGTGATCCAACTCGCGCTTAATGCGCACGACGGAAGCGGCGTCGTCCAAAATCACCTCGGATGCCAAGGTGGCCTGCGGCCAATTGAGTTCGGCAGCCAGCGCGCTGGGCACGAGGGACGTCACGCCATCCAGGGCGGCTAGACCGGTCAGAACCAGGTCGACCGGAGTTTCGGCATCGATGCGATTAATGGCTGCCGCGAGCACCTTGGCGGTGGCAAATACGTCAGATCCCGCGATCGCCTCATCGCTGACGTGGACGCCGCGCGCTGCACCCAATTGCAGGGATTTTCGCACCGCATCGACAGCGGCTTCGGGGCCCACCGTCAGCGCAATCACCTCGTGATCTGAGCCGGGCAGCTCCTCGATCAGGGTCAATGCCTCTTCGATGGCGTTTTCATCAAGTTCGTTTAAAACCAGGTCATCGGTCGAGCGGTCGACCCGGTTGTTTTCAGTAAGCCGCCGCTCAGACTGAATGTCGGGAACATGCTTAACGCAAACGACAATCCTCATGTCTCCAGCGTGCCACGTCCCAAATGGCAGTGCAGTATCGGGTCCGCCACAAAAATGCGAGACAATGGGCAGTTGCGGCTATGCTCCAGGCGGACCACAGCCCCGAACCATCCGGTCCGGTTATCCCAACCGGTCGCCGGTCGAATAAGACGTTGAAGAAGACTTAGACCCCCATGCCTGAACTTTTACCGCCCGCCCGCCGGGCTTTACCGCTTGCGGACCCGCACGTTATCGGCCCGCGGTTGACCCATCTTCATGGCCAAGACGGCTTGGCCATATCGGTCCATGCGCCCGAGGCCGAGGCGCTAGCTCTCTGTCTTTTTACTGACAGCGGGGAGGAGCGCATTGCCCTTAGCGGCCCCGATCACGGCGTCTGGCACGGATTTGTGCCCGGCGTCCGCGCGGGGCAGCGCTACGGCTTCCGCGCGTGGGGAACCTGGGACCCGGACCAGGGTTTGCGTTTCAATCCGGCCAAGTTACTGCTGGACCCCTACGGGCGTGGCATTACCGGTGATTTCGAGCTGACGCCGGAAATTTTCAGTCATCAGGTCGATGAAAACTTCAATCCGATGCCCGAGGGCATCGTGGCGGATGAGCGCGACTCCGCGCCCTTTTTGCCCACCTCGGTTGTCGTCGATGAGAATTTTGCGCCCCGGGTGCCCAAACCGAATACGCCCTGGCGCGACACCGTGATTTATGAGGCGCACGTGCGCGGCCTGACCAAAACACTGACCGCGGTGCCCGAAGAACTGCGGGGGACCTACGCGGGGCTCGCGCACCCGGCCACGATTGAGCACTTGAAGTCCCTTGGGATCACCGCAATCGAATTGCTACCCATTCACGCGAACCTGCCCGAGACGCATCTGGTGCAGCGCGGCATGCGTAACTACTGGGGCTACAACACGGTCGGATTTTTTGCGCCCGAACCGTGGCTGGCGACCCAGGCCGCGCAGGCTGGCGGCGCGAGCGCCGTCCTGGCCGAGGTGAAGGGCATGGTCGATTTGCTGCACGCAGCGGGAATCGAAGTGCTCTTGGACGTCGTCTATAACCACACGGCCGAAGGCGGAACCGACGGCCCCACTTACTCATGGCGCGGGCTCGATAGCCGCGGCTACTACCTGCATAATCCCGATAAGCCCGGGGAATTCGCTGATGTGACCGGATGCGGCAACACCCTGGATCACTCCAAGTTTCCCTCGGTGCGTCAAACCCTGGATTCACTGCGTTACTGGGCCACCGAGGTGGGCGTGGACGGTTTTCGCTATGACCTCGGCGTTACTTTGGGCCGCAATCCGGACGGGTTCGACCCCAATCACCCCTTCTTTGTTGCGCTGCGCTCCGACCCCCAACTGGCAGGACTCAAACACATCGCCGAGCCGTGGGATCTGGGCTTTAACGGATGGCGCACGGGCCAATTCCCGCTGCCATTTGCCGAATGGAATGACCAATTCCGCGGCGCCGTACGGACGTTTTGGCTCAGTGACCCCCGATCAGCCGCCGATGCGCATCCCGGTTCCGGCGTGCGCGATCTAGCGACTCGTCTGGCTGGTTCCGCCGATATGTTCGGGGGCGGGGAAATTCCCGGAGCGCGCGGACCCGTCGCGTCGATTAACTTCGTGACCGCCCACGATGGCTTCACCCTTGCCGACCTCACCGCCTATGAGCACAAACACAATGCGGCCAACGGCGAAGATAACCGGGATGGCACCAACGACAACCGCTCATGGAACCACGGGGTAGAAGGGCCCGTAAATAGCGCGGGCGCGTTCATCGAGATTGCCGATCTGCGCCAGCGTTCGATGCGCAATATGCTCGCCACGACCCTGCTCGCCTCCGGTACGCCCATGCTCACGGCCGGCGATGAGATCGGACGCACGCAGTGGGGCAATAACAACGCCTACTGCCAGGACGAGTTGTCGTGGCTGAACTGGGACTTGAACTCGTGGCGCACCGATCTGCTCGAAACCACGCGCTATCTGCTGCACCTGCGCCATGAGTATGAGGTGTTCCGGCCCGCCCATTTCTATCGCGGCAAAATCGATGAAGCCGGCCCCGAACCCGACGTGCACGATGTGCAGTGGTTTAACGCCGAAGCCGTCGAGCTCGACCACGGCATGTGGCATGACCCTCAACACCGCACGCTGCAGATGCTACGCACCGGATGGGATGACCAACCGGGCGCATTGATGGTCCTGCACGGCGGGCTGAACCCGCAGCAGATCACTCCCGCCGTCCCGGAGGGCGCCCGCGCGGAACTGGTGTGGGACAGCTCATGGAATACCCCGGAAATGACAATGGACCCCGGTAACGCTTCCGCAGAGGGAGATTTCGTTACCGAGGCCCTGTCA
>Ga0209487_1001223_pt1 | contig 21964 bp, 25 predicted proteins | sample Poulit2012_FD_187524 | JGI IMG/M metagenome (GOLD analysis project Ga0209487, IMG submission 187524) | Agricultural soil microbial communities from Georgia to study Nitrogen management - Poultry litter 2012 (SPAdes) (version 2) | ecosystem: Environmental > Terrestrial > Soil > Agricultural land...
AACAATTTGAGGTTAGATATTATTAAAGTGCAACGTATGTCGCAATCGTGTCGCAAAAACTCGTAATATATAGAGAGTACTTTTTTAATTCCCTCCTAGCTTCCCGTCTTTCGGGGCGGGGAGTTTATCAAGAGGTGATAACTTGAAGTGGTCCGATGACAAACATAACTTTTTTATAGATTTAGTCAAAAAACATGGTCGTAGCTGGAAAAAGATAGCTAACATCATGACAAACAAGTACGATCATGTTTACACAAGCGAGCAATGTCGTAGTAGGTGGCGCACTAATCGTCATAAGATAGATAACAGCGATCCGGTTGCAGAGTACGGAATTCATACCAAGAAAAACGCAGATGGAACATACGAAAGCGATAGGCTCATAGAGGTAGTAAATGAAAATGAAAAAGACGAATCGTATATATTAAAAGCGCACGGCTACGATGATGGTTGGGAAATAATAAGTAACCAATTAAGTATATGGCAACACCACAATAAGCAAGATGGAACAAAAACACTATACGCAAGTAAAATAAGAGTAAAACCTAAACAGGTATTATTCAGTTGGGGTAAGTTTGAGAGGTTACTAAACAACGTTCCTAATGTAAATATAAAGCCAAAAACAAAAGGGATAAACGCTGATTACTTACTACTACCACTGTTTGATATGCATTTCGGTATAAGCGACTACGAGTATTATATACCTACACAATCAAAAATATTACATAAGCTAGATAACAAATATAAAAAGGTCGTACTAATATTCGGGCAAGACGCATTTCACAATGACGATTTCCACGGCAGGACGGTATCAGGCAGGCAGATCGATAAGGTGGATATGGTGCAGGCATGGAAAGATGCAACGTTATTCTTCGAGCCAATTATAAAAAAAGCACTCGAAAACAACAGTAATGTAGAAGTTATATACAGCAAGGGTAATCATTCAGAAACAGTCGAGTGGGCATTTGTGCAATATTTAAAAGCGAGATTCCCACAATGCGAATTTGATGACAGTTTAAAAGAAAGAAAGGTCACTATGCTAGGTAAAAACTTTATCGGCACGAACCACGGTGACAAGAAAAACGAAAAGAGGTTACCCGAAAATTTTGCAACGGAATTTCCGTTAGAATGGAGCAAAGCAAACACTCGAACGATATTTACAGGGCACAGACATTCTGAATTAGTCGAAGATGCGGGCGGTGTATTGGTACGAAGAATGCCCACACGAAACAAGATAGATGACTGGCATGACGACATGGGTTATACAACCGCACATAAGAGGTTTCAAATACATGAGTTTACGGAAGATGAGCAAGTGGCGAGTTATTATGTGTAGTTTGTAATAAAATTGAATAAATGTTATAATATAGGTAACCAAACAACATTCGTAGGTTGGCATTTGGCACTTGTGACGAGCTAGTCATTCGTTACTGATACGGTGGTGGAATAGGTAGACACTAAAGTGTAGCTCTTATAGGTTGGGTTGACGTTACGCGGTCATAAAACAAAAGGCAATGCGTCCGAGTTTTGTCCGAAAAGACGAGAAAAACTAATGCGGTGTGTTCCGAAAACTCCTAACCATGTAAGGTGCAAATCCTTACCCGTATCTTTGCTTAATCGGGGTATCTATACAGGTACTCCGATTTTTATATTATGAGGTGATTAAGATGACATATGAAGTTTATTACTGGTGCCCAATACTACCAATGAACAAAACGATATATCGAAATTTATCACTTAAAGAAGCAGAAGATAAGGTAAAATACTTAAACAAAATGAAACAATATGATGCAAGTAAGATGAGTTGTTGTAATTATTTTCTACAACCAGAAGGATGATTCTTTACGAAATGCTTAATATGCAACAAAGAATACATCGTGATTGAAGTGCAAGGTAAATTAGAATTAAAATGTGAATGTGATTATAAGCCGATTGATTATATAAATGAATCGTATAAATTAGGTGATAACATGTTATACGTATACACCGATCAATATAGATGGATAATATATTAAGTGTTTGATATGATGTAATAAAAAAGGTGTGGGAAGAATGAAAAGGATATTAATTTTGTCGATCGTTGTATTTTTGATGGCTTGTAGCGGGAATGGCGAAGTGGCAAAAGAGGAATCGGGCGAACCGAAAGAGAAAATCACACGCGAGGAAACGTTTGTATACCTAGAAAAGTTACTAGAACCGTATGCTGACTTAACAGAAATAAGAACGGAGGATGAAGCGCTAGGGGTAATTGAAGAGATAGGAAGTACGGCAAAGGAAGTATCAAGAGAGTTAAAAAGAGATTATGAGAAAGACATACATGCAGTTGAGGACCTGTTGAAATTGACCGAAACGCTCGAGGGTTTGGCACAGGATGTAGAAGATGACAACTTGCATCTGATGGGGGCATACGGTCAAGATGTAGGTAAACACATCAGGAACATTTCAATCGAATATTTAGACGGTGACTTGCCGGGGAAATATGCGGAAGTGGTAGGGGCTGACAATATATATGATTTAGAATGACACTCGAAAGGGTGTCTTTTTTATATGATGAAATATGAATCGGGACGGTGGTGTAGATGTAAATGACAAAACGACCCTATGCAAAAAATGGACGAAAGTTATGCGGCGCTAAAACGAGAGCAGGCACACCATGCAGAAACGGAGCAATGGCAAACGGTCGTTGTCGTATGCATGGTGGTAAATCGACAGGCCCGCCTAAAAAAAATAAAAACAGTATGAAGCATGGCTTGTTCGCAAAGTACTTACCTGATGAAACACTTGAAATTATGGACAGTATAAACGAGATTAAACCACTTGATATATTATGGACAAATATACAAATGCAATTTGCTTCAATCATAAGAGCGCAACAGATTATGTTTGTTGAAAATAAGGGCGATCATACGACTTTTAAAACGAAAGAACGTTCGGATGAATTTAGCGTTGAAACACAAGTCGAAGTTCATGCAAGTTGGGATAAACAAGCAACGTTCATGAATTCGCTCAGTCGGTCAATGGCAGAGTTGCGGAACATGCTAAAACAATATGTAGAGTTATCGACTCACGATGACGATAGATTGCTAGAGGTAGAGCGTATGAGGTCGATTATAGACAAAAGCAAGGCGGAGGTTGACAAGCTAACAAAAGAAACAAAAGTCGAAGAACCACCACAAATAACGATTATTGACGAATGGGCTGAAAGCAATGAATAAGCACATTGTAAACGTCCAAAAAGAGGTTAATCCATCGTTTAGAAGTGTATGGACTAGCGACAAGCCTTACAACATATTAAAAGGCGGACGTAACTCGTTCAAATCGTCTGTAATTGCGCTTAAATTAGTGTACGAAATGACGAAATACATTCGTAAAGGCGAAAAAGCTAACGTTGTAGTGTTACGTAAGGTGGCTAGTACAATACGCGATAGTATTTACAACAAAATACAGTGGGCACTAAATAAGTTCGGTTTTACTGTTGTTAGTGGTGTAGGGAACGGTGACTTTAAAGCTACGGTAGCGCCGTTTAAGATTACGCATAACGGTACTGGTTCAACTTTCTACTTTTATGGCTTAGATCAGTTTGAGAAGCTGAAATCTAACGATATTAACGATATTATAGCAGTATGGTACGAGGAAGCCGCAGAGTTTGACGACGTGGAGGACTTTGATCAGACAAACGTTACTTTTATGAGGCAAGTTCATGAGTTAGCTCCATTTGTACAGTTCTTTTGGTCGTACAATCCACCGCGCAATCCGTACAGCTGGATAAATAGTTGGGCAGATCAAATGGCGGGCGAAGATGATTATTTAGTGCATGAGTCGAGTTATAAGGACGATGAACTAGGTTTTGTGACGGAACAGATGATCGCGGACATAGAGCGTATTAAGCGCAATGATTATGATTATTATCGCTATTTATATTTAGGTGAACCTGTCGGACTAGGGAATAACGTGTATAATATGAATTTGTTTAAGCCACTTAAAGAACTGCCTAGCGACGATCGAATCATAGGGCTGTACTACTCGATAGACGGAGGTCACTCGGTTAGTGCTACCACATTTGGTTGTTTCGGGCTAACAGCAAAAGGTAACGTGATACTGTTAAACACTTATTATTACAGTCCGGCAGGTAGAGTTAACAAGAAAGCACCTAGCGACTTGGCAAAGGACCTAAACGAATTTATAAGGCGCACGTCGACGCAACAAGAATATGAAAATGCACGAATCATGAATCGTACAATAGATAGCGCAGAAGCAGCACTACGCAATCAATACTACAAAGATTACGGACAACATTTAAAACCTGTTAACAAGAAAAGAAAAGTCGATATGATAGACTACGTTCATTTGTTACTCGCGAATGGGCGGTTTTTTTATTTAGAGAAGCCTTATCCGATTGGGATGGAGCACGCAGACAGTAACGATATATTCATCGAAGAACACAGAAAATTCCAATGGAAAGAAGACACGTTGAACACAGATAATCCAAGAGTAGTTGAAGAAGAAGATCACACTTGCGATATGTTTATTTATCTTTGCGTAGATAATGCTAGGGATTTCCGATTAAGGAGGTGACGGCTTGCGATTGTGGGATAGGATTAAAAACTTTTTTAAGAGAGGGGGCTATGCATTGCGAGGAGAGCTTAAAACAATCAACGATCATCCTAAAATAAACATAGATCCGGAAGAATTGCAAAGAATAGAACGCAATTTTATAGATTATCAAGGGCGCTATCCGAGAGTAGAGTATATAAACTCAATGGGCGAGCTAAGGAAACGCGATTACTTTTATTTAAACATGAGTAAGCTAACAGCCGAATATCTCGCGGGGCTAGTTTTTAACGAACAATGCGAAATAAACGTGTCGGATGAAGAAAGAGTTTTGCAAGGCGCGAACGCCTTTATTCATCATGTTTTCGATCACAATGATTTCAAAAAGAATTTAAGCGACTATTTAGAGCCGGCATTTGCAACCGGTGGAATAGCGGTACGTCCGTACATTAGTGACGATGGAGAACTTGAATATTCGTGGGCATTAGCAGACGCCTTTTTTCCGTTAAAAGCAAACAGTAACGGTATATCGGAGGGTGTAATGGTGTTTAAGTCTATGGTTGTAGATGGCGACACAACTACGCACTTTACATTATTAGAGTTTCACGAATGGGAAAACGATGTGTACGTAATAACTAACGAATTGTACAAGTCTGATGACCCCGATACAATCGGTACAAGAGTACCACTAAGCGACGAATACGAAGAGTTGCAAGAAGAAACGCGTATAACAGGGCTGTCACGCCCTTTATTTAACTACTTTAAACCTAAAGGATTTAATAACATTAGTCCGCATAGTCCACTTGGATTAAGTATTACGGATAATTGCAAGCCTACCCTCAAAAAGATTAACGACACGTACGATGAATTTTATTGGGAGGTCAAGATGGGCAAGCGCACGGTGTTTGTGGACGACTCTATGTTGCAAGTCTTGCCTACGGAGGACGGCATGCCACCGAAGCAGGTGTTTGACCCTGATACCAACGTTTATAAGTCAATTCGTATGATGGAGGGCAAAGACCCCGTCAAGGACGTAACAAGTGACATAAGGGCAGAGCAATACACTAACGTTATTAATCAAACACTTAAAACACTAGAAATGAACCTAAAGCTATCGGTTGGAACGTTTAGTTTTGATGGCAGAAGCGTAAAAACAGCGACTGAAATTGTTTCTGAAAACAGTCAAACGTACAGAACAAGAAACGAACACGTTAACGCACTTGAAAAGTTTATAAAAGGCGTAATTGTATCATCGTTAGAGTTGGCAAAAGCAACAGGTATATACAACGGAGTAATTCCAACGTTTGAGCAAATAGGTGTAGATTTTGACGACGGTATATTTGTAGACAAAATGCAGGAATTAAAGTTTTACGGGCAAGCTAAAATGTATGGTTTTGTACCATCGGCAGTAGCTATATCCAGATTGTTTGAATTGCCAGAAGAAACAGCGGAAGAGTGGGCTAAGCAAATACAAGCTGACCAACTAGGTATAGACCCTATGTTTGTGCAGCAAGAGCGGGAAAAGGAGATTTACGGCGATGAGGAGTGATTAAATGCAACCTAAAAAACCTAAAATCACACCTTATCAACTTGACTTGTGGTCGTCTGAAATGGCAGACCTGTACAATTCCCTAGAGGGTGAAATAATCCGCATATTAATCAAACGTCTTAATAGCGGGCATAGAGACATAACAATGTGGCAAGCGCAGAAACTACAGGAGTTAAGGTTATTTAACAACGATGTAGCACGTTATATATCGGAGGTTACAGACATAGCGGAAACGACAGTCACCAACATATTTGAAGAAGCAGGAAAACGAATGATCGACGATGTGGATAGCGCAATGGAACAGGTGTTCGAGCGTAGACCGCTACCCGAAAACCTTAATCAAGTCATGAGAGGTTATCGCAATCAAGTGTGGTCCGAAATAGATAACTACGTCAACCAAACGCTAGTTACAACACATTACGGACGTGGAGCGGTAGCAAAGTCGTACACAGACGTGCTTAATCGTACAACAGCAATGTTTAACACGGGATTGTACACGTTCGAACAATCACTAGAACGATCTATCAATGAGTTGGCGCAAAAGGGTATACAATCCCTTTTTATTGATAGGGGCGGTCATACTTGGTCGTTAGAACGTTATGTACGTACTGTGCTTAAATCGACACTAGGAAACACCTACGACGCAATCAGAAAGGAACGCATGGCAGAATACGGCATACATACCGTCGTAGTAAGTAGTCATATAGGGGCGAGGGAGGCATGCAGTCGTATACAGGGTAATGTGGTAGATTTGCGTCCGATGGAAGACATCCCGCCGAATGCCGAATATAGAAGTGTATATGATCCTTATTGGCAAGCAGACTACGAACATCCGTCAGGGCATAGAGGTATAAACTGTCGTCATTTGCACATACCTTTCATTCCGGGCGTAAACACAAACAATCAACCAAAGTATGACGAAGAAACTAACAGGCGAGTTGCTAAAGCGACAGAAAAGCAACGCCGGATAGAGCGCGAGATTGTGAAATATAAGAAAAATTTGATGGTTGCCGAAGAATTCGGTAGCGAAACGGCGGGTCATTGGCGTCAAATGATAAGCAGGCGACAAAAAGCAATGAGGGAATTAATCGAAGAAAATAGTGATTTTTTAACACGGCAATACGAACGTGAGAAAGTATATACACCGTTAGATACACTTATCAAAAACATGACTTTTTATGATGACGGGTGGTGATTGATTGAGAATCATCGACTTAGAGGAAGCGAAAGCCAGAAAAAACGGGGAAATAACCGTGAAGATGGTGATAGACAATTTAGAGGAAGTTCACGAAAAAGAGGGAATAAAGACGATAGCGACAGTCGTTAGATTAGATAATGACGAAATATACATTTCATACAGCAATACAGTGACGACTGAGGTTGTCGGACTTTTAGAATGCGGAAAGCAACAAGTTATAAATGATATGTATGAGGAGGGATAATGTGGAGCGCTTAAAAGAATTTGCAAAAGGTCGACCGATTGACCGCGATAAGGATTTAATCGATGCCTTTATCGAATACGTAGAGAAAGTGGAAAACAAAAGTATAGAACGCGCAAAGAAAGGAGTGGGATCCTATCTCGGTGACAGCGACCGTGAGCTGTAAATACATTTAGGAGGTCAGACAATTGAAAAACATTAAAAACTTTTTATGGGCAACATTTAATTATCGAAATAAAGGAATCCCGATTTATAAATGGCCGCTTGTCGGATATGACTTTACGAAACTACAAAAAGATTAATGTTTGTCTTTAAGCACTAGACGCTATAAACAGGCTTATTTTTTATGCGTCTTTTTAGCATTTGCAGACGTTAAAGAACAAAGCTAGTCGTGGACGTAACCACGTTAAACAATCGTACTAAATTGGAGGTTATATATATGAATCGCGAGTTTTTAAAAGAGCAAGGACTTAATGATGAGCAGATCGAGGCGGTGATGCGCGAATACGGTAAATCAATCAATGACTATAAAGAAAAAGCTGAACAAGCAGATGGCCTACAGTCGCAAATTGATGACTATAAGGAACAGATTAAGCAACGTGATGAACAGCTTGATACACTTTCTAAACAAGCAAAAGACAACGAGGAATTGGCTGCTGAAATTGAACGGTTGAAAGAGGAAAATAAAACTACAGCTGATGAGTTCCAAGAAAAGCTAAATAAACAAGCGTTTGATTTTGCATTAGAGCGCGCTTTAAATAAAGCAGGTGCTAAGAATGAAAAGGCAGTTAAAGCCTTGTTAGATGTAGAGTCTATTAAATTGGATGGAGACACGTTGCTAGGTTTAGACGATCAACTAAAGGGACTAAAAGAGTCCGACGAATACCTTTTTCAACAAGAAGAAGAAAAGAAACCGAAGATCGTTAATGAGGGTAATCCAAAAGGGGGAGCGGGGAAAGAAGAAGACCCGTTTTCCAAAATTTTAGCTAAATATAAATAAAGGGGAATGGTATATATGTCAACAGCAAACCAACAGTTAAATGCACGTAGTTATCAAAAGGAGTTCCGCGAGATTTTACGGGCGGTATTTCAACACCAGTCATATTTCCGCGACTTTTTCGGCGGCACGATTGAAGCGTTGGACGGTGTACAGAACAACGAAACAGCTTTTTACGTTAAAACAAGTGATATTCCGGTTGTAGTTGGTAACGAATATAACAAAGATGCAGAAGTGGCTTTTGAGGGTGGCACGAGCAATTCTACGCGCTTCGGACCACGTAAGGAAATCATCTACGAAGACACACCTGTGCCTTACACGTGGGAATGGGTGTATCATGAGGGAATCGACCGCTTTACGGTCAACAACGCGATGGAGGCAGCTATTGCTGATCGCTTAGAGTTACAGGCGCGCGCTAAAATGCAGCGCTTCAACGCTAAACACAGCGAATTTATTTCCGGCGTAGCAGGCAAGACAGTAGAGGCTACCGACTTAACAAACGAGACAGTTAACGACTTGTTCGACGAGTTATTTGCTCACTACTTAGACAATGAGATTGTCGGCACAAAGGTCGCACGTGTAAATGCTGATTTGTATAACGCAATTGTCAACGGTGGGCTTGCAGTAAAAGAAAAAGGTTCGACAGTTGGAATTGACCGTAATGAAATCTACATGTTTAAGGATTTTGTAATTGAGGGATTGCCTGCATCCTTGTTCCAAGATGGAGAAATTGCTTACACGTATGTACCTAACATCGCAAAGGCGTTTACAGGTATTAATACAGCGCGTACGATAGAGTCGGAGGACTTTGACGGCTTAGCATTGCAAGGAGCAGGAAAAGCGGGCGAGTTTATCCTTGACGACAACAAACTAGCAGTAACTAAGGTAACGTTTTCTGGTGGTAGTGGCGGAGGTGTTGAAGGATAATGACAACTTTCAAAGCTAAGGTAACGCAAGATATCCCGGCCAATCGTTTGATTGGCTTGGGAGGAATTAACACTGAAGGTGACCCAGAAGAAGGTTGGGAAACTGTATATTTGATTTTATCCAAAAAGGGTTGGATCCCGGACTTGGTTTCAACATCTGACTTGGAAAAAGACAGTGTAGTAAATGTAACGATTAAGAATAATCCAGTATGGAAGGTAGAGTCATCCGAAAACCTACCTGCAGGAACACTCGTTCAATGTGATGATGATGGTCGAGTTAAACATTATCGTCCAGAAGACGGAAATCACTTTGGATTTACGACTCATTCTGTAAAAGCAGGAGAGGTCGTTGAAATTGTGCGTAAATATGGTTCAATGCCACAAAACCAAGAGGAAACTATGGCTTTCACGCCACAATCAAAAGAAAATAACGCTAATTACTTAACTGTAAGTGAACTAAAGCAACGACTTGACGAAAAGGGTATTGAATACAAGTCAAGTGCAACGAAAAAGGAGTTAGTCGAACTTTTGGGAGCTGATTAAATGACTTATTTAACATATGACGAGTTTAATGAACTTGCTCCGCATATCGAATTGGAAGAAACTGAATTTAACAAGTTATTGCCAAAGGCTAGTGATGTTTTAAATAACGTCACTAGTCATTTTTATGCAAGAAAAGATATAGAAAAGGATAATTTGTGGCGTGTGAAGCAATTCAAAAAGGCTTTATGCGCGCAAATTGAGTACTTTGATGAAGTCGGCGGGACAACTCACGAATCAATCAATAGCGCACCTCAATCGTTTACAGCGGGACGCACGACGGTGTCTAACTCGGGGCGGTACAGAACAGATGGAGAAAGCGACGGAAAAACAATTGTAGCTGAAGATGTATTCGTTTTTTTAGAGGGCACGGGATTGTTGTATAGAGGTGTGACGGTATGGTAATGCCTAAACCACCTAAAAAGTTTTGTGTAGATGAGTTTGTTTACCGAGAGTATTTAGGTAGTGACGGTTGGGAGGGCGCAAAATACGCCGATCCGGTAACCATTCGGAATTGCCGGATAGATCGTGGAACGGAATTTACAACGCCGGCGACAGGAAAGCAACTGCTATATAACGCGGTTGTTTTTTGTTATGCAGGAATAACTACACCATTACCAGAGTTTAAGACAGAGTCTATCGTCATATTTGACGGAATAGAACACAAGGTAACAAAGGTTATACCAATATACGAAGCGTATGAAAAGAAAATATATTCGTACGAATTGGAAGTGATTTAATGCCGCGAATAAGCGTTGATTTAAGGGGTGTTAGGCAAAAATTAAGTAAACAGGCACACCAAAAAGCGCAATACGCAATGGCTAATCAGGCGCTAGCAGACATGAACCCTTTTGTTCCGATGCGCGAGGGAATCTTACGTATGACTGGTCATGTTGAGGGATTGGGGGACTTTGTCGTATGGAACACACCATATGCACGCGTACAGTTTTATACTCAATTCGAAAACTACACAACGCCGGGTACTGGTCCTCGGTGGGACAATAAAGCAAAAGCAATGTATATGCCGGATTGGGTTAAGGCTTACATGAGGGGAGCGGGTATTTAGTGGACTTTTTAGAAAGATTAGTAGCCAGAATCAACGAAATAGACGGATTACCCGTTCCTTGTGTTCCGGGATACTTGATGGCAGGCGAATCACTAGGCGCTTACCCTATTCCCGGTTCAACCGATGAGCGTGTATATATGGACGGCACAAAAGACGTGCGCTTGATGATAGAGATTGCAATGCGATCAAACACGCAAAAGACAATACACGATACGTTGTGGCTGATACAAAACGAGTTAGACAATTTAACAGAATTAGAGAGTAGCAACGATAGCTTTATTTTTAAGGACATAGTCATCACGAACAAGCCTTTTATTAACGAAGCGAATGAACAAGGTTGGTACGTATTCCTTTTAAACGTACAAGCAAATATAACTATTAAGGGAGATGTGTAGATATGAGTAAAGTCAAAAACGTTACGACAGAGCATTACATTGCGGAATTGCCGGAAAACGGTTCAGACCCTAACTACTTACGATTAGCAAAAGGCATTTTAGAAGTCGGTAGTGAGAACGACGAAGAAACAGAAGAGTTTGCATACTACGATGGGGACGGAACGTCAGAAACAGAAGTTCTTTCCATTAAGAAAAACATGCCTTTTGAGGGTCATTTTGTAGCGAGTGACCCAGCTCAACAACTAATTGAGGAAAAAGAATTTGCAACTGGCGATGACCGTAAAATTATGTACAAGCAAGTGCGATCAGACGGAAAGACTTTAGAGGGTGAAGCTACGCTACAAGACGTTAACGTGACGGGTGGACCAGCAGAGGAATACCGACCGATTTCCGGAACGATTTCGTGGAACAGAGTACCTGATGTTACAGAAAATGGCGATAATGGTGGCGGCGGTGTTGAGGGATAGGTTATTGTAAAATTTGATTAGAGGGCGTTACGGCCCTCTTTTACATAATAGGAGGTTAACGTAATGGTGCAAGTCGAAATAAAAAGAACTGGTTTCCCAGTCAAAATAGGTAACATCGAATTGTGGTTTGATAGTTCGGCGGAGAATCTACGCAACTTTTTCAACATCGAAGAAATAGCGGAAGAAAAACTGAAAGAAGCACAGGAAAAGGCTGAACACATACATTTTCCGGAGGGAATAGAGAATTATGAACTGGACGAAAAGGACGTAGAAAAGATTGATGCAGCCTTTGACGTTAACAAAGAGTTTGTCGCTGCTCAATACGATATCTTATTCGGAGACGGCACGTTTAAAATGATTTACGAGGAATACCCAGATATAATCGCATTAGAAAGGGCGTTAGTCCCATTAGGCGAGAAAATAGCTGAACGAATCGGCGAAATGGAAAAGGAAAGAGAAGAAGAATTTAAGGAGATTGAAAAGCAATACCTTAACAAGAAAAAAGCAAAAAGAAAGAAGTGATTAGATGCGACTTAACGATCCGCTAGTCACTTCTTTTTTGTATAAAAACAAAGAGTATGATATTGATTTATCTTTTGACACAGTGCTAGACGCATACGACATATTAGATAGCGATTTACGAGGCGACGAAAAAGCTAACCTTTGTTTAAGACTGGTTCTTGACGACCAAGAATATGACCCGAACGACGCCATAGACATGTGGAATTATATATATTTGAGCTTTATACACGTCGAATCAAAAGAAGTCGTTAAAAAGGACTTGCTAGGCAATCCTATACCTGTTCCAAAAGAAGAAAAAGAGAACAAACGTTTGATTGATTTTACCAAAGATGCAAACTACATTTATTCATCCTTTATGCAAGCTTACAACATTAATTTAATAGACGAGCAAGGTAAATTGCATTGGAAAGAGTTTTTAGCTTTATTAGACGGTTTACCGAGCAATACAAAAATGAGGGAAGTCATGCGAATACGTGACTGGAAACCATCTAAACATGACAGCAAAGAATACAAAGAACAAATGCGAGAATTACAAGAATTTTATTCGTTAGAAAGCGAGGTGGACTAATTGGCGGACGGAACGATTAAAATACGAATCGATGTAGACGGTAAGCAACTTGAACTAACAAACAAAGACCTTGATCAAGTGGAAAAACGCTCACATAAGGCAGGATCTGGAATCAAAAAGTTCGCGGCATCGTTAGGGCTTGTTGCAGTTGGCGCTATGGCATTTAAGACGTTGCGCGGTGCGCTAGATGACGCAATAACGCGCTTTGACACATTAAACAAATTCCCGAAAGTTTTACAAGCGTTAGGTGTAAGTGCAGAAGACTCCGAACGTGCTATGGCTAAGTTATCAGACGGAATCGACGGACTACCTACCAAACTAGACGACATTGCACATGTAGCACAACGTATGTATACATCTTTCGGCGACATGGACAAAGCTACCGACTCGGCGCTTGCTTTAAACAATGCTTTATTAGGTAGTGGTGCAAGTGCTGACCAGGCGCGTAGAGGTACGGAAATGTATTTAAAGATGCTACAAACCGGGCGCATCGACATGACTACGTGGAACACATTGTCAGAGACTATGGACGTTGGACTTGTTAAAATAGCTGAATCTTTTGGGTTTGCAGGAAAGACAGCTAAAGACGATTTATACAGCGCTTTAAAGGACGGTACAATCACACTAGATGAATTTAATGACGCACTAATCGAAGTTGGTACAGGCACAGGAATTATGGCTAAATTAGCGCGAGAAAATACCTTAGGGATTGCTACATCATTTGAGAATTTAAAGACAGCGGCAGTTCGGGGGCTTGTCGAGATTATAGACTCGTTTAACGAATTATCCAAGCGTGTTACAGGTAGAGAGATAGCGCGAAACATCGACTCTTTAAAGCGTGTTGTTTATAACTCTTTTAGAGCGATGGCACGAGTGATTGACAGATCAACACCTGTTGTTGTTTTATTTGCTAAAGGACTAGAAATAACGTTTAAGGTCATTAAAGCACTCACGCCGGCGATCGTGGGCTTAATGGCGGCTTATGGCACTTATGTAGTTATCACAAGGGCAGCGGCTGCTATACAAGCAGCGCAAGCGGCTTTACAAGCGGCGATAACAACGACTGTCGGCGCGTCAAGTGCTATGACGTCATTAACGATCGTACAACAAGCGTCTACCAAAGCAGCGCAAGCAGATATGATCATACGGGCGTTGCAAAATAAAGAGCTCACATTAAGTCAATTGTTGATCGGTTTATTGACGGGTAGGTTAAAACTAGCTACGGCGGCGCAAATCGTTATGACAACGGCATCTAAGGCGTTAGGCGCGGCTATCAGATTTATGCTTGGGCCGATCGGACTTGCAATAACAGCTGTTGGGTTATTGACAACAGGCGCGATCTTGCTAACTAAATACTTAAAAAGCACATCGAGCGAAACGCAACAACTTACAAATGAGACAAACGAATTGATGGATGCTGTCGAAAGCCTGTCTGAATCGGTTGACGATAACGCCAAATCTTACAAAGACAAACAAAAAGAGATGCAGGAAACAGCTAGACAAAACGATCAACTAATATCTAAGTTAAATGACTTACTAAAGCACGAAGAAATGTCATCGGCACAAAAGCGCGACGCAAAAGTCTACGTAGACCAATTAAATGAATCAATACAAGGCTTAAACTTGACATTTGACGAAGAAACGCAAGCACTCAACATGACAAGTGAAGAACTAGAAAGATATGTCAAGTTAAATAAAGACATCGAAGAAGGCATCGCCGCACGCGAACGACTAAACGAAATATCGCGCGAACAAATGGAAATTGAATCAGAATTAGAAGAGATCAATCGTTTACGTGAGGAATGGAACGAGAAATTGGAGGGTAGCGGAAACAACGCTTACCAAGCTCGAGCAAAGTTGGCGGAACTTGATGCGACAGAAAAAGAGTTGAAAGAAACAAACGCAGAACTAGCCGAGCAGTACGAAGAAACTCAAACACAAATAGAATCGTCAGTAGACGCTATAACGCAAGCTATAAAAGACGGTGTAGCCGATCAGATAATCACGTACGAGTCGTTACCACCACATTTACAAGAAGTTGTCGAATCGATGAAAGACACATGGCAAGATTACGAGAGCTATACAACAGATATGTTTGATACATTGAGCGACAAAATTGAACTCACAGCTAGCGAAATGGCTGATAACTTAGAAGAAAACCAAAGAATCGTAAGTGAATGGGCAGACAACATCGCTATTTTAGCAGAACGTGGTGTGGATGACGGTTTACTCGATAAATTAAGAGAGGCCGGTCCAGAGTCGGCAGGTCACGTTAACGCCCTAGTAAATGCATCAGATGAAGAACTCGAGCGCTTAAACGATGTGTTTAGTTCCGGCGGACAGGTAGCGACAGATGCACTTGCTAAGTCGTTAGGTATTGAGGAATCGGCAGTTTTAGATGCGGTAGGGCATTTAGTGTCAGACACAGAAGCTACCTTGAAAGAACAGATTTCCGCTGCTGGATTTGATAAAACCGGTGAAGATGTCGCTAAAGGTTTAGCAGAGGGAATCGTAAGTGGAGCGCACGAAGCAGAAGCAGCGTCCGAAGACATGGCAGACGACGTTATATCGTCAGCAGAAAGTACGCTAGGCATACAGAGCCCATCGACTGTATTTAAGCAAATAGGACTAGACGTAGATAGAGGGCTAGCGAAAGGAATTGAGGCAGGTAAGTCATATGTTATTAAGGCTGTAAAAGACATGTTCCGCGCAGTAGAAAAAAGCTCAACCGCTAGCTTTAAAGGTGTCACAAAAACATACGATAACGCAATCAAATCAATGACTACCACACTAAACAGGTTACCTGTAGTAACGCAACAAACAATGACTAAAACAACAACAACCTTACAATCAAACGCACGTCAACAACAAGTTATTTTAATGCGTGTCAATACAGACTACAATAACGCAATCAAGAGGTTGCAAACATCACTAAATAGACTACCTGTTATCATAACTAACTCGTTTACGCGTATGACAAGTGTAATGCGTAGTAATGCTAGAGTACAAGTTTCATTAATGCGAAGTCATGCGACTAACTTACGTACACCTTTTAATGGCTTAAATGCTCAAATGAGGTCAATCGGCGTAAATGCTATGGCAGGCTTAACAGCAGGATTAAGGGCAGGTAGTGGCGTGGCTATTGCAACAGCACGAAACACGGCTAATCAAATTAGGGCGACAATGCAAAATGCACTAAAGATACAGTCGCCATCCGTAGTTATGAGGGACGAAGTCGGTCGTTGGATACCTGCCGGAATTGCCGAGGGTATCGAAAAATACAGTCGTATGATCGATGGGGCAATTAATAATATGTATCAAAGTATAGTACCTCATACAGCCCCCGAAACAGTATTAGCTACACCAGAACCTGTACATGTTAACGTTGGTGGAACGTATGAGTTTACGATTGTTAGTGAGATTGACGGTCGAAAACTTGCAAAAGAAACAGTAGTATTTACAGCGGAAGAGTTAGAGTCACTCAAAAAACGTGATAGGCGGAGGTGATGCGCGTGGGCTTTTCAATGCATTTTAACAAGGTTGATTTAAACGATATTTTTAGGATTACAGACATAGATGGTCGAGGCCCTTTTATGCAAGAAATATTGCGACAATCAATATCGGGTCGTGATGGATCATATCGTATCGACAGACGAATACCCGAACGTCTGTTAAATGTTGAGGGTCGAATTTTAGCAAAAAGTAAAGAAGATTTACGAGATAAAATAAATTATCTTAATCGTATTTTATATACAAATGACGCAGTATCGATTGTGTTTAGTGACGAACCAGACGTTACTTATTATGGAGAATACGCAGGTGCTCCTGGTTGGGAAGAAAGATTCGTTCGTGGTAGGGGCACATTACCTTTCATCTGTTACGATCCATACAAATACAGTCCCGAAACACGAATCGAATTAAACGGAAATATCGAAATTGAATCTCCCGCCGGGGTAATACCCGTTTTTAACATCGAATTTACCGAAAACACGAACGAATTTAGTATACGTCACAAGCAAACAAGGCGACATTTAAAGGTTAAGTATGATTTTGGCATTGGCGATAAATTAACATTAAACGCAGTTAACAGACGTGTACAAATCAACGGTATTACACGTATGCAGACGTTAACGTGGGATAGTGCATGGTTTGAGTTGGTGCACGGTAATAACGTGTTTGAGATTACGCAAAATGTTGGAAACGTTGAATTAAGGTATAGGGAGAGGTGGTTATAAATGACTTATCAATTGCCAACTGATGCTGATGGAGTTAAGTATCATGGTCGAGAATATGATGACAAAGGCGGTATTATTGCAGCCGGTGTTGACGAACACGGAAATGATAAACCAATTTTAATCAATACAGACGGTAGTCTGAATATGCAGAGTGTGGTACAGGAATTACACGACATTAAACAACGTCAACAGGAAATTTTAGAGCGATTAGATGATCCAATTGATACTCGTGTTACTGGGAGTAATGTGGAGTTGATTGCGGAAGTTAATGACGCTTTTGTACCCGCTGAAACGAAAGTTAAAGTTATCGACAAGGTAGATACATCTGATTTTCTTTATATATTTGTACAGGTCAGACCCAGAGGGTTAAGGGACTATACTGTATATTACAGGCCATTTGTGGGTAATGAAAATGCTGAGATAACAGAATTCACATTCTTGGATATAACAGGAGATAGAAGTAATAAAATATCTGATAACAGAAGACCTTTCGGGCTGAATGTATCATTGTATGTTGAAAACAAGACGCAAGAAGACAACGAAACTTTCGAAGTATATTTATTAGGCGTAAGAAGATAATACTCACCTAACTGTTGTCTTTAATCGAACATCTCATCCGAGGTGCTTTTTATTTTGAAAGGAAGTGAACGTATGTTTGTAAACGACTTTAAAAAACGTGTATTATCTAATTATTTCGTTACTAGCGGTGTTTACATTGGTTTGTTTGTCGGGGGTAGCGAGGTATCAACAAGCGACTACGAACGCAAGCAAATAACGTTTAGTTTGCCACGAGAGAGCGGAAATACAGTCATTATTGATAATGATGCGCCTGTTGAGTTTGACTACGCTGAATCTGATTGGGGAGTTATTACTCACGTAGGCATATACGACTCATTAACAGGCGGTAACTTGCTAGATTACGCAGAATTAGACAATGAAGCAGATATTACCGCCGACACGCAATTCTGGATTGACGAGGGCGGATATCGGATTGAGTGGGGTGATTAAATGTTTGTAAATGCTAGTAATAACGCAGTGGCAAAATTAAGTAGCAACATAAATTCTTCGCAAACATCTTTAACGGTAGACGATGCTAGTATTTTTCCCGATGCACCATTTTTGGTTACAGTAAATAACAATCGACATAATATGGAAATAATGCGAGTCACAAACGTTAGTAGCAACACACTAACTGTGCAAAGGGGAAGAGAGGGGACGAGCGCTAGTAGTCACAATGCAGGTAGCAACGTTGAAAACAACTTTACGGCGGGAACGTATCAGACGTTGGTTGATGAGGTTGATAAAGTAGTGATTGAAGAGATGCAGAACAACGGAAATAACGGATATATAAAGTATAAAAACGGAACACTTGAGTGTTGGACTAGATTAGAGCTAGGCAAGGAAGCAAATGCACGTATGGGGGGGTTCTGGTTATTTCCAAAAGAGTTTACCAACAAACCTAACGTGACGTTTAGCATTGATTATACAGATGCCAGTATAACTCCTAGCGTGTTTGATCTATCCGCTATGTATATACGAACATTAAGCAATAAAGAAGTAGAGTTTGCCATTGGTCGAATGACTGGTAGCAATAATTTTGGTGATAATGATACAATGCATGTGTTTGCAAGGGCTATAGGCAGATGGAAATAACCTCATGAGGAGGTGTTTTTTTGTTTAATAGACAATACAATTTTACTTATAACAGCGGTAAACGTGGATACAGCGCTATATCTAAAACTAAAAATACCAAAACGACAATATCACATAAGGTCGTCTATAAACGACAAACAACAAGCTATACGAGTGATACGCAATCTAATATTAGAGGTATTTTAAAACTAGAACCACGTACAATCATATCTAAAAATAAAGATACGATATCAAATGTTAGTGGTTTTGCCGCTATTATGTATTACGCTAAACCCGATTTAAGCATATTTGACCCTTACGATAAACGCCTAGCTATTTTGTCAAACGAGGGTACAGGTGCATGTCCGTTTTGGGATGCAATATATCGTGAGGAATTAAACAAAGGCGGAACATTTACTTTTACCGTGCCTGCTAACCATGATGATAGCCAATTTGTTGTAGCAGAAAACAAAGTCGCATTTCGTGATAAAGACGACAATTTACGTCTGTTTGTCATTAAGGAAACGGAAGAAAAAGACGGGGAAAATGGACCGCTAATCGAGGTTTATTGCGACCCAGAATACATTGACGAATTAAACGATATTGTCATTGAAGATAAGCGTCCACAAGACCGAACAGCTGAATACGCACTTGGTCAAGTGCTAGAAGAATCACGATGGCAAGTAGGCGAAGTCGCTGAACTCGGAACGAATACGACTAACTTTTACTTTATGACAGGTATTGAGTCAATTAACCGTATCTTAGATGTTTGGGGCGGTGAGATACGCGACCGAATAGAAGTAAGTGGCAATAAAATAGTTGGTCGCTATATTGATATTTTAACACGTAGGGGCGCTGATACAGGCAAACGATGGGAAATTGATAAAGACATTATCGAGATTACACGTTTAACACAAAGCTACCCTAAAACGGCATTATATGGTCGAGGTGCATCGCTCGAAACGGAGGGCGGTGGATTTAGTCGATTACTGTCATTTGAAGACGTTGAGTGGAGTGTTGCAAATGGTGATCCAGTCGATAAACCAAAAGGGCAAAAATGGGTAGGCGATCCCGATGCTTTATATAAATACGGTCGTCGTAAATTAGACGTTGAACCGATTACAGGAACGACACCACGTGTCTACTCGGAACAAGACAAGTACGATGCCAGTCATGCTTATATACATCGATTTGGCATATACGAAAACGGAAATATAGAAGACCCAGAAGAGCTTTTATGGGCAACTTGGAACGAATTACAAGAACAGAAAAGGCCATTTGAAAATTACACATTAGACGTACTTTTATACGCTGAAAAAGCAGGTTTAGACCACGAAAAAGTGCGGTTAGGTGATACGTCGATAGCACTAGATAGACGATTTGCAAGGCCTATTGAAGTAGAAGAAAGAATCATCGCATATGAGTACGATGTCGCTAATCCGGACGATAAAGGGAAAGTCGAACTAGGTCAATTTAGGGAACTATTTAGCGATGATAAGCGACTTGACCAAATACAAGCACAATTAGACAGTGCACAGGGTAAAGCCAATCATCCAGAAATAGACGATGATAGTTTTCCAGACGTTAAACCAGAAACACCAACTAATTTTACAGCCGATCCGTTATTTAAGATCATACAACTTAAATGGGATTTTGTTGCATCATCATATATAGCGGCTTACGAGTTATACGCATCACAAACACCTAACTTTAACCCAACAAGTGACAGGCTTGTATGGCGTGGGAAAACAGGCGGATATGCGTTTGAAGCTGATACAGATGAGCAATGGTATTTTAGATTGCGAGCAGTAAACACACATGGTACAGCAAGCGATTTTACTAGTGAGATAAGTGCGCAAACAATAAAAATAAACGCAGGTATAGACGTTGCACCTTACACGATAACAGACCAATTAATCGCACAAAACGCTAATATAGACGGTGCTAAAATTGGAGATGCAACAATTACAAGTGCGAAGATAGCTAATTTAATCGGTGATTTAATCACAGCGGGAATAATTAAAGATGCGAACGATCGAGTCCTATTTAATTTAGATGACGGAATTATAAATATTAATGATGGCGCGATAAAAATAACGCGTCCGGATGGCGCTGTTTGGCTTGAGGACGGTATGGTTCACAAAGATTATGACATATCGGGTCAAGACCCTCACTTCATGGGAGAGGTATCAACTCCTGGAGGTTATGAACCTGCTTTCCAACAAATGCCGGGTTCGGGTGGATATTACGGAGCTCACACAGGTGTTATTGACGGATCAGAACCTTACTCGGAAGATATTCGCGATCAAGATAAAGGATACACCGTCAATTTCCAGCGTTACTGGTTTATGCATTCGGCGCGGTATTTTATATTGCGCTTCCAGCCATCCGTACGAACAAACGGATTAGAAAGATTGCGCGTAAGAATGTATGAGAGTGACACACAGCTTTTGGCGCAAGACATCGAAAGTAGCGGTTTTGGAAGTTGGTATCCTTTGGTAGTAGATTTAGGTAAGCCTACCTACACAGAAAGGCGTATCGATTTTAGGATTGGATTTTTAAGACAGTGGAAGATTCCGAATCATGACGCGATAGTTTTTCGGATAAGCCGAACTTATCAAACGGACTTTATTTAAAGGGTGATCGTATGATTAAAACATATGAAGAACATGACGTGGGTCGTGTTAGAGTGTTTTTTGTAATAGAGAATGGCATTGTGTCGGGCGTTTTAGTCGGAAATAAAACCATTGCCACGAAACAGGGCATGCAATTTTACGTCGATGATTACGTAGCCGAGCAGATCCATAAGTGCAATCTTTATATTGACGGATTGACACCAAGACTAACAGTAAAAGATGGAGAAACATTAATCGTGCCCGAAGAAAACGACGAGTACAAAAAACGGAAAGAAATTGAAGAGTTAGAAGAAAGGTTGCAAGAATTAAAAGCCGAGTAGGCTTATTTTTTATGAGGTGATAAAAATTGGAAACACTAATTAAATCAATCGTCGCTGTTGTTGGGGCGATCATCACATTTTTATTAGGGGGCTGGTCGCCTTTGTTGCAGGTACTTGTTATATT
>Ga0209487_1001225_pt1 | contig 21944 bp, 22 predicted proteins | sample Poulit2012_FD_187524 | JGI IMG/M metagenome (GOLD analysis project Ga0209487, IMG submission 187524) | Agricultural soil microbial communities from Georgia to study Nitrogen management - Poultry litter 2012 (SPAdes) (version 2) | ecosystem: Environmental > Terrestrial > Soil > Agricultural land...
CCACGCGATTGGTCACGGGCGGCGCAGGTCGTCTAGACTGATCGACGGATCACGGGGCTATGGCGCAGTTGGTAGCGCGCTTCCATGGCATGGAAGAGGTCGGGGGTTCGAATCCCCCTAGCTCCACGTAAGTTGAGAAAATCGAAACCTGCCCCGCCTGAGTGCGGGGCAGGTTCGTTTCTGCGGTCACCGGCTCGGGGACATCGGTGTTGACGTGGGCGAGGACGCTGGCGGCGGGCTCGGCAGGGACGACGCTGATGTTCTCGTCCTCGTCGATGATGATGCGGTCGAACAGGGCTCGGTTGAGCATGCGGCGTTCAGCGGGTTCGCATCGGTTGTAGAGATCGCCGAGGTCGGTAAGCAGGTCAAGGAGCTCGTCGAGACCGTCCCGGGCGCCGGTATAGGTGGCCGTCATGGTGTCGAGGCGTCTGGTGATCTGGTCGAGGCCGGTGCGGATGCGTTCCTGCTCGCTCTTGAGCAGGTCCAGAGGGATCGCGTCGGCGTAGTGGGCCTGGACGAGCTTGAGTCGTTCTGCTTCGAGCTTGTCCTTCTGGGCTTCGAGGAGCTTGCGTTCGTCGTCGCTGGTGGCTTCGAGCTGGTCGAACACCCGGTGCAGCACGCCCTGTACCCGTTCGGCTTCGTTCTTGGTGAGGCCGTTGGTGTTGTAGGTGGCTTCGATGCGCTGCTCGATCCGCTCTGCGAGGATCGCGGAGCGGATGCAGGGGGTGCGCTTGCGGCGCCGTCCGGAACAGGTGAAGTACTCGTACCGGTTGCCGTTCTTGTCGCGGGGCCGTTCGATCATGAGCTTCGCGCCGCAGGAGCAGTACAGGGAGCCTTTGAGGTAGTGGTCGTACTTCTGGGGCCGTTCGCCGACGGCGTTCTTCGCGTCGAGCTGGGCCTGGACTCGGATCCAGGTCTCGGAGTCGACGAGCGGGGTGTGAGCGCCGTCGTAGGTGAGGCCGCGGAAGGTGACTGTGCCTTGGTAGTAAGGGTTGGTCAGCACCTTGTGAAGCGTGGTGGTCGTGATCGGCCGGGCCGGCTGTGCCGGTGTAGGCCGCGTGGTGAGACCTCGCGCGTTGAGTTCCTTGGCTAGGGAGGACAGTGACCAGTCCCCGGTGGCGTAGGCGGTGAACGCGAAACGGATCAGGTCGGCCCGGTCGGGGTCGATGGCGATGTCGCGGATCTCGCGGCCCTTGGCGTCGGTGGTACGCACGTTCAGATACCCGAGCGGCGCCTTGGTGGGGGTGCCGCCGATGGTGGCCTTCTGGGTCATTCCCTTGATGACCTCTTGGGCGAGGTTGAGGGAGTAGAACTCGGCCATCGAGGCGAGGATGCCGTGCATGAGCATGCCCGACGGGGTCTCGTCGATGTTCTCTGTCACCGACACGAGGGTGGTGTTCGCTCCGCGGAGCGTGGCGTGGATGATCGCGTCGTCGAGGCGGTTGCGGGCGATCCGGTCGACCTTGTTGATGATGCAGTAGCGGACAGGGTTCGCGGCGATGTAGTCGAGCATGTCCTGCAAGGCGCGCCGCCTGGCGGACTTGGCGGATTCGCCGGCTTCGATGAATTCTCTGACGATGACCGCGCCGAGCTGTTCGGCCTTGCGCTGCGCGGCCTCCCGTTGAGCGGGGATGGACAGGCCTTCTTCTTGCCCGTAGCGGCTGGCCTGGTCTTTCGTAGAGACCCGCAGGTAGGAGATCGCCGGTACCAATCCCTCAGCGGTACCGGTCTCGGTGGTCTGCTTCGCCTTGTGGGTCGTGCCTGCGGCGAGGGCTCGGAGGGATGCGAGGTCGAGCCCTGCCGGGAGATCGAGGAGCGTCATGGTGTGACCGCCTTTCCGAAGCCCAGCCCCACGGGGCTGGGCGGCTGGGGCGCCGAGTGGCGGTCACGTCAGAATGCGGAAAGAACACCCCTCAGGTAGGGGCTTATTAGGTCGGTGCCATCGACGCGGCATCGTCGTGGTACATGGTCGATTCTACCGGGTGCTGGTCAGCAGGCCGCGGAGGTAGTTGCCGGTGCGACCGGTCTGCGTCGGGTCGTCGGCCTGACGCAGCGCGATGCGGATGAGGACCTCAGCGACCTTCTCCGCGTCGATCTCCTCGCGGCGCTGGTAGCGGACGCGGACCGGCCGGCTCGCGGCCGACCGGTCCGTCTTCCGCTGATACTTCCGCACCACAGTCGATCACCGGCCCTGACCGCGGTCGCGGTCTAGGAGTTCGCCGGTGGTCTGGTCGAGGTTGGCGTAGAACGCGTCCTCGGCTTCTTGCCGTTCGCGGACCTGGTCCTGGACGAATTGCACGAACTCGGCGTCCCGGTCGGTGATCACGATGTCCTCGACGGCAGGGGCGGGGTCTTCGCCGGGCCAGGAGGTCTGGCGGGTGGGACGGTCACGCTCCAGTCGGGTGCCTGATGCAGCGACCCAGTCCCGAAGACGCTGGCGGGCGTCGGCGAAGTCGCGGTGCCAGCCCAGGGGTGCGGACCCGTTCTGGTCGGGGTCGTAGGCGCACAGCCAGTGCAGGTGCAGTGCGGAGAGTTCCCAGACCAGTTCAGGGTGGTGGTGCCAAAACGGAGGCATCACCGAGGCGGGCAGGCCGTAGGTGTGCCGGAGCCAGTCGACCCATCGGTTCAGCTCCAGCCATTCCTGCTCCAGGTCATGGGCCGACAGCAGGTTCCAGTTCACCGGATGCGGGGGTCCCACCGCCACTTCGCTACCGGCGGGTTCGTTGCCGAAGTCGTCATCGAGGTCGAACTCGTCAGGATCTACTTCGGAGGGAGGCTCTGGGGTGTGTTCGTTCATCGTCGCTGCTCCGCTCCGTGGGGTCAGTGTCCGAGGACGGGCGCCTCGGTGGCCGGGCGGGTGCGTTCGGACGGATCGAAAGAACGGTCCTGTTCCCAGGCTGGAGTGCCGCGGCTGGCGACTTCGCGATCGAGGCCGCGGCGGGGTGTGCGGTCAACGTCGTAGCGGGTGCGGGCGGTGTCGTGGCCGATCTTCTTGGCCACGAACTCGCTCCCCTCGATCTGCTGCCCGTCGCGCTCGTAGGAGTAGTCGTGGGTGTAGCCCTCTGCGACGAACTGATCCCCCTTGGAGAACCGCTCGTAGGCACGTTCGGCGGTTGCTCGGTAGAGGACGAGGTTCCCGAACGAGGGGTCGAGCTTGGTGAACTCGCCGGTGTCCTCGCGGCGGAAGTTCTCCTGCCCGAACCGGGCGTAGAAGCGGGCCTCACCGCGCTCGGTGTAGGTCAGCTGTGGGTCGGTGGCGATGAACCCTGACAGGGATTCCTGGGTGCGGATAGCCATCGGACTGATCCCTTCCTGGTGACACGCAACCCCTCGCGGATTCGGAGGTTGCTCGTACCAGGCAGGTGCACAGCCGCTTCCGGCACCGCGGACTTATTCGTCGCCCGGGCGACGGCGCAGGAGTGTCTCCAGGTCGCGGCGGTCATTCTTGAGCTGGCCTGCGTCGGGGCGCTTGGGCCAGGGGTGGAGGTCGGTGATGATCGGTGGCGCAGTGCGCAGCAGGGTGACGCCGGTGCCGAATGGCAGCGTCCTGATCCGATCCGGGGGCAGGATCGGCACGCGGCGGATGGAGCGCTGGTTCGAACGGGTGCCGTGATCGCCGATCGTGGTGGAGTCGGTGTATTCGTCCCTCTCGCCGATGAGGGTGGAGAGGTCTTGGAGGTCTCGGGCGTTCGATGCGCCTCCGAGGATGAGCTTCACGATGCTGGCGTCCCAGATCGCGCCGGCCTGATGCTCGGACCACTTATCGCGCGCCTGCGCGAGCGACTGCAAGACCGGCAGCGTGGTGATTCCGGTGCCGCCGCCTTCGGCCATCAGTGTCGGCAGCGATGGTAGGGGTGCGAGGTTGCCGATTTCATCGAGTGCGAGTAGCAACGGAGGGTCCAGGCGTGCCCCGGGCGATCGGGCGGCGATCTTGCGGGCCGTCTCGATGAGGTCTTCGACAAATGCCGCCACCAGCGACGCTGACGCGCCTGCGCCGGCCCCGGTGGCGAGCAGGTAGAGGGTGCCGCGCTGGGTGAGGAACTCTTCGGGGTCGAATCCTTCGCCGGGACCGGGGCTGACGGCGTCGAGTACCCGCGGATCGGCTAAGGCGGACAGCGCCAGGGCGACGCCTTGCCAGATCGAGTCTCGGGTTTTCGGGTCGGCGTCGATCATGGATTCCAGGGAGTCGGCCCATCCGGCGGCAGCGTGCGGGTGCGCGGTGAGGATCGCAACGGCCTCTGCGGCGGCAGACGGGTCGAGCGTCCACCGGAAGAGTTCGGCAGGGGACCTGGCGTCGAGGGCTGCGGCGTGCAGGAGCGCTTGGAGGGCGGTGCGGGTCTTGCCTTCCCAGAACCCTCCAGACTCCACACCACCGGCGCCGAGCCCTGTCGAGGAGGCGAGGCCGGTGGCACGGATCATCGCGGTCAGCGGGTCGTGACAGCCGCGGATCGGTGACCACCGCATGCCCGCGGGAATGCCCTCGGCGAGGTGCTGTGGATCGAACACGGCGACCGGGCCGAGGCGCTGACGTGCCCGCAGGGTCGCGGTGAGGTTGTCCGGTCGGGTGCTGGTGGTGACGACGGCGCCCGGGGCGTCGAGGATCGCGGGGATCACCACGTGCAGGCCCTTCCCGGAGCGTGGTGGTCCGATCAGCAGGATTGAGTCTTCCACCGATGCCCACACGTCCTGGCCCTTCGATGTCCCGAGGCGGTAGCCCACGTCGGCCGGCTTGGGCTGGTCGAGCGCGGGACGCAGTGCCCCGGCGCGATGCAGCAGCGCTTTCGTCGAGGCGGTCTGCGCGACCTCGCGCCGGGTTGCCACACCGGCGAGCCGGCGTGGATCTGTATCCACCGCCCGGGTGTGGTGGCGCCACCGCGACCACCCCCACACCCCACTGGTCGTCACAACGGCAAGGAGCAGCCCTGTGGTGGCCCAGTAGGTGAGCGGGTGAAGGCCCGGTGCATCGAGCGCCCTGGCCGGGTCAGTGGGATCAAGCAGCACTCCGAGTCCCGCAGCCGGACCTGCGGCCGGTTGGGCGACCCCTGTGAGAAGCGCTGTCAGTGAGCCAGCGGCGCGGAGGACGAGGGCGACACCGAACAGGGCAATCAGGAGGATCAGAGCGGCGTTGGTGAGTTCCTCGCCGACGGCTACGGACGGTCGGCGCGGCACGTTCATCGCAGCCCCCGCACACACAGGGTGCCGGAGACCCGGCCGATGAGCACAACCTCACCCACGTTGCCACTCACCATTGGCCGGATCGTGTCCCGGTCGAGGAGAGCACGGGCCTCGCCAGCGGTGGTGGCATCGGTGTGGGCGATGATCACCGCGACGGCGACATCCTCACCGGGCACGAATCCTTGTCCGGTGATCTCCACCAGCTCGACGCCTCGGGAGCGCCTTCGACGTCCGCGCCGCGACACCCCGGAATCACTTCGATCCTCGGTGTGGTCCTGCTCGGCAGGGGCGGGGCGTCGGCGTCGAGCGTGGATGAGGTCGGTGAAGACCGTGCCGTCGCTCTCGCGGACTTCGATCCTCACCGGCACCTTCCGTTCATGCGTGACCGCGTCGAGAACGCGGCCGAAGTCGCTGCGAGTCCACGTCACGCTTTCTGGCGGCGACAGCGGTTCGTCATTGACCGTGACTTGGAGGGAACCGTTGTCGGTGACGGTGATGACCACGTGTGGAAGCACCGGCGGTACCACGGTCTCCTCGTCTTCGCGGTGACGCCGGTTCATCGGTTCACCCCTTGAGTGAGCCGCGAGCTGGTATCGAAGAGAGCGAGTTCAGCGGGGTGGAGCTGGTGCTGGCAGACGAAGGAGCGTTCCTTGATCCGCCACAACCCCTGCCCGACCCCGAGCGTGGGCAGCAGCTTCTGTTCGGTGCCGGTCAGGCCGAGGGCCTTGGCGGTGGGACCGAGCTGATCGGACTCCTGCCGGTAGACGATGCGGGTCTCCGCGTTGGCCAACAGACTGGTGGCCAGGGATCGCATGGCGGAGCCCTGATCGCCGACGTTGTCGAGGTCGGTGAGCTTGTGGAAGATCAGCATGTTCGCGATCCCGTAGTGGCGGGCGAGCCTCCAGTGCGCATCCATCCGCTTCAACAGTGCCGGATGAGACATCAGCCGCCATGCCTCGTCGTAGACCACCCACCGCTGTCCGCCGTTCGGGTCCAGCAGCGCTGATTCCATCCACGCCGAGGAGCAGGTCATCAGCACCGAGATCAGGGTGGAGTTGTCGGTGACGCGGGAGAGGTCGAGGCTGATCATCGGCAGGTCGGGATCGAACGCGACCGTCGAAGGACCGTCGAACAGGCCAGCCAGGTCCCCGGCGACGAGGCGGCGCAGCGCATGCCCGACCAGACGCCCGTCCTCCGCGATCCGTCTCTCGTCGTCGCTGGTGTCAGTGGGATTGAGGATGTGGTCGACGACCATCGGCAGGATCGGCACGTCGTTCTCCCGCACCACGGCGGTCAGAGCCAGGTCGATGGCCGTGTGCTCCAACGGTGTCAGCGGGCGGGCGAGCACGGTCTCTGCCAGCGCGCCGATGAGGTCGCGGCGTCGGGACGCCACGGTCGTGGCCCATTGCTCATCGGTGAGGCCACCAGGCCGGTGGCCCTCGTCGAGCGGATTCAGCCGGGTGTTCAGGCCGTGGCCGAGCACGATCGCGCGGCCTCCCACAGCTTTGGCGACGGCAGTGTGCTCACCCTTGGGGTCCCCGGGCACGTAGACACGGCGGCCAAAGGGCAGGCTGCGCGTGTAGAGGCTCTTGGCGAGGGAAGACTTGCCCGAGCCGACGATCCCGGCCAGGACGAGGTTCGGTGCGGTGATGAGCCCGCGCGCATACAACACCCAGGGGTCGTAGACGAAGCTCCCACCGGAGTAGAGGTCCTGACCGACGAACACACCCTCGGATCCGAGGCCGCCCTCGGCGACAAAGGGATATGCCCCGGCCAACGTCGCTGAAGTGTCCTGATGGTGGGGAAGCCGGAACCGGCCCGGTGTCCGCAACGCCTCCTGCCCGGGCTCACCCGCGGCGGGCAGATATCGGGTAGCGCGGCGCTCTGCCCGCTCGGCCTCAGCTTTTGCGCGAGCCGCGTCCTTCTCGGCGCGACGTTGGGTAGCTTCCAGGCGGGTGGCCGCCATGCGGCGCTGTTTGCGTGCCTTCCGACGCTCTTTCCTTGGAGCAACGAGCACCGAGGTGTGCAGACGTTCGCTCTCCCTGGGGCTCATCGGCCAAGCCCCCACTCCGCAGGCCACGCCGCCGACGGTCGGGCGGGCGCGAACCAATCTGTCTCCGGCTCACGAACGGCCCCGCGATCCCGAGACCAGGTCGCCGTCGTACCGGTGTGTGGTTGCGAGGTGCCGATGCTGCCGAGGGGGTCCGGTGCCAACGCTGTGCTCTCCTCCTCGACGGTCTCACTTGTGTAGCGGCGCAGCAGCGACACGTGCCCGAGCTGACGGTTGTACAGGAGCAGGTAGTCACCCTCGATCGCTTCGCCGTCCAGGGCGCCGGCTGGCGGAGTGTCGTAGACGTACCCGTTGAGCAGGGCGGCGTCGGTCGTCTCTTCCCCGTAGTCGAAGCCCTTCAGCTGCTCGATCGCGGCCTCGGGCCCGTCGCGGTCGACGAGGTCGAGGATCTCGTCGGCTTCATCGCCCTGGAGGAACACGACACTGATCCACCGTTGCTTGATCTGATCCTGCCCCGCGACCGTGTGGGCAGGGCGCCAGGCGATGCGTCCGGAATGGGTCATAGCGGCATCGAGGCGTTTCTCGACGCTGTCAAGCATGGTGCCTGCCTGATGGAGGTCATCGGCGGCGGCAAGTGCTTCGGAGGCACCGATCGTCTGATCGCCAGAGTCGTCGTACGCGTCGCGGCGATGAGTCAGGTGGGCGGTAGCGAGCTGGTCGAGTGACTGCCGCAACGACCGCACCCCGGCCAACAGTTCGCCCAGGATCGAATACGTGTCGGCGGGGTGCTCCATGGCGCGGCTGGCGTGTGCGAGGCCGCGCAGCGCTTCGGATGCCTCAGTGGCATCGCGGCGAGGATCGGTATAGGTCGGCATGGGGCCTCCTCAGACGTGGTGTGTCTAGGAGGTGCGCGATCGCGTCCCGGCAGCGTTGTCCCGGCCGTAGTGTCAGTGCTTGGCCGTACCGTTGTGGCTATGGCCTTTGTTGCGAATGTTCTGCGCGTGATGATCGCGTCTCCTTCCGACATCGCCGACGCTCGGGACGCGGTCGAGGCTGCGATCTACGGGTGGAACGACGCGAACGCCCGTAACAAGCAAGTCATCCTGCAGCCCTGGCGGTGGGAGACGTCATCGGTGCCTCAGCTGGGTGACCATCCGCAGTCCCTCATCAACGCTCAGGGAGTAGACGACTCCGATGTCGTCTTCGCGCTGTTCGGCAGTCGGCTCGGCTCTCCCACGCCGGGCGCGGTGTCCGGGACGGTCGAGGAGATCGAGCGCGCCGTCGAGCAGGGCAAGCCCGTTCACCTCTACTTCTCGACGGCACCGCTGCCCAACGATGTCGACACGAAGCAGTTGGAGGGGCTGCGGGCGTTCAAGCAGCAGATTCAGGACCGAGGTCTGCTCGGCGAATTCAGCAACGTGTCCCAGCTCGAACATGAGGTCTGGAAGGCCATCGAGTTCGACATCGCGAACCTCGACTTGGGCGTACCGGTGCTGAACCGGCCCGCCAGCGGAGTCCAGTACCAGGTACAGCCGCAGCAAGAGCGCGAGATCCGGGACTATGACAAGAAGGGTAAGCCTCGCTACAAGACCCGCCACTGGATCGACGTGACGAACACCGGCGACCAGGACGCACATGAAGTCACCTTTGACGCCGTCGGCGAAAACCCCAGCATGATCGTCCTCAGCGATGCCACGCCCACGACCATCCACGCCGGTCAGACCCGCCGCGTCAACGTCGAACACATGATGGGTGGCGGTGATCCAGACATCCTGCGCATCCGCTGGACCGAGAACGGAGAGGCCAGGGAACGCGAGTTCCATGTCGGCTGACCAGTCAGAGGCGTCGGCACAGTGGAAGGGCAGCGGCGGTGAACGCGGCGGCTTGCTGGCCGACGAGCAAGCGCGTTTCGCAGGACGCTTGGATTGCCGCCTGCTCGATCGCTGAGACAGCCGCGTCGAGTTCTTCCACGGTGGCCGCGGAGATCGCGATGAGGCCGGTGTAACGCAGGATGCCGTGGCCGGCGGTGAGGTCGGCTTCTTGCTGGAGTACGTCATGGAACTCAGCCGTCTGGAAGGCGTCCTCGATTTGCCCGATTTTGGCGCGCTGCGCCTGGTCGGAAATGTGTTCGACCTTCTTCTTGCGGATGTCGCGGGCGGCCTGGTCCGAGCGCATCGGCGTGCACAGCAGCGAGAAGCTGCGCTGGATGCCGGTGGAGAGCAGCACGGGTGAGAGGAATCCGGGGTAGACCATCGAGCGGGGCCACTCGCTGATCCACAGCACCGCGTGATGCGCAGAGTCGGTTCGAAGCCTGCCCCAGGACTCATTGACGGCGACCGGCCCCGCGGCGGCAAGATCCTGGCCGAGTTCGCCATGGCGTTCCAGGGTCGCGGCGATCGCCGGGTCGTAGGCGGAACGCAGGATGACCGCGATCTGTCCCGGCGTGAGCCACCCCGAGGGGGTCAGGTCAGCAGAGCGCAGCGCGGCAGTGAGAGTGGCCATCTCCTGCCGGAGAACGGCGGCGGCGCCGCGGATGCCACCGCCTGCGGTGCGGGTCTGCCGCGCCGCCGCCTTCATGTCGAGAGACAGGGAGAGCGTGGGGGCGTGGCGTTCCCCAGCAGGCCCGGCCCGGTCGATCAGCTCCGCATACGTGTTCGCCGCCCAGGAATCGTCGTCGGTGCCGTGGCTGGCCCACCATTCCGCGAGCCCGGTGCCGGAATCGGGCAGGGTCCGCTCCAAGATCTGGAGGGTGGCGATGCGCCCGGAGCGGCACACGGTCGCCAGCACCCGACCCCAGGAGGTGACGCGGCGTTCCTGCTCTCCAGGGTCCAAGAGGACGAAAGCGGGGTGGGTGACCCCGCAGACCACGGTGAGCGTCCCTGAGTGGGGATCGTGGATCATCCCTGCCCCAGTCTCGGGGTCGGAGTATTCGCGCAGGCGGGCCATGTCACCAGGCAGCGCGAGGGTGCCCTCCGGGCGGGGCGTGACGATGCGGCGGCGGTAGAGAAGCTGCCCGCCGGTGCTGCGCCAGAACCACCAGAAGACGACCGGCACCCACTCCACCGCTGCCCGGCCCGCGATCGGCACCCAGGTCAGTGCCCCAGCGCTCACCCAGATCGGTGCGGTGTAGGCCAGCAGGGTCCCGCCACCGGCGTACAGGGCACAGACCACTGTCAGCACGCCGACGGCGAGCGTGACAAGTTGGGAGAGGGAGAGACCGAGGAGGACGCCGCGCCGTGAAAGGCGGGAGAACTTCACCGGTACGAGCTCTCCCGCAGACGATCTCGTGGACTCACTCATCCCCGGTCACTCCTTCCCGTTCTTCTGCGGTGGGGTCTGCTGCGGTGGCGTGCGAGGCTGCGGTGTCGACGCAGGCGGCGGTGACTGCGGAGACGGGGTGTGCCCGGTCGGAGGGCGCGGAGCGCCCGGCGCAGACGGACTTGTCGGCGCCGGCGGAGGTGTGGAGCCGGTCTGTCCCGCGGCGTCTGCGACGTTCTCGCCTTGCCCAGCAAGCGCCTGGCCCGCTTTCGGCCCGGCGGTCGCGGAGTCCTTAGCGACCTTCGCCGCGATGACCGCGCCTGCCGCCGCACCCGCTCCTGCCGCTCCGGCACCACCACCAGCGCCGGCACCCGCGCTGGTTCCTGCCCCGGCGCTGGCCGTGCTGCTGGCCGCGCCGCCGCCGGAGCTGGCCGAGGGGCCCGAGGAAGCCGGGCTCGGCTTCGGTGCCGACGGTGTCGGCCCGCCACCGCCGTCTCTGCCGCTGTCACCACCCGCGGGCGTCTTGGGGTCGTTGCCGTCGAGGACCTTCTTCGGCTCCGGTCCGTTCTGCGGCTTGCTGGGAGTCGGGACGGGCCGGTTGAGCGCCTGCTTGGCGTCCTGCTCCGAGCCGATGGCGTGGTACATGTCGAAGCCGACGAACGCGATGAACTTGTACGTCAGATACGGCGCGAACGCGGCCATGAGCATCAGCACGACCCCTGCGATCGGATCACTGACCGAGGCGAGATCTCCATCGATGGGTGCGGAGACCTGGGTGATCGCGACGAGAAACATCACCACCAGAACGAGCTTGGAGACGATCAGGGCTATGACGAACATCGCCCACTTGCTGATCCATCCCCTAGCCGCATCCCATGATGCCCCGGAGAACGCGAGCGGGGCGAGTACGATCGCGACCAGCAACAGGGCCTTGCGCACGAGCAGAGACAGCCACACAATCGCGGCCGCGGAGATCGCGAGCCCGGCGAGGAAGATCGTGATGATCGCTCCGACCCCAGGTGCGGCGATAGAAATGCCGGTCAGCCCGGCGGCGAGCAGGGCGATCTTGTCGCCCATCGATTCGGTGGTCTCGCCGGCGGCCTGGATGACCCCGACGCAGAGCTGATCGACGATCTCCAGCAGCAGCGCAGTCAGGGTGATGACCACGAACGAGCCCAGCACGCTCTTGGCCAGACCGAGCGCCGCACGGGACAAGGCAGTGGGGTCGCGTCGGATGAGGCCAGTGATGAGTTGGAGACAGAAGAACAGGAGCATCACGAACACGGCGATGCCGAAGAGGATGTTGTAGACCGCGACATACTCGTCGCTGGTCACGTCGACGAGGGTGGTGGTGTCGAACACTGTCCAGACGGCCTCGAACAGCCAGCCGGCAGCCTGGCCCATCGCGGAGGCCAGCCAATCGAACGGCGCCGAGACCAGACTCGCGGCGGCTTCGCCTGCGGTGTCGCAGACGGTGGAGATGACGGGAACATCGCAGACACCCATCACGAACCTCCATGGGAGTTGGTGGATGGGTGGGTCAGACCTGCTGGCCGACGTTCCAGAAGAAGTTGATCAAGGTGACGGCGGCTCCGCAGAGGATCGCGGCGCCGCAGGAGACCAGGACGCCGACCTTCCCACGGGAGGCCAGGTGCGGGTTGGAGCTGTTGGCACCGAATCCCCACACCACGGCGGAAACGATGAGCGCGAGGACGGAGAGGATAAGCCCGACGGTCATCACGGCCCCGACGATGGTGCGAAGCTGCGCGATGCCAGGCAACCCGCTGTCATTGGGCTCGATGTTGATCTCCATCGGCACGAGCCCAGGACCGGCGGCGAGAATGGTGGTGGCGAGGTCGAACACGGTGATTGCTCCTCACGACGAGCGCCGCTCACAGCGGGCGGCGTGGCGGATGGTGGTTCGCCCCTCAGGTGCACACCCCCACCCAGGCCACGCTCGGACACGCGGAACAGCGGCGCAGCTCGGCCGTAGGGTGAGGAGGTATGGAACGGGTACTGGCAGCCAGTGCAGTCATCACCGACTCGCACGGGCGAGTGCTGCTGGCCTTGCGCGGGACTGAGCCGGAGAAAGGGCGCTGGTCGGTGCCCGGCGGGTCGGTCGAGCCCGGCGAGACGCTCGCCGAGGCGGCAGCGCGGGAGGCGTTCGAGGAGACAGGTCTCCTCGTCGAGATCGGCCGGGAGCTCTGGATGGTGGAGATCCCGACCGGGGACGGTCGGGTGTTCGAGGTGCACGACTTCGCCGCCACCCCGACCGGCGGTACGCTCCATGCGGGCGACGACGCTGTCGATGTGCGCTGGTTCACCCCGGAGCAACTGGATCAGCTGCCATTGACCCACGACCTGGCCAGCTATCTCGCCCACGCCGGCATCATCCCTATTCCACACCGGCAGAGCAGCGATGACTACTAGAGCTGCTCGCCGAGGTGCATGAGCCAGTTCATCCAAGCCACACCGCCACCGGCGAGGACCGCCGCACCAAGCGCGACAAGCACACCGGCACGGGCCTTGGAGGCAGCGGCAAGGTTCCCGTTCGCCGAGGCGATCGCCCAGATGATCGCGGAGACGATCAGCATGAGAACCGCCACGATCGGCACGATCGTCAGCAGTGCGCCGACGACCTCGCGGAGGTCTCCGATGCCGCCGAGTCCGTCGAAGTTAGGGAACACGTTCATGAGGCCCCTCAGCCTTCCTGCACGGTGACGTGGAGGTGGTCGTAGTGGCCTCCGGTGACATCGGAGGGGTCGTGCATGCCGCCGCCGTTGTAGGGCCGCCAGCCTTCATCGGCGCGGGCCAGGGACCAGATCTGTCCCTGCCAGATGAGGTACTCGACGCCCAGGGTCTCGGCGTGGTCCTTCATCCAGTTCGTCACCGCCCACCCGGCTTCCAGTTGCTCGGGTGTGGGTCGCCCGCCGATCGGGTTGCCGAAGGTGATGTCACAAGCTCGCCCGAGCGGGTGCTCGCTGCGGGTGCCGGGTCGGGGTGAGTAGCAGGCCCAGGAGGTGTCCGGGAACGTGGCGGAGGCTTGTTGGTAGAGGTGGAGCATGCGGGCGGTGATCTGCCCGGCACTGGTCGCATCCTCGACCATCCGATCCGGGTCCCCGCTGCCCTCGTCGGGGCCGTCACCCGGACTTGTGCCGGCTTTGCAGCCACCGGTGCCTGGCGTGTTCGGGGTGTCACTGGCGGGCAGGTCGGCGGCGTCGTGGTCGTTGAGCCAGGCCGCGGGGTCGATGGCTTCGGCGTTCGTACCGCCGGGACGGACCTCGAAGTGCAGGTGCGGGCCGGTGCTCTGCCCGCTGGAGCCGACGTCGCCGATGTGCTGGCCGGCGGTGACGGTGTCGCCGACGGCGACGTGGATGCCGTCGTGCCACATGTGAATGTAGGCGGTCGCGACCTTCTCACCGCTGATGGTGTGCTTGATGACGATGATGCCGCCGCCGGACTGACTGTAGTTCGAGACGGTGACGACCCCGTCGGCCGCGGCGAGGATCGCGGTGCCGTCCGGGGCGGCGAAGTCGGTACCGGCGTGCAGCTTCCGTTCGCCACTGATGGGGTGGGTTCGCCATCCGAACGGGCTGGTCAGCACCCACGTGTCCGCGGGCAGGGGGAACACCACCCGGGAGGACTCTGGAACCTTCCCCGCCGCCGCCTCGCTGTTCGCACTGTCGCTGCTTCCGCTGGTGAGGGTGGTCAGGAGGGTGGCGGCGACCGGCTCGTAGTTGCGGTATCGGTCGGGGTAGGCGGAGACTTCGACGGCTTGGGCGGCTTCGCCTTTGTCCATCTGCTCCCAATCGGGGATGTCGAGCAGGCCCCGCGGGGACCCTCCGTTGGGGCCGGTCGGACCGCCGAAGAAGGCCCGGGCCTGATAGCCCGGGTCCATGAGTTCGGCGACGGTTCCCCAGCCGGACTGGGGGCGCATCTGGAACAGACCGAGGGAGTCATGGTCGGAGCCGTCCCCGTCGTTGGGGTAGGTGCCGGACTCGGGGTAGGCGCTGGTGTTCGACAGCATCCGCAGCGTTGACTCGGTCAGTGCGGCCATGAGCGCGATCTCGACCCCGTCACGGGTGACCCCGTCGATCTGCGAACCGGTGTCGATGATCGTCGCGGCGTGGGTGAGCTGTCGGTGGTTGAGCGTGAACGTGGCGCCGTCTGCGGTGGTCACCTCCAGGGACTGCGGCACGTTTCCGACGGTCAGATACGACCCGGGCGCCACGCATCCGCCGGTCGCTGAGACGGCGGGGTTCATCAGCGTCCCGACTCCGACGAGGAGCGCGGAGGGCGCAAGCATGAGTAGGGCGAGCGCGACGACGGCGATCTTTTTCAACACTGGACTGTCACCACCTGAGGTCAGTGCAGGGGGTTGTCGAGCTGCGAGAGGCGCAGCAGGTGGCAGGTGTCGTAGGTGGGTCCGCAGACGAGGAACACCGTGAACGCCACCTGATGCCCGGACTCGACGGGTTCGCCTTCCCAGGTGCCGGTGCGGTGCCGGATGCCCTCGATCGTCACCGCGGCCGTGCCCGGGATCAGCTGACCTGGCCGGGCCTGGGCGAGCGCTTCATCCCAGGCCTCGGGGATGCGGGTGTCGGTGACGGTGAGGGTTTGGGCGGTGGCGTACTGCCGCAGCTGAAGCCACGCTTCGCGCGACGGGAGGTACGCGGCGATGTCTGAAGCGAGGCCAGCCTGCTCTTCACCAGTGGGGTCGGCGACCTCCAGCACCCCCGCGGTGTAGTCCAGAGGCATGAATCCGCTGGCGGTGTCCCAGGTGAACAGGGCCTGCGCGACGTTCCTCGCGAACGTCTCTGGGTCATCGGAGGCGGTGACGGTCGGAGGGGCAGATGCCCCCGTGGAGTCAGATGAGGCCGTCGGAAAAGCCTGCGGGCCGGTTGCCGCTGTGGGCGAATCCGAGACCGTAGCGGGTTGCGGACCGCGGACGAGCCCGTAGACGCCGAGACCGGCGAGCAGAAGCAACACTGCTGTGGCGGCGATGAGAACGACGATGCGTCGTCGAGCATGCGGATGGGCGAGAGCGGCAGCCTTCATGCCCGCCAGGTGCGCCCGTGGCCCCCGCGGTCCGTCTGGGCGTGTTCAGAGGGCACGCAGCTGCGGGCGTCGGGTCAGTGCTGCATCATCGGCGCTGAGTCTGGTGCGGGCGGCGCGGAGTTCGTCAGCGAACCGTCGCGTCCCCTCCACGGTGGCAAGGAACGTCTCGAACTGCTCGTCGTCGAGTTCGCGGGCAAGTTCATCGATGTCGTAGTGGGTCCACCAGCCGGTCAGTTCGGTCCAGGTGTGCACGAACGCCCGCACCGGATACCTCACGACTTCTCCGTCGTCGGCGAGCCGGACCCGTCGTGGCCCTAGGCGTTTCTTGGACTGCTTCTCGGCCTGGATGCGTGCGAGGGCGTCGGCAGCAAGCTGATGCAGCTGCGCATCCCTTGTTGAGTGCTGTGCGCTGTGTTGGTCGATGTCGGCGCGGATGCGGCGGTAGGCCGGGTCGACGGGAGCGCCGTCCTCGATGCCTGCCAGTTCTGCTTTCGCCCGTTCACGCAGGTCGGCGGGCTGGTCCGTGTCGTCGGCGATCTGCTGCAGGTAGCTGATCTTCTCGTGGGTCTTGTAGGAGGCGCCGCCGGGGATCATCGCGGCTGCCTGCTCGTCGGCGCGGAGCGGCCGTTTGGACGGTGTGGGAAATTTTCCCACACCGTCGGGGACCGGTTGCCGGTCGCTGCTGAACCGTGTGGTGGCCTGGCGGCGGGCGGCGTCTTCGGCCATGAGCGTCTTCAGCTCGCGGTAGAGGGCAGCGGCTTCTAGCGAGGTCAGTGGCTTGTGCAGCACGTTGTCGTCCTGCTCGGCCAGGAGCTGCCCGAGGCGGTCGGAGATCCCCGAGCGCACCCACACGTTCACGCTCTTCCAGCCCAGCTTCCGGATCGCGGCCAGCCGGCGAGCACCGCAGACCAGGACTCCGTCGGGAGTGATCGTGATCGGCTGGAGCAGTCCCTCACGCTCGATCGAAGCGGCGAGTTCGTCGAGGTCGCCGTAGTCGGTGCGGTGCCGCTGCCCGACGAGGATGGACTCGACGGTGCGTTCCAGCTCTATGTACCCCGATGGCGGCTGGTGCGCGGTCACGAGCCGTCACCTCGTTCTCGGACGGGGGAGGCCAACGCGATGGTGAGCACGAGGTCGTCATCGCGTAGCAGCATCGCCGGGCTCTCTCCGAGCAGTAGCCGCAGCAGCACACCGCGGCCGATGCTGGTGGCCGCGTACGCTGGGTGCGGATGACCCAACAGAGCCCGCAGCAGCGCGCTCCAGGACGTGCGGGGCAGATCGAGGAACGCCAGCGCGTACCGGTCGCGGCGCAGCGCCTCGAACGCTGACTGCCTGGACCCGGTGCGGGTCAGGGCGGTGCAGACGTAGTCAATCGCTGCCCGCGCCGCATCGCCTGGCCAGCCCAGCTCGGTGAACAGCATCACGACGTCATCGACCGCGGCGGTCGCGGACATCGTTGCCCCAGCTGACCCCGCCTCCGTACTGGAGTGGTCGGTGGCGTCGTCGTGGGGGTCAGGGATGTGGAAGGCCGGGTGGTAGTCGGTCAGCGGCGTCTCCCGGTCGCTGAACCGTTCCGGGTCATGAAGCGCTGAGATGTGTGGCCGTCGGGCCTGGTGGACCGAGCACAGCAGACCCTGGGCGCGCTGCTCGAAGATGCAGGTGATCCGCACCGCGTGAGTGATCACCGCCCACGGGTCTGCGGCCTCCCGGACAGCCCGGGTGCGCATCACCTCGAACGCCGCGGTCGCCGCCTCCCACGGGTCCAGGCCATGCTTGCGGGCCAGTGGCTCGTACTTCTCGGCTGCGTACTGCATGAGTTGTCGCGCGCCCGGGTCCTCGCGCCACGATCGGGCATCTGCTTCGTGGAGCCGGTGCAGCAGGGCTCGGAGCCCCTCGCTAGTGGTGAAGTCCTCGCTCGCGCCGCCGAACTTCGAGGGCGTGGGTTCGCTGCTGCTGTCGGTTGTGGTTGTGGTCATGGGTAGGGCACCTCCTGGCAGACAGGTGCGCACCCGGCCCCACGGCCGGGCTGGCGTCTGTCGTGCCGTCGATGCGCGTGCGCCCATGCCCCATCACCACGTGCGGCTCAGCTCATCCCGACCGCGGAGCGAGAGACGGGCCGTGGAGCGCGACCGCGACCGAACGCCGACACAGGCGGCAACCGCCGCGCCCGATCGCCTGCGGCCCGCGCCACAGCGACCGCGCTCTCGCGCGTGCGGCGAGACAGATCGGCCTGGAAGTCGATCCCGCGCCCGGCCAGGGTCGCCGTCTGGCGGGCAAGCAGATCGGTGGGCCGTATCCACTCCACCCCGCGCGCCCGAACCGGCGAACCTGGCAGAGGCGGACGGTGAGTCGCGACCTTCCGCGCCGCGATCGCATCCGGCGTCAGGTCACCCTCGCGGTGCTCGGCAGCCTCAGGCATTCCCGCGTGGTACTCGCCGACACTGGCCACTGCCGGACGTGTCTGGTCCGCAGGGATCGAGTGCCTGCCGGGGCGCTCGTCGAGTTCGTCACGGCCCACGGTCTCGGTGCCGTCGATCTGGTCTGGAGTCTGATCGCTGATCATGAGGTCATCTCCTTCTCGCTGTGGTCACCGTCGTCGGTGTCGACGAGGCCGGTGGGGTTGTCGGATAGGTGCTTCGTGGCGAACCATCGCCCGACCGTGGACGGGTGCACGCCAAGCTGACGCGCGATCGCCTTGTTCGACCACCCCTCCACCCGCCACCGCTGCGCCTGGACTCGTCGCGACTCCGAATCCAGTTGCGAGGCAATCTCCGGGCCATCAGCAACCTGATCTGCGGTTGACGGCGCTGCCCCAGGCGGCTCCGCTTTGCTCTGGGGCCGGTGGACTGCCGTTGTCCGTGAGGCAGGCAGCGGTTCTCTGGCGTCCCGAAGAGCACCATCGTCGTCCGGTGGAAAGTGCCCGGCGCCGCCGGTGCGGGTCAGGACGACGGTGAGGTGAGTGATCGCCAGCAGCACCACGGGAGGGACCGCGGCGACGCACGCGGCAAGCACACCGGGGACATCAGCATCGGCGGCAACGACAGCGTGCAGCGCGTTCGCCGTCACCGACACCGCCGCACCACCGACCAGCAGCGCCCACGGATACCATGCGACGCGCTGCCCGCTGAGGGCGACGACGGCGACCGTGGCCACGACGATGATCCCGTCCACGATCAACGGCCACGCCCACGCCTGCCCCACAGCGATGCCGGAGCGGGAGGCGAGGTCTGCAAGCGCGGTGAACGACAGCCAGAACGCGCCGCCCGCGATGAACACCGTCCCCACGACCGCCGTCACCACCGCCCACCGCCGCGTGCTCACGCCAACCCCCGAAACACCAGCGCCTCGCTCCGCACCGACCCCCTCTGAGGCGTGTCACTCGTAGCAGGCTGCGGACCCCGCTGAGGGGACGGGAGAGCTCCGGCCGTGCGGTAGGCAGAGCGGACGGTCGTGCTCACTTCCCGTCCGCTCAGCCCCGCATGGCCCGCGGCGGTGGTGAGCACATCGAGCGCGTCCGAGGCAGGAACATTGCTCTCGGCCAGCCGGCATGCGGCCCAGAATAGGCCGCGGTTGCGTTCGCCCTCCTGCCGGGCAGCCACCCACGCCGCCAGCCGCGCCACATCCTCCCGGCCCTGAACACGCGCACTCTCCCGCGGCCGTGGGGGCAGAGGCCGAGGGTCGAGGAAGTTCCGCAAGCCCTCGGCGTCGATCGCCGATGCCGACCCGCGATTGACCTGCCTTACCCGGTAGGGCACCGTCGCGCCTCCCAGATCGATCGCTGACGGTGGAACCACGATGTAGCCGCCATCGCCGCGGAAATCGATCCCCGCTCGCGCCGCCTGCCACGAACGCTGCCGCACCCCGGGAGTAGCCCGGTAGTACGCGTGTGCGCCACCGGACGGAGTGGCGACCAGCAACAGCCACCCGTCAACCCGGCCTGCCTGCCGCGCTCGGCCCATCGCGCCGTGCCCATTGATAGGGCCGTGGACATCGACATCGACGACCACCACCCCAGACGCCGCGCCAGTGGCCACGCCGATATTCGCGGCCGGACTGTCCCGCCACCACGACTCCACCCGAGCGACATCGGTCGTCGCATCGTGGAAGCCGTGCTCGGTCAGCGGACGCTTGCCACCGGGAATGGCAGGGAACACCGGCACACCGGCTCCAGCCAGCTCACGTGCGGCCACCGCGGCAGACCACTGCTCAGTGACCCGCGCCATCACGGACACCAAGGCATCATGCGCGGCCATCACAGCTCCCTTCCCACAGAGACCGGCGCAGTAGGAGACCGAGCCGGCTCCGGTAGCGAAGCTGGCGCCTCCGGCCGGGGCGAGGATTGACGGGCCGGTGTCTCGCGGTTGAGTCCCGGCGGAACGCCGTCGGTGATCTGAGTGGTGCCGAGCTGGTCAAGGATCGCCAGCGCGGTCTTGCGGACGCGCTCCCCGGTGGCCTTGACGACCTCGGCCGGCTCGTTGCCATCCACACGCGCTGCCCACGTGGACACATACGGGATCGTGTAACCGGCGGTGTCCATCCCGTGCGTGGCGGCGACCATCAACGCAACCGACTCGGCCTCGACCTCCCCGATTCCGCGGTGCTGCCGCGCCTCGTCCTGGTCCGGACCGTGCATCAGCACGTGCCCCAGCTCGTGCGCGAGGGTTTTCACACGAGCGGCGGGCTCCAGGTTCTCCCGCACCGACACCGTCTTCGCCGTGTAATCGGTGAGCCCGTTCGCGCCGTGGATCAGCCCCTCGTGCTCGACCAGGCACAGCTCGAACCCTGCCGCATCGACCTGCCCGGCGAGGCCGTCCCAGAGCCCTGCAGGTGCTTCTCCTTCGAGCAGCTTCGGGGCTGGGGGTTCGGAGATCGGGTCACCAGTCGTCTGCGACACATCCCAGACGTAGGCGGGCTTGGCCCCGATCATCTTCGACCGTACGACCTCGCCAGGTCGGGGCTTCTCACCTCGGCCCAGACGCCGCCACGACTCCGGATCCGCGGGCGTCGAAGACGCGAAACGACCCGTTACCGGGGCATAGATCATGTAGCCCGGCTGACCCTTCTCCACCTGTCGGCCGAGCGTCTGCCACTGCCGGTAGCCGGCGACGTAGGACGGAACAGGCGACGGGACACGCCCGGCCTCGTGGTTCGCCGCATGCTGAAACCAGATCAGCAGGGTGTTGTTAAACGATCGCGACCGGAACTGCGCAGCGAACGCCAGCGCTCGCGCCCAATCCTCACCCGAGACCAGCTGCTCGACCGCCCCCGTGAGGCGCTCGTGTAGTTCATCGAGCTTCGCTTCCTGCGCTGCCCGTCTCTCCTCGTTCGTCGCCATGACAGACCTCCTCCCGGCAGCGGGTCATCGACCGGACGGGATGACCCTTGCGACCATGAGGTGCGCCGGGAAGATCAGCAGAAGACGAGACGGACAACGAACGGAGACGGTGACCGTCAGGCTCCGCGATGAACCCGACGAGTCCCCACCGGACTACCAGGCGAGGCGGCTAGTTGTACCCGGCCATCAGGTTGGTGACACTCGGCTGTGGGGCGGGAGGCCGCCGAGTGCGCTGTGGCGGCGTTCAGTGTTGTAGGTGTGCAGCCAGGGTGCAAGGGCGTCGCGACGGTGCTGGTTGCTGGTGAAGACGTGGCGGTAGGCCCACTCGGTCTGCAGGGTGCGGTTGAACCGCTCGACCTTGCCGTTCTGCCAGGGGCAGTGGGGGCGGATGAACTTCTGCTTCGCACCCAGATCGGCCAGGGCCTTGTGGACGTCGCGGCCGTGGCGGTAGGCGAAGGCGTTGTCGGTCATCACGCGTTCGATCCTGGTGATGCCCATGGCGGCGAAGTAGGCCGCTGCCCGCCGCAGGAAGTCGGCGCAGGTCTTGGCGGTCTCGTCGTCGTGGATCTCGCTGTAGGCCAGGCGGGTGTGGTCATCGACCATGGAGTGGACGTAGTCATAGCCGATGCGCCGGGACTTGTCCTTGGTCTTGTTGGCCGCGGCGCGTCCGTGGGCGCGCCAGCCGCCGCCGTCGGGGATCTTGCCCAGCTTCTTCACATCCACGTGGACCAGCTCCCCGGGCCGGGACCGCTCGTAGCGCACGGCGGTGGCCTTGGAGGAGCGGATCTGCTCACCGGTCATCGGGTCCAGCTCGTGCAGGTAGGGCACGCCGGCGCGGCGCAGCACCCGGGAGACGGTGCGCGCGGGCAGACCGAGCTCGGCGCCGATCCAGTCCGGCCCGCGGCGGTGGGTGCGTCGGCAGTCCACGATCCGCTCGGCCACCTCGGGCGGTGTGCGCCGGGGGCTGTGGTGGGGGCGGCTGGAGCGGTCGTGCAGGCCGTCCTCGCCCTCCTGGTCGTAGCGCTTGAGCCAGTAGTGGGCGCACTTGCGCGAGATGCCCATCGCCTTGGCGGCGTGGGCCACCGCCCACCCCTCCTGGCGTACCCG
>Ga0209487_1001226_pt1 | contig 21943 bp, 22 predicted proteins | sample Poulit2012_FD_187524 | JGI IMG/M metagenome (GOLD analysis project Ga0209487, IMG submission 187524) | Agricultural soil microbial communities from Georgia to study Nitrogen management - Poultry litter 2012 (SPAdes) (version 2) | ecosystem: Environmental > Terrestrial > Soil > Agricultural land...
TGAAGATGGGGTGTTCCACCGATCGGGGCAACGCTGCCACGAGAGACAGACGAGCTACTACTTACCCCCTTCTAACAAACGAATCTCCGACGAACCCGAGGCGACTCAGTGTGAGGGGTAGAGAGGGAAACCGATCTCGAATGGACTAGGCACTCCGCAACGACCCCACCTCCATGGACACCTCACATTGCGCCAGATTAGATTGTCCCCTTCACCTGGTAGAGGGAACCCGAGGAGTCCAGCGACTCCCCTCGCTATTCGAACCCTCAGAAGAGCATATATGTCTAAGAAGGCACCGGCACCAATATCCACACCCGCTGAGCCCGATCAGGACCACCTCGTCTTCGCTATCCTCTGCGGCACCGCACTGATCGGGACCTCCTATCTACTAGGTTTTTTCCCCTCACTCGATGGGATCTGGAGCGCTGGAACGATGATCCTCGGGGTCGCGACTGTCATGATAGCCCTGACGGCTCTCGGAATCGTCAACTCACAACGGATCGGATCTTCTCTCGGAATCGTCCTCGCCTCGACCTTCATCCTCCTCATTCTGATATTGGGGGCAGCTCTACTCCTACCTCCTGAGGTCGGAGATGGTACTGGACTGCTCCTCGGACTCCCGCGAAGAGCAGCCCTCGTAGTCTATGGAATAGGTATCTTGCCCCTCTTCATCCTACCCATCGCGTACGCCCTGACCTTCGAGGGCGAAGTCGAATTAGACTCGGTAGAAGGCCTCGCGCCAGCCACTGACCACCGCTCAGAGCGGGAGCGGGCACGATGAGCTTCGAAGTCGACCCCCTGATCGTCGGGATCGCTATCCTCTACTTCATAGGGGTCGGACTCATCGGGGTCTGGGCGGCACGAAGAACGAGGACGGCAACTGACTTCTTCCTCGCAGGCCGTGGTATCGGGCTCTGGGCTCTTGCCCTCAGTACGATGGCCGCTACGCTCTCGGGATTCATCTTCATCGGTGGACCGGGACTCTTCTACTCTGTAGGACTCGGTGCACTCTACATCATGCTGCCCGCCAGCCTTACGGGGGCTATGGGGGCCTGGATCCTCGCCCGGAAGATGAGAGTCCTGGGCGAACGATATGCGTTGATCACCGTGCCTGACGCGATCGGGGTGCGCTACGAATCCCGGGCCGCCCAGGGCCTCGCCGCGATAGCGATCCTGATCGCGACGACGGGATATATGGCGACCAACTTCCTCGCTCTAGGGATCGTCATCGATACTATCTTCGGAACGGGGATCGGAGTTGGTATCTGGATCGGGATGGGGGTCACACTCGCTTACTCGATCACCGGGGGGATCCTCGCGGGGATCTATACCGACATCTTCCAGGGTACATTGATGGCGACCGCGGCCATCCTAGTCTTCCTAACCACGATGAAAGTGGGGGGAGGACTCACCGAGATCTCGACTACGATCCTCGCTGCCGACCCGGAGTACCTCGCCCCATGGGGGAAGCTGACCCCGATCGCTGCACTCTCGATCTTCTACCTCTTCGGGGTCGGATCACTCGGACAGCCGCATGTCATACACAAGTACTACATGCTCCGCGATACGCGACGACTCCGCTGGTTCCCTATCCTGATGACCCTCTCGATCCTCCTGACTATGCTCCTCCTCTTCGGGGTCGGGGTAGTAGTCAAGGCGCTCGTCGTCAGGAATGAGCTCGAGCCCCTCGCCTCCCCAGATGACGCGACGCTAGTCTTCCTCACAGGGTTTGCACCACGGGTCCTCGCGGGAATCGTCCTTGCCGGTGTCGTCGCGGCGATCATGAGCACGGTCAACTCTTTCATCAGCGTGGGCGCGGCAGCCCTGACACACGATCTCCCGACCTCCCTCGGATACGAACCACGGGATCTCCTCATATATGGTAGGGCCTACACCCTCTTGATCTCGGTCGCCGCCGCGATCCTGGCACACCTCTCCGATACCCTCGTCGCCTTCCTCGGGATCTTCGGCTTCGGCCTCTTCGCTTCGACCCTCGTCCCCGCACTCGCGATCGGACTCAATTGGCGGGGGGCAACACGCGCGGGGGCAATCGCCTCCCTCCTAGTCGGTATCATTACGACCCTCGTACTCGAGAGCCTCGCCTATTTCCACCTCTTCACCTTCCCACAGGGAGCGACGATCTCGGGGGCAGCACTCGTCCTCTCGACACTGACCTTCATCCTCGTCTCCTGGCTGACGGGGCCGAGTAGACCACAACGCGCGCCGCAGCCCTCTTCGCGCAGTGTAACCTTCACCCCGAGTACGGGTATCACCGAGACCGAACGAACCCTAACCAATTAGACCCGAAGTGACCTTGCGTAGATCGAACCACCGCCTCCTAGCTCTGGTCACCCTGACCTTCCTCACTCTCGTCTCCCCTCTCCAGGCGTGGGGTGTGACGGGGGGTACCGATGCTCTGGGACCGACTCTAGATCTGACTGAGATCATCGGTCAGGTGACTGACACTGACCAGGAGGCTGATGACGAGCCACGCGCCTTCCTCCTCACGATGGGGCAGGGGGATGAGGTCTGGGAGAAGTTCGGACACAACGCGATCTGGATCCACGACCCAGAGCGCGGGACCGATTGGGTCTACAACTACGGGGTCTTCGACTTCAATTCCCCTGGCTACTGGAACCGGTTCGTCCGCGGGAACTGGATCTACCAGCTCGCAGTCTTCGATATCTACACGACCCTACTCGAGTATCAGTACCGGGACCGGACTGTCATCGCACAGGAACTGAACCTCTCCCGCGAGGAGTTCGAAGAGCTCAGGGAGTTCCTCGAATGGAACGCACAGCCCGAGAATGCGGAATATCTCTACGACTACTACCGCGACAACTGCTCGACCCGAGTCAGGGATCTGATCGATATGGTCACAGGGGGCGCTCTCTACGAGGCGACCGGTGAGACGCCTAGTGGAACGACCTACCGGTGGCACTCCTACCGTCTGGTCGATGGCGACCTGCCCGTGCACACAGGACTCGCTATCGGGCTCGGACCCTCCGCTGACCGACCGATCACCGTCTGGGAGGAGATGTTCCTACCTGGCGCACTGATGGAGAGGGTCCGGGAGATCGAGATCCCAGGGCCTGATGGTGAACCGGTGCCCCTGGTCAGGGGTGAGCAGATCCTCTACGAGGCACGAGGAAGGGCAGCAGAGGCGGCCGAGCCGAGCTCGTTGATCCTCCACTACCTGATCGCTGGTCTCCTGATCGGTGGGGCCTTCCTCGCGGTCGGAGGACACCTCGGATATCACGAGAGTGCTGAGCGAGTAGAAGACGACGAGTATCGAGGCCCCACGATCCTGACTAGACTCGCTCAGGTCGGATTGGTGATCCTAGGAGTGGGATGGGCCCTCTCGAGTGGTGCCGCAGGAATCCTCCTGACTGGGCTCTGGGCCTTCACGAATCACTCGATCGCGCACCGAAATCTGAACCTCTTCCAACTCGATCCACTCGCGATCGTACTCGTCGTCACTATCCCAGCTCTCCTCTTCGGAGCCCAGTGGGCACGACGCCCCTCAGAGCTCCTCACTAGGGTGATCGCCGCCGGATCGGTCTTCGGTGCGCTCCTCCAGCTCACCCCCTGGTTCAGCCAAGGCAATGGCGAGATCATAGCCCTCGCTGTACCCGCGAACCTCGGCCTCGCAGGCGCGGTATACCTGCTCAGAAGATATCGATACGGACCTCGGGCCGATACCGGCGTGGATTCTCCCGGATATCAGCGATCAGTACCTGCAAGTCGATGATCGTCTTCAACAACTGATCATAGAGGTCGGGGTCGGTGAGGAGTTTCTGCACCGTCCCATCCCCGACCGTGAGCTCGGTCAGAGTCGCGCCGAGGACGGCGAGTATGCTATCCGCACGCGCGACCGAGCCGAGGACACCGAGGTAGAGCTCGTCACTCCCTAGGATCTGGCTCAGCGTCCCACCACCATGGAGGATCTCGGTCCCGAGCGTATCGACCCGAGAGAGGGCACGGGTCAGCCCATCGTAGAGGGTCGGGTCGGTGAGGAGACGATTGAGCGTCCCATCTTCGGTATTGATCCGGTGGATCAGCTCACGCGCCTCGATCACTGCTCCGACGAGTTCGTTGTAGAGGAGATCATCCTCTAGGAGTCGCCCGAGTGTCCCCTGACCCTGTGCGATCCCATCGGTGATCGTGCGGAGATTGTCGATCAGGCCCTGCACACTCTCGAGCGCATTCGCTGTCCTGACCAGGATCTCCTCGAACTCCGCCGCAGGTAGACTCGGGATCGTATCACCTGGACTCACCACCGGTAAGACCGGTGAGCCGACCGAGATATCGACGAACTTATCACCGAGGAAGCCCTGCGTCCTGATCCGCGCATACGAGTCGGTCCTGATATACTCCTGTACCCTCTCCGCTATCGACAACTTCACACTCAGATGCCTCGAGCCCCCAGTGCCTACCGGCAAGAAATCGATCTCCTTGACGAGCCCGACTCTCTGACCTGCAAGGGTGACCGGGGCGCCGGGGAGGAGGCCAGCCGCACTCGAGACGAGTGTCACGAGTTCATACCGTGGGACGAAGAGGTTGAATAACTCCCCTATCCTCCAGACGGCATAGAAGGTGATCGCAAGGGCGAGGACCAGGAGGACACCAACCTGGACCTTACTCGACCTGAGCCTCTCCCTCCGCGTCAACTCCTCAGCCATCAATCAACTCAGGAAGGCTTGGATATAAGGGTCAGCACTCACGACCATCTCCTCTGGCACACCATCGAAGATGATCTTGCCACCCCTGATCAGATTGACCCGTGAGGCGACCCTGAACCCGGCGGCGATATCGTGTGTCACCACGATCGAGGCCGCACCGAGATCGGCCTGTAACTTGTTGATCAGATCGACGATCGCATTGACCGCCAATGGGTCGAGACCCGCGGTCGGCTCATCGTAGAGGATGATCTCTGGGTCGGTCACGATCGCTCGCGCGATCCCAACTCTCTTTCTCATTCCACCCGAGAGTTCCGAGGGGAGGCGCGGCATCACCTGATCGGGATCGAGCTCCACGAATTCGAGCTTCTCCCTCACTATCCTCAACATCTCCTCCTCAGGCAGATCGGTATGCTCCCGGAGGGGGAAGGAGACATTCTCATAGATCGTCAGCGAGTCGAAGAGCGCCGCCGACTGGAAGACCATCCCAAACCGGCGACGGATCTCATTCGCCCTCTCGAAGGAAAGATCCTCTATCTCCTCACCATAGATCAGGACCTTCCCCCGATCGGGGATCAGGAGCCGGAGTATCAACTTCAGGATCGTCGACTTCCCGACACCAGACTCCCCAAAGACGACGAGGGTCTCACCTGGCATTACCCGAAGATCTACTCCACGTAAGACCGGCCGCTCGAAGCTCAGCCAGACATCCCTCAATTCTATCGAGGGGATGACGAGCGCATCGGTCTTCCCCCGCTGGGTAACCCCTCCCCTCATCCCGGTGGTGGCAAGATCACGAGTAGGATCTGGGTGAGGAGGTAGTCGACCGCGAGGATCCAGACCGAGGCCGTAACGACCGTCCTCGTCGTCGATCTCCCGACTCCCTCCGTGCCACCGACCGTATGGAGGCCATAGAACGACCCCGTAAGGGCTATCACCGCGCCAAAGACTACCGGCTTCCCCAAACCCCCGACAAAATCGCGGGGAAAGAAACCCGCGACTAACCCATTACTCGCGATCGTGTCCCAGACACCACGCATATAGACATCAGGAGGAATCTGCAGGTGAGTGATCGCGACGATCATCCCACCTACGATCCCTACTAGATCGGCTACTACCGTCAGAGCAGGGAGCATTACCATCGTCGCGATCAGACGGGGGGTCACCAACTTCTTGATAGGATCGGTCCCCATACTCTCCATCGCATCGATCTGCTCAGTCACTCGCATCGAACCGAGCTCCGCCGCAATCGCCGATCCGATCCGGCCAGTCACCATTAGCGCCGAGAGGACGGGGCCCAATTCCCGGACCATCGATGCCCCAACGAGATTCCCTACATAGACCGTCGCTCCAAAGGTGCTCAACTCGACAGAACTCTGTAGGGCAAGGACCATCCCGGTAAAGAGACCGGTAAGGATCACGATCGGGAGGGAGCCGACTCCGATCAGGTCCATCTGCCGGATCGTATCCTCCCAGTAGAAGGGAGGGGTCACTATGAACCGTACGGCCCTCTGCATCAATGCGAAGTAGCCTTGGACACCGAGGGCCACACCTCGGATCCAGCGGTCTACACCACCGAGGACGCCCCCCAACACCCCCTCCCACTACCTGGAACGACTTTACAAGATTCGCAGCACCCTTTACCTTCCCACACCGTGCCGCTTTATGGGCACAGAGAATACACAAGTTCCATGCCCTCGATGGGTGTCCCGTGAATAGATTGACACTCGGTAAGCTAGACGCCTACCTCGAGAGGATCAGAGGGGTACGCGTCCTCGTCATCGGAGACCTGATGCTCGACCTCTATCTCCGAGGGACTACCTCGAGGGTCTCACCTGAGGCCCCAGTCCCCGTAGTCAAGGTCGAGGAGGAGTGGCGAGCACTCGGCGGTGCCGCCAACGTCGCCAGTAATATCACCGCGCTCGGCGCAAGTGCAGAACTCGTCGGACCGATCGGTGATGATCGAGCCGGAGAGGACCTCCTCGCGGAGGTCGAAAAGGCGAGTATAGGACGCAAAGGGATCGTCGAGATCCCAGGACGACCAACTACCCTCAAGACGAGGATCATGGTCGGACACCACCAGGTCGCCCGTTTCGACAATGAGACCGACCGGGCACTCCTACCAGAGGAGGCGAGACCTCTCCTCCCGATCCTGCACGAGATCGGACCCCTCTGCGATGCGATCGTCATCAGTGACTACGACAAGGGCGCACTCACACCCGAGATCATAACGACAGTGCTCGAAACTGCGGCGGAGTATGGGATACCCCTCGTCGTCGACCCCAAACTCACCAACTTCTTCTCCTACCGGGGCGCGACAGTTACCACCCCCAATCTCCACGAGCTCGAGACTGCACTCGAGGATAGGGTCGACTACGATGATCCACCTGCCCTCGAGAGGGTCCGGGCTCGCCTTGGGGTAGAGAGCCTACTCGTGACCCTCGGCGGCGCTGGGATGGCCCTGCAGATGAGCTCGGGAGACTACCTCCGGATACCCGCTGTAGCACGCGCCGTCTTCGATGTCTCAGGGGCAGGCGATACGGTGACCGCCGTCCTCGCCTCCGCACTCGGCGCCGGGATCGACATGGCCGATGCCGTCGTCCTAGCCAACTACGCTGCAGCAGTAGAGGTCGGGAAGGTGGGGGTCGCGACCGTCCGCCCCGATGAGCTCCGGGAGATCACAATGGCATACACCGAGAAGATGGCACTCTGATCAGGAGGAGAGGTGAGGAAGTTAGAGATCGTCTCGACCAAGAGAGCACCGGCAGCGATCGGGCCCTATAGCCAGGCGATAGCCTTCGGCGACCTCGTCTATACCGCTGGACAGATCCCACTAGATCCAGAGACGATGGAGATCACCCCTGGCGGGATCAAAGAGCAGACCGAGAGGGTCCTCCAAAACCTGGTCGCAGTCCTCGAGGAGGCAGGGGCTGGCCTCGAATCAGTCATCAAGACCACGGTCTACCTCTCCGATATGGCACACTTCGCCGAGATGAACGAGGTCTACGCCGACTTCTTCCGGGATCACCGGCCGGCGCGGACCGCTATCGAGGTCGCACGACTACCACTAGATGTCGATGTCGAGATCGAGGCTGTCGCTGCGAAGCTCAGCTAGGGGGACGGGCGAGTAGCTCGCCGAGACGTACCCTAGTACCAGGCTCTAGCCCAGAAACTAGCTCTGACCCACCCCGCTCGATCAGGAGGACGACCGTCGAACCAAGGTGGAAGGCCATGACCTCCTCACCACGCTCGACCTCCAGGGGTGGGGCGTAGAGACGAGTCGAGCCCTCTACACCACGACGGTTCGTCACCCAACCACTACCTGGACCCGCCCACTCGGGGTCGAAGGGGGTCGAGATCCGACCCACATTGATCGCTCCTACCGCGACGAGGGCGAGCCGGCCGAACTTCGTCTCGATATAACAGATCACCCTCTCGTTCCTCGGGAAGAGATCGGGGATCTCTAGGACACCTGGGGGGTTGACCGGTAGGAGTGCACCGGGAATGTGACGGGCCTTCTCGATCTTACCCGCCGCCGGGGCATGAATCCGATGATAGTCACGAGGACTGAGGTAGATAGTTACGAAGGAGCCACCCTCGAAGCGTGCTGCCTCCTCCGGATCGGAGAGGAGCGACTCGGCACTGTACCACCTACCCTTGGCCTGGACTATACGACCCGAAACGATCTCACCAACCTGACCATAGACGCCATCGACAGGGGAGCCGAGATAGTCAGGATCGGCTGGCCAACTCCTTACCCCAGGCCGGAGACGACGGGTGAAATATGAATTCAGGGATGGATACTCACTGAGTGGTAACTCTACCTCACTCTGATCGATCCCGAGTACCAGACTGACGAGTCTGAGGAAGGGGGCACGCAGGAGGCGCGGGAGCTCTATATCGGAGAGGTGACCCATTAAACGACTCACCGATGCCTGCGGAAGCCGGACCAGGAGAGGCATCACTAAGCGCCAGGGTAGGGAGGCGCGATCTAGGGAGTCGAAATCGCGGCCTTCGACTCGGTCTGAAGACGAGCTCCGATTCTCCATTCCAATAATCTAGGGGAGGCGTCGAGCCCGGGGAAGCCCATGGTCTTGCGCAGTGGCACCGAGATAGCGATCCTAAACCTGAATCAGTGTAGACCTGAGTGGTAAGGAGTAGTTTTGGTCTCACCCGAAACCAGAGAGAGATTGCGGAGAAGGCTCGGCCACTCCCGTATAGAGGAAGACGTCGAACTCGCTCCCTATACCACCTTCAAGATCGGTGGACCCGCTGATCTCCTATATAGAGCGAAGACCGCGGAAGAACTCGAAGAGGCTGTGCTCACCGCTCGAGAACTGGAGATACCCTACTTCGTTCTCGGAAGTGGGGCTAATATCCTCATAGGTGACCTCGGCTTCCGTGGCCTCATCATACGCAACGAATCCGACGGGATCGAGTTCCTCGAAGAGAACCGCGTACGGGCAGCAAGTGGGGTCCATGTCTATCACGACCTCATCAATGCTACGGTCAGCCGCGGGCTCGGTGGACTACACCACTTCGTCGGTATCCCAAGTACGGTCGGGGGAGCGATCTGGCAGAACTTGCACTTCCTCTCACCCGCGCCCGAACGAGAACGAACGGTATTCATCGAAGAGGTCGTCGAGAGCGCCGAGATACTCTCGGCAGAGGGGGAGAGGAGGACCGTCGATAGAGAGTACCTCGACTTCGGATACGACTACAGTATCCTCCACGATCGCGATGATATCGTACTCTCCGTCACCTTCGCACTCGAGCCTACCCCCCAGGAGGAGCTCCAGAGGATCACCGCCGAAAACCTCGCCTGGAGAGACGAGAGACACCCCGACCTCTGGCTATATCCCTGCGCAGGATCCATCTTCAAAAAGATCGATGAGATCGGTGCAGGACGTCTCATCGATCAGTGTGGACTCAAGGGATATCGACTCGGTAATGCCGCCTTCTTTCACAAACATGCGAACATAATCGTTAACCTGGGGGGAGCGACCGCCTCTGAGGTGAGGGCACTGATAGAACTCGCACAGGAAACTGTTTCCCGTGAACTGGGCTACGAGCTCGAGCCCGAGATCGGTCTGATCGGAGACTTCAGCTGAACCCATATGGATGAGTAAGGAAAGAGAGTCCGACCAGAGGGTGAGAGACCGACTTCCGGAAAATTGCCTCGAAGGGCTAGAGGGTAGAGAGAACCCTGAGGAGAAGGTCGACGAGATCAGGCTGAAAGCCTCGAGGATACTCATTGTCGACGACCAACCAGCCAATATCGGACTCCTCCAGAGAGTCTTGACCCGGGCAGGATTCCAAAACCTCCAGACCACGACCGATCCACGGGAGGTCGCAAGCCTCGTCGATCAAGAGGTGCCCGACCTGATCCTCCTAGACCTATGGATGCCACATATGGATGGCTTCCAGGTGCTAGATAGCCTCGCTCCTATCATAACCGCGGCCGTATACCTCCCGATCCTCGTCGTCTCCGCCGATATGACCCCGGAGACGAAGGCGCGCGCCCTCTCCCAGGGGGCTAAGGACTTCCTCCACAAACCCTTCGACCTCGTCGAGGTCTTACTCAGGATCCGTAACCTCCTCGAAACGAGACACCTCTACCTCGAACTCCAGAGACAGAACGAGATCCTCGAAGCGAGAGTCAGAGAACGAACCAAGGAGCTCGAAGAGGCGCAGATAGAGGTCATCGACCGACTCGCAAGAGCAGCCGAGTACCGCGACCACTCGACCGGCCAACATACACGGCGCGTCGGGGAATTATCAGCACTCCTCGCCTCCGTACTGGAACTGCCACGCGAGGAGGTCGAGCTGATCAGAAAGGCCGCCCCACTACACGATGTCGGAAAGATCAGTATCTCAGACGCGATACTCCTCAAACCCGGGAGACTCTCACCAGACGAACTCGAACTGAACCGTGCCCATACCACCCTCGGGGCCGAACTCCTGAGTGGGGGGCGCTTCCCACTCCTCAAGATGGCCGAGGAGATCGCCCTGACCCACCACGAGCGATGGGATGGAAAGGGATACCCTAGAGGACTCGCCGGTGAGGAGATACCCCTGACCGGACGGATCGTAGCGGTGGCCGATGTCTTCGACGCCCTAGTCGATGAGCGTCCCTATAAGAGGGCCTGGACCCTCGAAGAGGCAGTGGCTGAGATCGCCAAACAGAGAGAGAAACAGTTCGACCCTGCAGTGGTCGATGCCTTACTCTACCTGGTAGACACGGAGAACCCGAAGGGGAGGGCGATGATCAGGGAGATCTACGACCTCGATGAGGTATACGACCCCGAGGGGATCCACGCTATACGCTGATCACTACCTCGAGACGACTCCCTCCTCTATATGGCCAGGGGTCAACGAGACGAGATCGAGGACGAGAGTCCCAACAACGGGCATCGTCGTCTCGATCCTGACCGGATAACGCTGCAAATCATCGGTCAGGTGCAACTTGATCAACCCCGATCCACCAAACCTCTTCCCATCCCTGACCTCCATCTCGATCACGAGAGTAGAGAGGAGTCCAGTGGGGAGTGAGACCTCCTCCCTCCCGACCAGCCGAACTACGACCGGGTTACGCTCCGCCTGATAGTGGCGAGAGATCGAAAGCTCATCACTATCACCAAAGTCCAGAGTGCGTAGGAGATAGATGAAAGAGAGCTCATCTAGGGGATCATCACTGACCAACTCGCCACCCTCTCCATCCCGGTCACTCCAACGTAGCTCAGAGGGGAAGAGTTCGACCTCTTCCCGACGCTTCGAGAGGGGATGGCGCTCGGTCTTCTCATAACGGAGCGCTGCAAAACGCGCTGGGTCGAGCCACGAACGCGTCAGATCAGCGATCTTGAAGGGGCCAACACGGCCATCTACCTCGAAGTGGAGGAGATAAGCGGCATGGCCACGGACTAGGTCGGGACCTTCGACACGCATCGTCCCATCCCCGATCTTGCCAAAGCGGTTCGACCGGACCTGATAGACCAACTCCTCACCAACACCGAAAGGTAGCCCAGAGACAGCCCCATCTTGGGCCACCAGTGACCCGGCCCAGGAGAATAACAAGAACCCTGTATAGAGGAATGACCCCCTTTTCCAAACCACGATACCTCCATGATCCGGGGTGGCCCAAGTACAACGAGTCAGAATGACTCACACACTAATCTATAGCCTATTCCTTAGCCAGTCTGTAGGGTAATGGACGAATCCGATGGGAAGGTTACCGTAATACCGCGTAGTAGATAGGACTACAACAACGAGAGAGAACCGGCGAAAAAGGGGCCTAGGGGGTCTGGCCAAAGAGGCGAAAAATGATTAACTTTGATGGCTCAGGAGGGCTAGTCCTAATTGGTAAGGCAGCGGTCTTGAAAACCGCCGGGAGAAATCCCTTCAGGGTTCGAGTCCCTGGCCCTCCGCTACGTTGTCGTGCAACGAGGTCGGACGCCGGTGCTTCCTTGGTGGAGCACCGGCGTTTCGCATCGCCCACGTATCCGCCCACGGCCGCCGGGGTGTTCCGGTGCCTCGACCCGTCGACTCCCGCCGCTACTCCCGACGATAGGTGATCCCGGTGGGCCCCTCGCCTACCGCGACCGCGTCGACGACCCGCTGCTCGGCCGTGTCGATGACGGAGACGGTGTTCGCAAAGGCGTTCGTGATCAACGCGTACCGCCCATCGTCGGTGACCACCACGCCGTGAGGCCCCGCGCCGGTGGTCACCGTCGCGACGACCTCGCCGGCCGCGGTGTCGATGACGGACACCGTGCTTTCGGGCTGCTCGGGCGTACCTTCGTTGGCCACGTAGACGGCTCGGCTGTCGGGCGTGGCGAAGAGCTGGATCGGGCCGCGGCCGACCGGGATCCGTTGGACGACGGTGCGTGCGGTCGCGTCGATGACCGCGACGGCGTCCTCGTCACGAAGCGTCACGTAAACCCGCTGGCCGTCGGCCGTGACGCCGACCTGTACCGGCGCCCGGCCCACGGGCACGCGTGCCGACTCCTGGCGCGTCGCGACGTCGATCACCGAGACGGCGTCGTCGTCCACGCAGGCGACGTAGAGTTCCCGCTCATCCGGGCTCATGCGCAGGCCGTGCGGATAGGCGCAGGTGGCGATGCTATCGATCGGGCGGGCGGTTTCCAGGTCGATCACGCGCACGGAGTCGGACCCGGAGTCGGTGACGTAGGCGAGCCGGTTCTGGCTGTCGAGCACCACGTGCGCGGGATGCTCGCCGGCCTCGATCACGGGGGCGTACAGCTCCATCGACTCCGCGTCCAGCACCAGCAGCCGGCCGCCGCGACCGGCCGCCTCGTCGTGGGCGTCGCCGTGGGCGTGCGCGTCGGCGAGGGGGCCCGTCACGAGGAGGAGCGCGCCATCCTCGGAGATCTGGAGGTTGTGCGGGCTGATGGGGACATCGATCCGCGTGGCCTCGCCGGTGGCGAGGTCGACGCGAGTGACGGAGTCGCCGTCCTCGTCCGTGGTATACACGGAACCCGCCGGACCGGGCGTTGCCCGCTGCGTGGCGGCGGTGTCATCGGCGGGCTGCTCCACGGCCGGACGGCATCCGACCAGCACGACGAGCGCGACTCCTAGCAGGTACCGCATCGCTGTCATCTCCCCGGGTTCCGTGTCCTGGCCGCGAGCGGCCGGCTCACGTATGGACGAACGTGCTGGCGCCCGCGGTCCGTTCACACGATGTACGCGTGGTGACGTACGTCACGGCGGGCGGCGGCGTCCTGTGCGAGATTCCGGAGCGCGCGGGAGTTCGGTCCCGCGGCGTGTGCGGCATGACGAACCAGGGAAAGGTCGTGCCATCAGACGAGAGCAGGAGGCTTCAATGGACGTCGTCGAACTTCTCGCGCGCCAGCCACTCTTCGAGCGTCTGGGTTTGGAGGCCTTGCGAACGGTGTCCGGCCGGACCGTGCGTCGCCGACTCTCGCGCGGTGCGATGTTGTTCCGGGAGGGTGAGGCGTGCCGCGGCCTCTACATCGTGATCCGGGGCCGAGTGGTGGCCTATCGCGCCATTGCGGACGGTCGCGAACAGATCCTGGACACGGCCGGGCCCGGGCAATCGATCGCCGAGCTGCCGGTCCTCGATGGCGGGCCTTACCCTGCCTCGGCCCGAGCGGCCGAGACGACGGACGTGCTCTTTCTGTCGGTGAACGATTTCGAGTGGCTCTACCAGAGCCATCCGGAGATCGCCGGGGCCGTGGTGCGCTGCCTGGGACAGCGTCTGCGCAGTGTGGTGCGACTCGTCGGCAAGCTGACGCTGAACGAGGTGCCTGAGCGGGTCGCGTTCTCGCTGGTGGAGTATGCGTCCGCGCACGGGCCGCTCCGCGATGGCACGCGCTTTCGCCTGCCGCGACGTCATCACGAGCTCGCCGCGGAGCTCTCGACCACGCGCGAGAGCGTGACGCGGGCGTTCTCCAAGCTCGAGCGCGACGGCGTGATCTCTCGACGCGGGCGCGACATCGTGATCCTGAGCGTGGAGCGGCTGCGTGCACTGGCGGGCACGGGTGCGAGCCCGCTCCGCCTCCCCGCCTGACCGTGACGCTCGCGCGCGTCACGCCTTCCTTTCCCGATCCGCTCCGGTGACGACCGTCACCGCGCGGCGCTCGCCGCCCCGTTAACGTCCTGGGAGACGGCGTCGATCGCTACCTGTCGACGCCTGCGGCGGGAGGGGCCCGCCGCGCGGAGACCTCCGGATGTTGGACAGCCATGGATAGCATGCATGAAGGACGTCTCCCCGCGTGGGGGAGGCGGGGATGGCGGCGCTGGATCCTGGCGCTCGGCCTCGCGCTGGCCGCGATGCCGGCGGCAGGGTACGCGCAGGACGCCGGATCGGGCGCGTCCATGTCGCTCGAAGAGGCGGCGCGGCGGGCGCTGGCGGTGCACCCGCGGGTCGAGGTGGCCGTCGAGTCTCGCGCCGCCGCCGCGCACGGCACGGTGCGAGCGGAGGCCGAGCGGCGTCCGTTGCTGTCGCTGCGGGGCTCGGCCACACGGTACGGGGAGCCGATGCTCGTGGCGCCGCTGCACGGCCTCGATCCTGGCGCCGGGCCGGCGTTCGACGACCGTCTGGTGCAGGCCGCCGTGACGGCGAGTTACACGCTCTTCGACGGCGGTGCGCGGGGTGCGACGATCACGCAGGCGCGTGCCGCCGAGCGCGCGGCCGGTGCCGGGGCGCGGATCGCGCGCTCGACGGTCCTACGGGACGTGACGCGGGCTTACCTCGATGTGCTTTCCCGCCGCGAAGTGCTGACGGCGCACGATCGCCGGCTGGCCGCTCTCGACGCCGAACTCGTGCGCACGCGGCAGCTTTTCGACGAGGGACGGAGCGCGCGGATCGAAGTCCTGCGGGCGGAGGCCGAGAGAGGCCAGGCAGCGGCCGATCGCGTGCAGGCCGAGACGCGGCTCCGGGTCGCGACACGGTCGCTGGCGCGGATGATCGGATACCCCGAGGCGGGGCTCGAGCCCGAGCAGCTGCGACCCGTCGCGCTGGACGGGAGTGCGCTCGCCCCTCGGGCCGAGGCGCTCGCGGCCGCATTGCGTTCCAACCCTGAGGTCCAGCAGGCGAGAGAGGGGCTGGCCGCCGCCGAGGCCTCGGTCAGGTTGGCGGCAAGCCGTCGCCGTCCGGAGGTGAAGCTGCACGGCGGCTTCGCGCGGTACGGCGGATTCGATGCCGATTTCGTCGGGGAGTGGAGTGCGGGCGCTACGCTCTCGCTCCCCCTCGTCGACGGCGGCGCGATCCGCGCGGCGACGGGCCGGGCACGCGCGGAGGCCGGCGCCTCCGAAGCGCGGCTCCGTCTGACCGAACTCCACGTGCGCGACGCCATCGACCGCGCGGCCGCGGCCGTGGAAGAGGCGGACGCGCGCGTCGAGAGCCTGACGGCGACGGTCCGTCAGCTCGAGGAGGTGGTGCGCGTGGAACGCCTCGCCCTGGAGTCCGGGACCGGGACGCAGACCGACTACTTGTACGCCGAGGCCAGCCTGCTGTCGGCGCGCGCGAGCCTCGCCGAGGCGCGCGCGGCCGCGATCGCGGCGCGGGCCGAACTGGCCCACGCGACGGGAGAGCTGAGCCTCGACTGGTTGAACCACACGCTGGAGATGAAGCCATGAAGAGCAAGAGGCCATGGATCGCCGCCGTACCCGTCGCCCTCGCGCTGATGATCTGGCGCCTCGCCCCAGGCTTCGCCGACGACGCGGGAGCGATGCTCGCCTCGGGCACCGTCGAGGCGCGGCAGGCCCGCGTCGGCAGCCCCATCGCCGGGCAGATCGAATCCGTCGCCATCCGGGAGGGCGATGTCGTGGAAGCCGGGCAGGTCCTGGCACACTTCGACACGTCCGAGCTCCTCGCCCGGCGTGACCAAGCACGGGCCCAGGTCGAGCTCGCGCGGGCCACGCTGGAGGAGTTGCGGAACGGCGCGCGGCCCGAGGAGGTGGCCCGGGCTCGCGCGGCCGCTCGGGCCGCCGAGGAGCGGTTGACGGACGCCGCGCGCGATGCCGAGCGCGGGCGCCGGCTCTTCGACGGCGGCGCGATCAGCCGCGAGGCGCTCGACAAGGCCATGACCGCAGTGGCCCTCGCCGAGAGTGAGCGGCAGAGCGCGCTCGAGACGCTTCGCCTCGTCGAGGCGGGCCCGCGGCCGGAGCGGATCCGCGCGCAGCGGGCGCGGCTCGCGGGCGCCGAGGCCTCCCTCGCGGAGATCGAGGCGAACCTGTCGCGGTCGACGGTCCGTGCGCCGTTCGCGGGCGTGGTGACCGTGCGGCACCGCGAGCCGGGCGAGGTGGTGGGGTCGGGCGCACCGGTCGTCACGTTGCTCGACCGCGATGAGCGCTGGGTCCGGATCTACGTTCCCGAGAACCGCATCGGCGCGGTGAAGCTCGGCACGCGGGCGTCGATCACGTCCGACACCTGGCCCGAGAAACGGTACCCGGGCGAAGTCATCTACATCGCCTCGGAGGCGGAGTTCACGCCGAAGTCCATCCAGACGGCCGAGGAGCGCGTCAAGCTGGTCTACGCCGTCAAGGTCCGGATCCTGGACGATCCGGGCTACGAGCTCAAGCCGGGAATGCCGGCGGATGTCCGGCTTGAACTGGAGGGGGCATGAGGTTCGGCGAGGTCGCGATTCGGCTGGAGGGCCTCACCAAGCGCTACGGCGACGTGGCCGCGGTCGATGGCCTCACGCTGGAGGTCGGGCGGGGCGAGCTCTTCGGCCTCGTCGGCCCGGACGGCGCCGGCAAGACGACGACGCTTCGCATGCTGGCCGGCGTGCTGCGCCCTACCGCCGGCGAGGCGACGGTGCTGGGCGTCTCGATGACCCGTGATCCGGAGGCGGCCAAGCCTCACCTGGCGTACATGTCCCAACGGTTCGGGCTCTACGCCGACCTGACCGTCCGCGAGAACATCGACTTCTACGCCGATCTCTACCGGGTTCCCGAGCGCGATCGGCCTGAGCGGCTCGAGCGGCTGTACGGCTTCAGCGGGTTGGGCGAGTTCGAGGATCGGCTGGCCGGCGCGCTCAGCGGAGGAATGAAACAGAAGCTGGGGCTATGCTGTGCGCTGATCCACCGGCCGGGGATCCTGTTGCTGGACGAGCCGACGTTCGGCGTCGACCCGATCTCGCGCCGTGATCTTTGGCTGATCGTGCACGAGATGGTGGCCGACGGCGTGACGGTCGTCGTGAGCACCGCGTACATGGACGAGGCCGAGCGTTTCGACCGTCTCGCGTTGATGCACCGCGGTCGCGCGCTCACGGTCGACTCGCCCAGCTCGCTTCAGGACGCCTTGGCGGGCGCGATGCTCGCCATCGAGGTCGACCGGGTGCGGGAGGCCGAGGACATCGCGCGCGCGCACCCGGAGGCGGTGCGCGTGGCGCTCTTCGGCGACCGGCTGCACGTGAGGGTGGCCGAGGGCGTCGAGGCCGGCCGCGCGATCGCAAAAGCGCTGCGTGCGGCCGGCCTCGTCGTGCACGATGTTCGGCCGATCGCCCCCTCCCTCGAGGACGTCTTCATCGACCGGATCGGCGAGGAGGAGGCCGCATGAGCACGCGAACGCCCGACCGGGCAGTCGTGGTCGAAGCGCTGACCAAGCGGTTCGGCACCTTCACCGCCGTCGACCGTGTGACGCTCGATGTGCGCCCCGGAGAGATCTTCGGCTTCCTCGGCCCCAACGGAGCCGGCAAGACGACGACGATCAAGATGCTGACCGGGCTGGTCCCGCCGACGAGCGGCGTGGGCCGCGTCGCCGGGCTGGACATCCGTACCGAGCGGGCGGCGATCCGGGAGCGCATCGGGTACATGTCCCAGCTCTTCTCGCTCTACGCGGATCTCACCGTGGAGGAGAACATCTCCTTCTTCGCCGGGCTCTACGGCGTGCCGAGGCGCCGGCGGGCAGAGCGGCGGGACTGGGTCCTCGAGGTGGCCAGGCTCACCGATCACCGCCGGCGCCTGGCCGGCGAGCTTCCGCTCGGCTGGAAGCAGCGCCTGGCCCTCGGCTGCGCCGTGCTGCACGAGCCAGCGGTCCTGTTCCTGGACGAGCCGACGTCGGGCGTGGATCCGATCGCGCGGCGCCGGTTCTGGACGTTGATCTACCGGCTCGCCGATGCGGGAACGACGGTCTTCGTGAGTACGCACTACATGGAAGAGGCCGAGTACGCCCACCGCCTCGCGCTCATGAACCGGGGCCGCCTCATCGCGCTGGACTCGCCGGCGCGGCTCCGTCGGACGCTGGACGCGCCCGTCTACGAGCTGCTCGTCGACGATGCGCCGCTCGGCGTCGAGGCACTCAAGGCGTCCACGGCCGTCGAGGAGGCCGCGATGTTCGGGCGCACGGTCCACGTGACGCTCCGCGACGCGGCGGACGCGCCCGCGGCGATCGAGTCCGTTCTGGCCCGGCACGGGCGGACGCTGCACTCGATCCGTCCGATCGAGCCGTCGCTCGAGGACGTCTTCGTGGCCCGCGTGCGCGCGGCCGGCGGCGCACCCGTCGAATAGGGAGGAACCATGCTGGACACGCAACGCCTGCTCGCCGTCTCGCGCAAGGAGATCCTCCAGCTCCGGCGCGACAAGCGTAGCCTCGCTCTGGCCTTCGTGCTGCCCGTGCTGCTCGTGGTCATCTTCGCCTACGGGATCAGCTGGGATGTGAACGAGATCCGCACGCTCGTCGTCGACGGGGACGGCTCGGCCGAGAGCCGCGCGCTCGTCGACGCGTTCCGCGCCTCGGGTCACTTCCATGTCGAGGCCGGCGCTGACCCCCGGGACGTCGACCGGCTCATCGACCGGGGCCGGATCCAGCTCGCGATCGTCATCCCGCCGGATTTCTCGAACGACCTCGGTGCCGGACGGACGGCGCGTCTCCAGGCGATCGTGGACGGCAGCGACGCGAACACGGCCACCATCGTCATCGGCTACGCGCAGGCGATCGTGCAGTCGTACGGTCGCGGCGTGCTCGAGGCCCGGGGGGTGGACGCAACGGGGACGGTGCGGCTCGAGAGCCGCGTCTGGTACAACGAGGAGCTGGTCAGCCGCAACATGATCGTGCCGGGGCTGGTCGCCGTCGTGATGATGATCATCGCCGCGATGCTGACCTCGCTGACCATCGCCCGGGAATGGGAGCGCGGCACCATGGAGCAGCTCGTCTCGACCCCGGTGCGCCGGGCCGAGGTCGTGATCGGCAAGCTGCTGCCTTACGTCGCCATCGGCGTCCTCGACGTCGTCGTCACGTCGGCGGTCGGCGTGCTCCTCTTCGACGTCCCGTTCCGCGGCAACGTCGTCTTCTTCATGATCGCCTCGGTCCTGTTCCTGGTCGGCGCGCTCGGACTGGGGATGTTCATCTCCGCGGCCACGCGCTCGCAGCTCCTGGCCACGCAGGTGGCCATGGTCGCGACGTTCCTGCCGGCGTTCCTGCTCTCGGGCTTCATGTACTCGATCGCCGTCATGCCGCGGGCGTTGCAGGCCGTCACGCTCCTCATCCCCGCGCGGTACTTCGTGGAGGTCACCCGCGGGATCTTCCTCAAGGGCGTGGGCCCGGGCAGCCTGGCACCGCAAGCGGTGCTGATGATCGCCTTCGCCACCCTGGGTCTCGTCCTCTCCATCCACGTCTTCCGGAAGGAGATCCCATGAACGCCGCGTTCGCTCGAAAGCTCGGTCGCATCCGGGAGATGGTCCTCAAGGAGTTCCGCCAGATCTTCCGCGATCCGCGAATGAGCCGCGTGATCCTCGTCACGCCGGTGCTGCAGTTGCTGCTCTTCGGTTACGCGGTCTCGACCGACGTCCACGACACGCCGACCATCGTCGTGGACCTGGATCGGACGCAGGCCTCGCGCGCGCTGCTGGACGACTTCTTCTCATCCGGATACTTCCGCGTGGTCCGTTGGTCGGACCGTCCGGCCGACCTGGTGGATGGACTCGACCGGGGCGAGGCCGTCGTCGGCATCGAGATCCCGACCGGCTTCGCCGACGCGGTCGCGACGGGCGCGGGCGCACGCGTCCAGTTGATCCTGGACGGGACGAACTCCAACACCGCGTCCGTGGCGCAGAGCTACGCATCCCGCATCGTCCAGCGCTACGGCGCACGGGCGGACGCCCGCGCGCTCGAACCGCCGGTGGACCTGCGCGAGCGGGCCTGGTTCAACCCCGACCTCGCCAGCCGCAACTACAACGTGCCCGCGGTCATCGGCGCGATCATCCTGCTCGTCGCATTGTTGCTCACATCGCTCGCGATCGTGCGGGAGCGCGAGATCGGCACGCTCGAGCAGCTCCGCGTCAGCCCGCTGAGCGCGGGCGAGATCATCGCGGGCAAGACGATCCCGTTCGGCATCATCGGACTCGTCGACATGGCCATCGTCACGCTGGTCGCCGTGGCCTGGTTCGACGTGCCGTTCGCCGGCACGGTCCCCATGCTCCTCCTGGCCAGCGTGTTCTACCTGCTCGCGGCGCTCGGGCTCGGGCTGCTGATCTCGACCGTTGCCTCCACCCAGCAGGAGGCGTTCATGGTCAGCTTCCTGGTCTACATGCCGGCCATCCTGCTCTCGGGCTTCATGTTCCCGATCAGCAGCATGCCTGAGACCTTTCAATGGCTGACGCTGCTCAACCCGATGCGGCATTACCTCGAGATCGTGCGGGGCGTCTTCCTCAAGGGCGTGGGGCTGAGCGCGCTCTGGACGCAGTACGCGGCGCTCGGCGCGATGGGTGTCGCCGTGCTCGGACTCGCGGCGGCGCGGTTCCGGCAGCGCGAGGGCTGAGCGGGCGCCGCGTCCCACACGCGCTGGCACGACTCCTGCTTCTAGCGCTCGAACGCCGTGTGGCGTGCCGTTCCGCGCGGCCGAAGTCGACGCACACGCGTCCGACGCCAACGCTTGGCGGCCGGCCGCGCGTTCACTCCCGAGGACGGGTGCAGGGTACCGAATGCAACGAGCCGAACAACGAAAGTCCGTACTCGTCGTCGACGATAACCGTGACAACCGTGTCATTCTCAGCACGATTCTGGAGTCCGCCGGCTACGGGGTGCACCAGGCGTCGGACGGCGCGCAGGCCGTCCGCCTGGTGCGGCGCGGGGTCGCGGATGTCGTGCTCATGGACCTGTGCATGCCGCGAATGGACGGGTGGCAGGCTACGCGCGTGATCCGCAGCGATCCGGCGGTCGCGCACGTGCCGATCGTCGCCGTCACCGCGCTGGCGTCGCATAGGGACGGTTCGCTCCTGGAGGGCGGGGAGTGGAACGCGGTGCTCTTCAAGCCGATCCCGCTACAGGACGTGCTCGCCGCCGTCGCTCGCTGCGTGGGAGGCGCGGGGGAAGGGGCGGCCCCGCGCCAGGCCGGGCCGCGGAGGCTCACGGCCGCTACGCCGCTTCTTCATCCTCCTGGAACATGGGGCTGAGCTCGCGCCAGAGATCCTCGACCTGACGTCGGAGGTCGCGGACCCGCTGCTCCTCCTCGGGGTGGTGCTGGAGGTGGTAGCGCGCGGCGCTGAGCGCGGAGTAGACGCGCCAGAGCGCCGCGGACGCGGATGTGCGCTGGCCGGTCCGGCGCTTCTGGTTCAGCAGCCGCGCGACGAGCCACTCGGTGATCTCCTCGTCGAGGAGCATGATGTCGCCGTCCCCTTTGCCCTCCTTCTGCACGAACTTTCTCAGCTTGTTGCGAAAGCTGGCGGGGACTCCGGCGATGATGTAGGCGGAAAGGTCGTCCCTTTCCAGCATCTCCGCGGCCATGATCGCCTCCGAATGCGCGCGTGATTGCCCGCACCATTAGAGCCTGTCCGACAAACCC
>Ga0209487_1001227_pt1 | contig 21933 bp, 22 predicted proteins | sample Poulit2012_FD_187524 | JGI IMG/M metagenome (GOLD analysis project Ga0209487, IMG submission 187524) | Agricultural soil microbial communities from Georgia to study Nitrogen management - Poultry litter 2012 (SPAdes) (version 2) | ecosystem: Environmental > Terrestrial > Soil > Agricultural land...
TTTTTGACCAAATATAAGGAATCAATTAAATAGTAAAAGGAGTTAAATCTTAGTTGATTTAACTCCTTTTTTAATTAACACAACTTATTCCACAATAGCTTCCGAACACAATAAGTACTCTTATAATTAATTTAAAATACATTTATTTTAAAGCAGTATCGTTAATTCATTTTCAACACATAGTATTAAAAATTTCATAGAGATTTCCTAATCACAATCAAAAATACATGATAAATATATTCATAAAACATTCGTTTTTGTTAAAACAGCAAATCAGTGCTAGATTGCTCATCCATTTTTCTTTCAATAGCTTCTAAAAAAACAATGATTGCAGTGATATTTTTAAAAACTAGCATACTCTCATTATAATTCAGCAATGGATTATCATGAGCAAAAGTTCTATCGTTTCTTACAGGATTAAAAGCATCTAATATTGAAATAGATGACTTTAATATCCTCCGTGACATATTTGTTTCAATAAAGCCCTGTTCATCAATATATTTGATATATTCACCGAAAATGCTATGAAGAGGTTTATCTTTTCCAGTTATAATTCCGTGTTTTTCACAAAGTTTACTTAAATACTTGGTCACATATGTATGAAGCCGATCTAATGCTGTTTCTGGTTTGTTTTTTTCGATACTTTCGCGAATTGTCTTAGCAAGCAAAGAAAAATCTAACTCTTCGGCGGCTACTTCAACTAAATGATCAATATCTTCATAACTTCCATCTTCACACAAATTGGATGCTATTTTTAAACATTTATCTTTTAGATTCAAAAAAGTATCTCCAATGGGAATGTCTTGAATTTGAATTTCACTCCAATATTCGATTAAAGCTTTTAAAAGAGTTGAAACTAAATAATTTGATTCTATTTCCCAAAAAGCACGTAAACGATTTGCTTTGGATTCACCTTTAAAGACATATTTTTGATCATATATATCTTTTCCTGTTGTTTCAATTACAAAGTGCTGGAGTGTACTATTTGAAAAATTAAGGACATATCCTTTTTCCATTTCGAAAAATTTTTCTAATTTTATTCTTTCAATACTATTTATATCAGACAAATACTTTCCTCCACTTCTGTTTCACCAAAAAATTGATGAAAAGTTATAATTACTTTAATTAATAATATTTGATTTTTATTTCAATATATATAGTAAAAATGAGTTCATCCATGCAAGATTATAGGTTTCTAATGTATGTTCGACATCTATAAGATTAGATTTTAAAGTGATTATTAACTTTTTTTTGAAATCTTTATTTTCATAACTATTTGAATGTATTTCTATTTGCCTTATTAATTCATTTAAAGAATCTTTAATTTCATTTGAATACATTGGGCTTTCATAATTTTCTTCTAAGAATTTTTTTACTTGAATTAATACTTTATTATTATCTATATAGTGCAATGTATAATTTAAGGCTTTTTTATAAGCTAAATATGAATCTTTATCGGCAGATACAGATAGCTTAAGTGTCGCAAAAACGAATAATTGATAGGTACTAAAAACCGCTAAACCTCGCTGAAAATATTCAAAAAAAGATTCATTTGATCGCCAAAATATAAAAGAGTCTGTTTCAAAATAAGTAATCGCACTAATTCCTATGAAAATAATTACGTACATCTCTATGAAATAAATCATAAATTGTTTGAACTTCTGAAAAACATACTTAGTACGTGTTGTGAATACTTTATTCCCAATACTAACTATTACAACTAATAAAAATAAAGGTAAAAGAAGTAAAATAACCCATTTTATCATTTTTCTATTCTCCTTAAATTATAAAATACACCCTCTTTTATTGAATGTCATTTTAGTTATATTTTACCATAAAAGACACATTCCCACCATTGCAACAATTGATAAGCTACGGAGAACATAAAAAAGATATGCGAAATTGATTTTTCTCAATGAGAAACCTAGCACTCTTATCCCTATTGTCACTGATTAATGAGTGTACAGATTTAATTCATGTGAAAGATTCTGATTCCCTAACTCTTCTAACGAGTTAGGAATTTTTATAGTCGTTTTTCTTACTTGATTTTCATATATATATTATTTACTTGATATAAGCGATAGAGCTTTATAATCAATCATCATTAAGGAGGAAATTATTTGAAGAATAAAAATAAGCTGTACGATCAAGTAGGTAGTAATCAAGCTGAGAAAGGAAATGTACGAGCTAAAAGGGTCAGTGTTGTTAGTTTAAGGATGGTTAAAGAAAGCAGCATGTTGTACAAGTATCGAGTCATTCGTAGTCCAGAAGATGGTTACGAGTTAATTAAGCAATTTTTAGGAAATGTGGATCGTGAGCATTTTGTCGTTGTTTGCTTAGATACGAAGAATCAACCTACCGCATTAAATGTCTGTCACATTGGAAGTTTAAACTCGTCTGTTGTACACCCGAGAGAAATCATGAAAGCCGCTGTGCTTTCGAATGCAGCCGGAATCATAGTTGGACACAATCATCCATCAGGCGATTCTGAGCCGAGTCCAGAAGATATTAATGTAACTAAGAGAATTGCAAAAGCAGGTGAAGTCATGGGTATAAGTCTTTTAGATCACATTGTCCTTGGTGAAAATACTTTTGTTTCATTAAAAGAAAAGGGGCATATTTGATATGAAAGATCATAATAAAATTATTGAAAAGCATTTAAAAGACGAATTTAATCTAACTGTAAATATAGATAGTGAATGGGAGGGTGTTGTATTGTCACATGAAGAAGTCGATACACAATTAATTCCACAAGAAGAATTAAATAAGCTTCCGAATCCAGCTATGTTTCATATGGTTTCGTATGTGGATGAGGAAGAGAACGAATGGCTGTTTACATTAGCATCACAACCTAATCATCCTGAGAAATTATCATATGCATTAAGTATATTGAATGGGGAAAGGTTTGCTAGCTGGGTTCCTCAAGATAAATAAATTAAATGAAGGAGCGAGTAAATATGATAGAAAAATAGTCAGTCAGAGATTAGGTGATGCTAGTGTTTGAAAATAAACAGAAAAGATTCATAACTAGATCAATTTTTGAACATCTATATGATGAATTGAAAGTTACGTTGTGGAACTTAATAGATGTACAACTAAACGAAAATTTAGAGCTAGATTATCTTCAAGTGTTTGAATTAAAGATTGTAGGACAAAAACAACAAATCATCCACCGACAAGAAGTTCCTGAAAGAGAAAGAACATACATGATTTCATTACAACAAGCAAAACCTATTAAGGCAACTGTTTGGTGCCTTGATGATGGTGAGAATCAAATGATGTTATACCCAGAAGATTATTAGGAGGGATTATATTGTGGCCCAAAATTACAGTAGAACTATTATATGTGGTTATTAAGATCATTGATGAGTTTCAAACAACACGTAGTCGTAATTAAGATAAGTTACTTGATATTCAACAGTAATAAAATATGCTTTTAAATTATAAAAGACATCCAGTTTAAAGAATTGGATGTCTGTTTTTGAAATATTAAAAAAGTAATCTGTATGTTGTATTTTTATTAACGGTTATTTTTTGTAAAGTTAATTAGATTTGAGAATAGAAAAGCTTTATAATATATAGCATTTAACTAAATTTGTAGAAGTTAGGATTCCAATTAAATTCTATTTTACCTTTTCTTTTTTTTAGCAAATATTTATCTATAATTTGATTTTTTATATTAAATTCCCTGGTTTCATCAAATTGTATTTGAACTAAGAAGTTTTTATTTGATGGCATTAAATTTTTATGCTTAGATCCTCTGAGCTCTTTTTTATATACTACGAGATATATAATATCGGCTTTCATTTCTCCGTGTTTTACTTTGTGATCTGTAAATCCATAGTTTTTCAAGTTAATTATTTCATTAACTGCATCGAATACTATTTGCTCTATATGTCGTCTATTCAAAACTTTATTTACATAAACCACTGCCTTAAATCTTTTTTCTTCATAATGGCTCGTGTCCTCTATTTCTTTTATAGTAAAATTTTTGTGGTCAATATCAGTGTAGTATCTAAATAAATCTTCATACTTATTTCTCGGCTCATCATTAGTTGGAGATAACATACAATCTCCACTTTTTTGAATATCTTTTACAACTTCCGCTTCATCAATATCTCCATTTATAAAATCTTGTATTACTGTTCCAGAAATACGAATAAAAGAAGTCATTGTTTTATCAGCTTCAAAGTTAATAAAGACTCTATCACTTGTTTTTAAGTTTCGAAATACATATGCTCTCGCCGCAGTATGTATTCCGAACATATACCTTGATTGAATGTCTAAATTATTATGCCTCAGTGTAACGTTTAATTGTGTAATATTTTCTCTAGGAACTTTTATTTCCTCAATACTTTTACATTCAATATTTAATGTACTCATGCTTAATTTTTCATAAAAGTTGATAATATCATCGTCAACTTCATCATTGTCATACACATCATCAAAAGTAATTTCATTCTCTATTAAATATCGTATAAATGAAATTAATAAACCATTTATACTATCGAATAATGTAATGACCTTATCTTTTATTTCATAAATTGAGTATTCATCTATTAGCGTTTCTCTACCTTTGCGATACTTAAAAGTAATTTTATTATGAGTGATTTTTACCCCATCATGTGATATTGCATTTCGTATGTTAGCATCTGCAACATTTAATATTTCATCATAGTTTCTAGAGGATAAACACTCCATTTGCGGACTTAAAGTTTTTTGATCTAGATTTCTTCCAGCTATATTACTTTCAAATTTAATGTATAATTGTAATATTTTTGAATAGGATCCATTTAGCAAATCATTATATATATTGATTAAAAACAGTGATGCTTTAAGTTCCATACTTCCTCTAAAGTTTTCCATTAACTCCATTCTCTTTGAAATACTTTCAACACCTTCTAAAGAATCAATAAGTAAATTCATATTTTTCAATAATACACTTTTGAAATCACTGTTGCCTATATTTTTACGCAATAGCTGAATTTTATTATAACCTACTTCCATAGACTCCGAGTCCCAGTGTTTTAAATTGTTTTGATAGTAATATTTATACAAAATTGGATTGTATATTGCAGGAATAAAATCTGCATTATTAAAGTTATTTAGGAATTCCGAATGAGTCTCTTCTAGTCCTGTTTCTTTATGACTTTGCCACCAATACACATAATCCATATACAAAGAATTCACCTACCTATATTGTGTTTTAAAATCACTTTTCTAATTTACACTCAATCCCTTAAACGCTATTCCTAACGCAATTTCACCAATCTGTCTAATTGCACCACGTCCGTCATTCATCGTGTAGAATTTAACACCTTTAATCTTCACATCATCTATTTCATCTTCAAACATTAATTCTGCTTCATGTTCGTTAATGTACATAAGCAAGTCTTCTTTCCATTGTTCTTCTTCAATGTTACGACCTTTTGGTTCAATGAAAATTTGAATGAAATAGTCCGTATTCTGTAAGTACAAAATGAAATCTGGTTGGAAGCCTGCTATGTTTACTTCGTCATGTCCTGCTCCAAATTGATGTAGTTTTAATTTGTTGTTCTTAGCTGATTCACGATGCATGTTTTCATCCATTCGAATTAAGTACACATCGGAATAAACTTCTTCTAGTTCATTCACTCGTTCTGCAATACGATCAATTAATTGTTTTTCTGTGTTGTTAATGATTGCTGAGTCATAGACAAAGTAATCTTCCTTTAACTCGTAACGTTGTACATTCTGCGGTTCATTCTGCATGTACTTACCCGTATCATACTTCGGTACACGTTTGCGGTAATTCGCAATGTACTCCTTGATAGGGTAACCAATGAACTTACCAGTTCCACGTTCTTTACTGAACCCAGCTTTAATCTGTTTAGACACGTCTATGAAATATCGTTCTAGTATGTTTAATTTCTCTACTGGAGTAAGTACACTACTATCCATCGTCAGTGGAATCGTTACGTAAATCGTTCGATTAAAGATGTTTAGCCATTGTTCACTTAAAAATGTTTCTCTCGACTTTAGCAAGGGAATATAATTTTTTAAGTTAGCAAAATGATAAAATGACAATCGGTTCATAATTTTTTCTAAGTAGCGTCGATCAAATGTTAATGCTACGTCATACGTATTCGAAAGATCTTCATGTACTTCCGTATCTTTGTAGGATAATTCTTTTAAGGTAGAGATATATGGTACTTTTACATCTTCTGTCGTGTTCACGCCATACTTCTCCAGAGAATCATAGTAGTCCTTCTCTACTTCAACTGTTTCATTGTAGTAGATTTTCCCGTGCTTCCACACCTCTGTTCGTTTGAAGGATGGTTTCACTTTTACATCTAGTAGTGGGTTTTTTTTGTCTTCACCAGTAGGCAAATTCATTTCATCTAGTGCATTCACTAAGTTCTCCAAGTACTTCGGTTCATTGATTGTGTGGTAATGAATTGTCTCCATGATTAAACTGTCTTTCCCATCATCAGCAAAACGACGTTTAAATGATCGTTCTCCTTCTAGAAGGAAAGGGTAGTACCTCGCACCTCGTCCGATTAGCTGTGCTTCTGACATGGTAGTTGCTTCATTTCCTTTTACTTTAGGATCGTCACTTAAACGTACAATGTCAAAAAGATTTAACACGTCCCACCCTTCTGTTAGACGTGCAACCGCAAAAATAACACGGTACAAATTCAATGGACTTTCTAAACTGTTTAACGCTTCGTAGTGTCCTTTTTCTAAAATACCTGATTGACTCGTGTCATTTGCGTTAATGATACGATTAGGGCTCATTTCACGTTTAATATCGCTCACAACAGTTCCTAAGTCATCATGGTTACGGTAATAGTCATGTGCAAGAGATAACGTTTCACTATCATCTTCAGAAGTGATTAGTGCTTGTCTTTCTAAAAAGTCTTGTAATGATTCAATAGTCAATGTGTCTACTAAATCATTGAATTGTTCATGTGCTTCGTTTGATGCATTCACTCGTTGTGATTTAAACATGATGACTGGTTTCATGTAAACTTCATGTTTCTCTAAGGCATATCTTCTTCTGTATTCACTTAACAGAATGACATTCAGCATATTGTCAACATCTGTATTACTCGATTGAATTCGTTTTACATTTTTAGAATACTTGTCCTGAATGAAACGGTCTAAAGCATATCGATATAGAACTTTGTCTTTGTATTTTTCGTACACATTTTTGTTCTCTAGATCAATTGTAGCTGTGAATTCTAGCAAACGATTATCTTCATTTGCGTTCAAGATTGTGGAAATTGCTTTCTCCCATGATTGTTCCGTTTCTTTTTCTGACTTGGTAGAAGCAGAAAAATGATGTGCTTCATCTCCTAAGATGACTGTTTTATCTCTAGCGTAATCTTCTTCTCCCATAGAGTTTTCCTTTTGTGTGTAAATGTCTGCAGCAACTCGTTGCACAGTTGCTAGTTTTAAATAGATGGTGTTTTTACTTTGTATCTTAGGAAACGTCTCCACTTGTCTAATTTCAACTCTTTCTCCGTCAATTTCAATATCGGGTGTGTACAGATACTTTTCAGAACCTTGGTTAGTTAAGTTGTCGATTGTCTTACTTAATACACCGTTTGTATTGACTAGGAATAAAAAGTTTTGATACCCATGTTCTTGGTAGAGGTACAATATAAGTCCTGCCATTAAGTCTGTTTTTCCACTTCCCGTTGCCATGTTAAACAGGACGTGATTCACGTTTCTAAAACGAAACGAAGCATCTGTTTGAGCGTAATGGAAGAAACGCAAAGCAGCATCTTGATAGTACCTAAACGTGTGCACCATGTTATTTGTAATGTATTCAGGGGTCTCCCAATCCAGTTGCTCATTAAATAAACTTTCATTTAGATGTTTTACTTCTTCATAAAGCGGTAAGGGCAATTGTTTTTTCTTTTTTGCCACGATTATTCACCACCTTCGTAAAAGCTTTTGTTAAATGCGTAATCATTGTTCTCAATTAAATCGCGAACATTTTCATCATCAATTTCTGAGTAGTTGTAGTACAGTTGGTTTTTGTCTATAATTTTAATTAAACATTTCTTTTGTTCATTAAGCGATTTACCTTCTAGTTCTGACTCTGCTTTTTCTAGATCAACACGAAAGTCTATTTCCGCTTCTACCAACATGAATTCAAGAACGTTGTGTAATTCAGTAAGTGTCTTTGCATTTTGAATAGATTTTAAGAAACCTCTGTTTTTCTCCATTAACTCTACATAGACAAAACTTCCACCACGTTTCCAATTGACGTTCTTTGATATACCTGTTTGCTCCCCTTCTATAACACGTTTTAATCGTGGTAAAATCAAATTACTTAACTGGTGCTCTAGCTGTTCCATACCGATATATCTTCTGTTAATTTTGTGTGCTACAGCAGCAGTGGTGCCAGATCCTTGGAAGAAGTCTAAAACTATATCATTTTCACTAGTACTCATTTCAATTATTCTTTGAATTAATTTCTCTGGTTTTTTTCCACCCTTTAGTGTGACACCACCTTCAGATGCGATACCTTCGTATGGAGTATCTGTCCAAATGTTTGTAAGTTGCGTGGTGGGGGTTAAAACACCATCTATTTCACGTACTTTCTTTGAATAAAATGCTAGTTCTTGTCCTTTATGAATGTATACGGTATATTGATTTTCTCGCTTAATCTCATATATTTTATTTATATTTGTTTTGGATAGGTCCCTACCATCAATAACTTTCTGTCCTGCATCATTACCAATGGCTGTGTACCGAAACACATTCTCATTATTTTCTAAAGCATATTGACCGACTAGGTTATTAAATATTTCTTTACCTAATTTGTTCCTTGCTTCCCTCACAGAATTATAGCCATGTTGACTAGCTACAATTTCATTAATATCTTCAATTTTCCATTTCGAGTAATGACTGTCTTTGTTCCGCACAATCCATTTGTAGTTTGTGTCATACAAAGATGCTGTGTATTGTATATTATATGTCCAATCTGCTTTGTTTTTACCAAATCCTAGTATATATTCTGCAGTTTCAAATACACCTGCATTAACGCTAGCAAATCCAGAAGGTGACTTTGTTCTTACTGAAATTTTATTTATAAAGTTCTCATAACCGAAAACATGCTTCATAAGAAGATGTAATTCACCAATGCCATCATCACTGACCTGAACAAAAATCGCCCCATCATCCGTTAATAATTCTTTTGCAACTTCTAGGCGATTTTTCATAAATGTAAGCCAAGTCGACAGTTTAAAATTACTATTGTATAAAAATGTGTCTTCAGCTTTATTTGCATGAAAAAAGTAAGGTGGGTCTATATAAATTAATTTCACTTTCCCTGCATATCTTTTTTTCAATGTATGTAGTGCAAGCAGGTTATTCCCTTTCATGATTAAGTTATCGTTTTCACTAAAACCATCTACTTCATGTACACCATTCTCATCGTATTTCTTTGCTTTCACTAAAATCTTTTTGTCGAGCAAAACATCAATTTCTTCTTTTGCAATGACTTCATTTAAAAATGGTTCATCTGGTCGTAAGTCATCTTTGTCCGTATCCTCTTTACTCATGCTTGCTTTTAACACGGTGTCTTTGTAAGGAAAGTCTAAAACAACGTCAGTAGATTCATCAATAAACTTCCCACCAGCTGTTAAACCAATTTTCTTTGAGTACTTCGTGTACGAATCCTGCCAGTACTCATCAGCTTCAAACAGCTCAATTAACTTGTTTGTCTGCATGACAATGTTTCCTGCAATGTCAATCGTAAAATTCTTCTTAATTGTTTCATTAGAAATAAACGCTTCAAGTAGTGGTGCATCATACCCATCTAAATCTTGAATGACCTTACTTTTATGTACGACATCTTCAATGAAATATTTCTCGCCAAACTGCTGTAGTGCGTGTTTAATTGCATCATTTATTTTTGTTTTCATGTGTATTCCCTCCATATACCTTATAATGAGAATTATAGCATACTCAATTACAAGCCCTAAATGAATTGAATACCCAGTAAAATAGATTGCTTCAATTGATCTACCATATTTAAATGAGCTTGAAAATTCCGATTCATTTCAATAGAAGTTGTAATTACATGCAGGAGCATCTGTGCGAAGATATTTTCCGAGGTAAAATAGTGCACTTGTCTCCCTATTGTCACTAGTTAGTGCTGATAGTGATGCAAGTGCTCTAATTTAAATCACCCCTCAAACTTCTTTAGAGGTTTTTAAAACGTAGTTTCAGTGATAATAAAAAAAAATGATTTGATTTAAATTCAATTGTTCGTAAGGAGGTTTGACCAATCATAAATGATGATTATACTTAAACTAAGATATCTAAGGATAAATAAAACATCAAACCGAACAGGATTAGGAGTGTAACTAAATGATAGAAGGAAAAAACACATTCAGTAAAGCTGATATTATAAGGTTAGCTGTAGGAAGAGATGATCTTTCAAAAACAGAAGCGGCTTATAAGAATAATGAAAAAAACTTAAGTAAAATAATTGATTTTATTGAAAAGAAATATTTAAAAAAAGACACCCAAGATTTTGAGAGAAAAATATTAGAAGAATATTTTACTTTAGCTCAACCAGCTAGGAACAAACTTGAAAAAAAATAAATATTCTTATAGTACCCTAGACGCTGTTTTATTAGCAACATTACTTAAGAGTGATGTTGTTAGTTTATTAAACGATATTAACAGATCGAAATATTCATTTGACTACAGTGCAAGGTATAGCAATTTTATAGAATCTTTCAATATTAATCTTGAAAACTTCGAAGCACTCATTCCAAAAATGAAGAAAATACCAAGAAGAAAAAAGATACAAAAAGATGAAGCCGCTGACGAATTCGAAAAAAATAAAAGGAAACAGGATAGAGCATTTGATCATTATTTTTTGAAGCACACTTACCCTCTTAATTTAATCGTACATTATATTGTGTCGTCTGAATATTTCTCAGCATTTGAAGAAAAAATACATGAATACTTTAATGGAAGTAAAAGAACATTTAATAGATTAACTAAAAATGAAAAATACGATTTTTTATTACATTCTGATTTTGTAGAAAAAGCTTTAAATGATTTAGAAAGGTATGAATTCGAAAAAGAAGCTAGCGAAGAAAAATACATTTACGATATAAATGCTGAGAAAAATAAATATTATAAAATTAGAATAGAAATAAAAGAAATCTTAAAGAAACTTAATGGAGAACTTAAAAAAATTGAAACAAATCATAAAAAAATGAGTCCATTGTTTCTAGAAGTAGAAGAGATGCTTGAGTCTTCTTTAAAGAAATTAGAAAAAGAGTATGATGTTTTTATAAAATCGGAAATAAAAGATGATTTTAAGGAAGAACAACTTGAAGAAGGTCTTAAAGAATTGAAACCTATTTATATTAGTGTAAGCAAATTAAATAAAATTTATTCAAAGCAATTTGTTTACAGAATAAGGAATCAATTAAAAGAAGCACTTGAAAACACTAGAGATAAGATAAAAGTGCCCGCCCTAGTATCAGATAAAATGATTGAAAGTGGCTTAGAAGAAATACTAAAAAATATTCGGTTAATTAATGATTATAGTAATAATGATTACATTTATGAAGTTAAAGAACGCTTACACGTGTTTGAAAAAACAAATTCTTCAATGAATAACTTTAACTTAAATTTAAATTTAAATTTTAATTATTCTATTAAAAAAGAAGCGTCAAATATCATTAGACAAATTGAGAAAAGTGAAAATAAGATTGAAGAGGATAATGATGCGTATGTATTAATAGAACAACAAACGGAAGATTTATTAGATCTATTGAAGGAAAAAGAAGAGGGAACAAAAAATGAAACGAAAAAGGAAGAGAACTTCAATTCTGAGCTGTTTAGGTACATAGAAGCTGAATTGAATTTACCAGATTATAATTTTTCGAAGGATTTTTATGATGAGAAAACATACACACAGTTAAATAATATTTTAATGAATAAAGAAGAAGATTTAAGGGATTTCATAGAAGAAATAGATTATATTTATGATTTACTAAAATAAAAACCAGGATAGAGGACAAAGATTAAATTTTAATCTTTGTCCTTTTTTTGTTACTAAAAACATATACAAGTTGGTCATCGCAAGTGGTCCCTCACTTTCAAGAAAAAAGCAGAAAGGTATAGGACTAACATTCTCACATTACTTAGTAATATAAAGGTAAGTCAAAAGCAAAGGGAGATGAATCGATTGATTAAAACACATGTACATTATAAGAACTTACTATTATTAGAAAAAAGCTACAGTATTATTTAAGCATGGTATCAAGGTTACTCACGTATTGTATTACCCGATGAAGTTCGGATATTAGCACCTGAAAATGTGGACTTTGACACATGATTCTATAAGCAGGTTTAAAATAGGGTTGCTATTTATTTAAATTATAATAAAAAAGGGATGATAAAACGTGGTAAAAGATTATTTAGGTAGATTAATGGCTTTAAATGAAGAGGTCGATGGAGACATGTTGTTGGTCAAGGATGCAGTAAATGTTATTGGTGAACAAAATCTTTTAACAGGTATTGAGCAACGTATACGAAATTGTAATTGTCGTGTTGCTTTTGGATTTGAAAATGCAAGCGAGGAGCTTGCAGAAGAACAGTATGAAAGCTTGTTTTTAGCTGAACACTGGGTAGAAGTTCCAAAAGCAGCTATGACTGATAAATTTGGCGGGCCTCCGTTTCAACCATGGAAAAGAGAGAGTGACTCGCCTTATTACTTCAAAATTTCAGCAGACGAAGCTCCTAACGCTAATGGTGTAAAAGAAACGATTTATAATATTAATAATATACTGATTCCTGATCTAAAAGAGAATTTAGCATCCATGGAAATAAATGACTACACAATAATATTTGTCATTTCAATGTTCATGTAGTTAAAGCTATTTTTTAACTAACAATGTAGGTAGATAGTTGAGTTATACAACCAAATAGCACAGAGGCACTATAAAGGAAGTGAAAACTGTGAATTTAAAATACACATCAATCTCTAATTTGCTGCTGCTTCCAGAAAGTTACAACATTGAAGAGGATGAAGATGTTGTTCAATCAATATTAAAACAACACAAAGTATTTAACGAGCTGCATAAGTTAGAAGAGTCAATACAAACAGTTTTAGCCTCAATAGAGGAAGTTGGATTGATAGTCGCAAAAGAATGGTTTAAGAGGGGTTTAAAGCAGAAACATGTTCAAATGAGAAAAATTGCTACTGAAATTAATCAGTATATTAGCGGTAGGTCTAGTGATCATTTTGAACCTAGTCGTTTACATGAGTTTTGGAGAAGAAATCATCTTCCAATCGCTAACAGCTTTGATTCATTAAAGCGGTACAGAAATTTGCATCCTACCTATCAGCTCATGATGTCCTATAAAAATAATCAAAATTACTTAAAGATGTGGGAGCAGAGCTTGTTAGAAAAAGGTGCAGTAGTTGATCAAGGTATCTTACTCAAAGGTACTTGGAAGAGCTTCTCCAGCTACACTGGTAGAATTACCGCTAGGAATTTACCTTTGACTTCAATGCCGAGTGTCATGCGGGATTACATTGTTCCGTCAACAGGTCAGCAGATTGTAAGTCTTGATTTAGATAATGCTGAATTACGATTTTTAGCACACTATGCTGAATGTGGTTCCTTGAAAGAGCAATTCAATCGAGGAATTGATGTTCACGCGGAAACTGCTAAGTTACTTCGTCGTAACACAGCTGAACATGAAGTAAATGATGAACAAGCGCGGAAGTTAGCAAAGCAGTTCACCTACAGCCTATTATATGGAGCTGGTAGACAGACAATGACTCAGATCATGGAAAAAACAATTCACAGTATCACGAATGCTGATGTCGTTGCTTTAATCGATGAATTTTATCAACTGTATCCAGAGCTACTAGCGTTTCTAGAGGAAAGAGCAGACAGTTCCCAACTCCTTACACCGTTTGGTGAAATAGAACCCGTAGCGAAGTTTACGAGAACACAAAAGAAGAATTATGCATTACAAGCAGGAGTTAGTGTTGCTATTAAATTACTTATGACAACATTAGCTGAACATGATATCAAAATCATCCATGTTCTCCACGACGAAGTATGGATCCTTCTGAAGAAAGAGATGAACCTTGATAATTTAATAAAGCAAGTTGAAGAAGCATTTAAGAAGAAAATGAAGAAGATCTTTCCAGAATTACCGACAAACGGAATTCTAACGAAAGAAAAATTAGGAGGAAATTAAAATGAGAAAAAATGAAAAGACGATTTATTTAAGCCAATTTGAAGCAAAAGTTGAGGATGGACCAGTGAAGTTTTTGGTATTAGATGCAAAATATGAAGAGATACCAACAAAGAATGGTAAAAAGGAAATAGTGAAAATCGAGCTGGAATTAGAAGAACTCGATAAACCTGAGAGTAATAAGGAAGTTAAGTCAATCAATTTATTTGTCGATTATAATCCAAGAGGTCGATTCTTTAAATTTGTTAATTCTGCTTTAACAGCTCTAGCTACAATCTCATTTCAACCAAGCAAGTTAGTTGGAATGAAGGGAGAGGCAGTTTTGAGTCACTACACGCCAAAAGGAAGCGATGTAGCATATGCACAATTAAATGATTGGGTGTTTTATAAACCAAATAAAATAGTAGCGGAAGCACTCGCAAGCTATCAAGAAGATAACGATATTGATTTTAAGTCAGATAAAGATGGTGCGAAAAATGTTTAGAATTGAAAATAAGAAGAACTTACATTTTGTTCGGCAATATATTCGTCAAGATATGAAGATAGATACGGTAAAGTACAGAAGTTCGGCATTGTTAGATGAGTTTATATCAGCTGTAAATGAGGCTAATTTAGCCTCAGCTGATGTTTTAAACGAGCTTAACGAGCAGTACCTCGTATCAATCTGTATCGCTAGTTTGTTAGATGGGAAAGCAGTGAGTTTCAGCCCGGATGGAAATAGAACGATTAAAGAAAGCGTTAAAAACTTATTTGCCGAGCTAATCTTAGAGGAAGGACGGAGAAAAGTTGGTTATCATTTGAGCAATTCTGGTAAGATTACTTTTAATAAAAAAAGCTTCGCTGAAGTAGTGATGGAAATATATGAGTTAGTAGCAGATAGAAACGACCCCGAAATACTGCTTGTTTATAACAAGACGAAGGGTTACTTGGAAGACGCTAAACAACCATTGCATCGATTAATTATTGAGATAGCTCATGCAAGTGGCGATGATATAGAGGACACATGGACAAGTCATCTGGAAAATTCCATCATCGATATATTAAAAAGGAAGGTGACCCTGATTCAGTCTGCCAACTTCAACCAGAGTCACTTTCCCTTAGGTAATCTCACTTTAAATTCTACCACAGCAGATTTGGTGCCGCACGCACCGAGCTATTTTACAACATATGGTAGCCCTATAAACTACAATGAAGACGCTGAATGCACAGAATTTATTATGTTTTTAGGAGAGCTGTTTGATGATGAAGCTACTATTAAGTTCGTTCAAGAATGGTTTGGCTACACACTTTCGTGTGGCCATCAAGCTAATGCTTTTTTAATTGGTATTGGGGCAGGAGCGAATGGTAAATCAACTTTGTTTGATGTGCTCGCCCAATTGTTAGGTATTGAAAATGTTTCATCTGCACCACTGTCTAACTTTAATAGTGAATTTGGATTAGAACCATTGATTAGCAAGAAGCTTAACCTCGCTACTGAATCTGATGTAGACGCATTTAAGACAGGTAAATTAAAGGCACTAACTGCAGGCGAAGACATTTCTATCAACAGAAAAAACAAGATAGAAATTACAACAAAGTTACCAACTAAACTTGTTTTTTTAATGAATGAACTTCCGCTGCTTAGCGATGACAGCTATGGATTCGAACGTAGATTGCTCATATTGCCTTTTGATAAAACATTTACAGAGTCGGAACAGGATAAGGATCTACCTAAAAAGCTATCAAACGAGCTTGAAGGTATTCTAAATTGGTCATTAGAAGGCTTGAGAAGACTAATTGCAAATAACTATACGTTTACGATTTCTGAATCGATGAAAAAAGCAAAAGAGTTATATTTAGGTGTTGGTGATCCTGTCGCAATGTTTGTAGAGGAAAATGTGGTTGCTTCCTCCTCAAATGTAATGGAAGGAAAAGAAGTAATTAATGCATATAAACTATGGATGAAGAAAAATGAGCACCCCTTTAAAGGTACTGAAAGTCCTAGAAAATTCTGGGGTTTGTTTGATGAAGCATTAAGTTTACAATTAATTGCTTTCACTCGTGCAAAATCAGGTGGTAAAGCCATCGTACGTGATATCGCATTAAAATAATATGGATGGTCTTTTTTCTTAATTAATGATGCTGTTAGCTACTGTGTACTTGGGGCAGATTGTGCCCATATATGAAGTAGAAATTCCCTGTATGATAGTTCGCTTTTAAATATATATTATACCTTTGCTTCGCTTAGTGAAAGAGAGGAGGTAATGGTGTTTTGAACGTAAGAGTAAGTGTAAAACATGAGTGTACTAGGCTGAATAAAATGGCTATGCCCAAATCGGCCAGTTTAAATAGTTGATTTGTCAACATCCAAAGTGGCCGATATACATGGCCAATAATTCACAACAGAAAAGAGGATTGAAATGAAAGTAGCATATCTTAGAACTTCAACTGAGGATCAAAATCTTGACCGTCAAATACATGCCGTTAAAACAGAAGAAGTTGACCATATATTTAGTGAACAATTAAGTGGAAAAGATACAAAACGACCTGTATTTCAAGAAATGATGGAATTTGTTAGACCTGGTGACGGAGTGGTGGTTGTTTCATTAGACCGCCTTGGAAGGGACTACTCAGACATCAAAGAAACAGTTCGATTACTCCAAGAAAAAAATGTGCAATTAACTGTCATGGATGCTCCGTTTTTAAAGTTCAATACAGGAAATAAAACACTAGATAAAGCAATGGCAGATATGTTCATATCTCTTCTGGGGTACATTGCACAAAATGAACGTGAAAAAATGTTGGACAGACAAAAACAAGGAATAGAACAGGCTAAGTTGCGTGGTGTCTATAAAGGTAGACCTTTGAAGTACCATGCACAAGCAAAAGATCCGAAAGACAAACTAGTTTTTTTAAATGTAAGTAACCAGCTAAACGAAGCCATACCAATCAGAAGAATCGCTAGAGAAAATGGAATTTCTAAATCTACCGTTTATGAAATTAGGAAAAGAATTGAAATGGAGGTCAGTAACTATGGTTAAAGAAGTTGTCTCAGCTATAGATGTCACGATTACAGAATCAGATGATGGCAAACATAGGTATGCAACTAAGAGGGTTTGGGACGCTGAAAGCCCATTAGTTACTGTACTGACATTATATCCAACTCATTTCAATTATGTAGAGAACGATTTGACGAATTTTTTAATCACTAGCAATGTTTACAAGCTTGGTTACGGTGGATATTATAGTACGAATTTATTTTCTGAAAAATTAAATGGGAAGAAAAAGTATAAATACATTACTGACAATGTAAATGACGAGATCATTGTTAATAGTATAAAAGATTCAGAGCTAATTATTTTAGCGTATGGAAGCATGCCGAAGAAGAACAAACGAGTGAAGGAACGATTAGATGAAGTGCTGGATCTCTTGAAGAAGAAGCGATTAAGTAAAAAGATTAGGACACTAACAGATGAGGAAAAAGTAAATTGTTTTCATCCATTGTCTGTGAAAGTAAGAAAGCAATGGGTGATTATGTAGTTTACTATTAATGGGAAATCATGGATTGCTGATTAAACCACTACATTAGAATGAACAAAAAAGGAGAATGATTATGGTTATGATAGATTATCATAAATTGATGGAGTTCGGACTTAAGAAACATACCGCTCAGAGTGTCATTAGAGAAGCTAAAGTGAAGTTAGTTCAAGAAGGATACAATTTTTACGAGAACCAACGTTGTGGTGTTGTTCCAGTAGGAATGGTAGAGACAATTTTAGGTGTTAAATTTGCAGGTCGAAAGGAGTAATTAAAAGTTGTCGAGAACTAGATACCCTGGCGTATATAAAAATAAAAGTAATGGAAGATTCTTTTACAACATTGAACTAGGTGTTGACAAAATCACGGGTAAAAGAATACAGAAGAAGGGCTCCAGAACCAATAATGGTGAGCCCTTCTTAACAGCAAGAGCAGCCCACAAAGAAGCGACAAGAATACGTGGTGAATACCATGATGTACACCAGTATAAAAATTATAATATGACATATGGTCAATTCATGAAAGATATTTACTTGCCTATTTACAAAGGTAATGTGGAAGAGTCAACGTGGCAATCTAGAAAGTCAGTGTTTAAGATTATTACGAATCGTTTCAGCGACAAAAAACTAAGGGAAATAACCGTTGAGGATTGCGAACTTTTTCGTGTATTTCTATTAAATGAAAGCGGATATTCAAAGAGCTTTTCAAGTATGGTTTATAGTACATTTCGTAGGAGCTTAGAGAAAGGTGTTAATTTACAGTATATTGATGCGAATCCATCTATGAGAACAAAAGCAATACCTAAAGGTAAGGCAGTTGTACCGTATTGGACGAAAGAAGAATTCGAAAAGGTTATTTCAGCAATGTGTATTGAAAATTTCCATGAACACATGTCATTTGTGATGTTGTGGTTATATTACACAACTGGAATGAGGGTGTCAGAAGGATTGGCATTAACTTGGTCTGATGTAGACTTGGGGAAAAAGTCACTTCGGATCCATGGCACATTAGAATGGGTGTCGGGTGAATACAGGGTGAAACCTTATACAAAAACCAAAAGTAGTCAGCGAATCATATCTTTAGACAATGACACGATTTATATTTTAACAAAATGGAAGGAAAGGCAATTAAAACATGGAGTAACTCAATTCATTATGAGTTGTTCCGAAAAACCACTAGTGCGAAGTACGGTTAATGGATTAGTTAACCGCTATTCAAAGCTTGCGAAAGTGAAAAGGATTCAAGCAAAAGGGTTGAGGCACAGTCATGCAAGTTATCTTATTAATCAGCACAATATAGATGTTTTGGTCATATCAAGAAGATTAGGACATTCTAGCCCAGAAATAACATTAAAGCACTATGCTCATTTGTGGAGTCGAAATGATGAAGTTGTTGCCGATGCAATTACAGGAGATATTGAAATCAATCCAGCAAATAAATCACTAATAGAGTTTTATGGTAATCAGCATGTTGAAAAGTAAAAAAAGTAAACGTCTTAGGATAACTATTCTAAGGCGTTTATTAAATTGGGGGAGTATAAATGGTCATAATAGGAACGTCAAATGCAAGAAAGCAAAGAAATGCAGTCGTTATTACAATTCCAGCTAAATTTGGGATTGAAGTGGGACAAAAATTTTACATCATTAAAGATGATGATTCCCTCCGATTAATTCCTGAGACGGAAGATTTCTTTGAAAGATTAGATGAATTAGATGTAGGTCAAGAATTGGATGAATTTAGTGAAAAATATATACCTTAAATGAGAGGATTGACTGATGATAAATCAAAAAGGAGTCATTACAGTCGAATTATACAACAAGGAATTTAATCGTTACAGTAAGTCAGAGTATGTTATCATTAGTAGAAACGAATATAACAGTGTAACTAAACAGTTCTTAGCATGCAAAATTGTTTACTCTAAAAATGTTAAACCTTACATAGTACCAATTAAGGTGAGTGGGCTAAGAAGGAATAGTAAGGTAAATACATTAAATATTTATACATTAAAGCAGAGTAGTAATTCTGATCCGACACATAAATTGATTGGTGAAATTACGAACAAAGAATTCTTGATGATTGCCCAAGCAGTTTCTTTAAACTTTAATTTTCCATTGTAGGGTGAATTCTGTTTTTTAAATGAAAATAGAGTAATACAAGGTTTGTGAAATTTTACACTTAACCTAACTGGGCAGGATTGTGGAACAGGGGTAACGTTAGATCAGAGGTAAAGAAGTATAGTTTACTCTTTTTGCATTATCCAAACTGATATACCTTTTGGAAGCATAAAGAATTATGCAAATGTTATAGTTTCTAATTGACATTGATTGTAGAATATTGTAGCCTATACATGAGTATGTGACTATGTGTTCATATACTTAAAAACATATCATATGGGAGTGTAACTAATGAATGAAGGACAGAAACCAGAAGAGTTGTTGAATGACGGAATGCAAGATTTAGACGAAGAAACGTTGTTTATTGTTTCGCAAACGTTCAAAGCGTTGAGTGATCCAACCAGAATTCGTATTTTAAATTTACTATGTACCGGTGAGCATTCCGTTAATAGCATTGCGGAGACATTAAACCTAAGCCAATCCAGTGTCTCGCACCAATTACGATTCTTAAAAAACTTGAGACTAGTCAAATATAGAAGAGCCGGAACTACCTTGTATTATTCAGAAAATGACGATCATGTTATTAATTTACTGAAACAGGCAATTGAACATGCTTCACATCATTAATTTAGGAGGGAAGTAAAATGGGGCACGATCATGGACATGACCATACACATGGAGCAAATAAAAAGGTTTTATTGATTAGTTTTATTATTATTACGTTATATATGATCGTTGAGGCGATTGGTGGATTTCTTACTAACAGTCTTGCCTTGTTAGCAGATGCAGGTCATATGCTAAGTGATGCCATATCACTTGGAATCGCATTATTGGCTTTTACGTTTGGGGCAAGAGCAGCTAACCGTAGTAAAACATTTGGGTATAAGCGATTTGAGATTTTAGCTGCTGTATTAAATGGTTTAACGTTAATCGGAATTGCTTTGTTTATTTTCTATGAAGCAATTGATCGTTTTGCAAATCCACCTGAAGTGGCTTCAACCGGAATGTTAATCATTGCTACAATTGGATTACTAGTCAATATTTTAGTTGCATGGATTATGATGCGTAGTGGGGACGTAGAAGAGAACTTGAATATGCGCGGGGCATACATGCATGTAATTAGCGATATGCTTGGTTCCATTGGTGCCATTATTGCTGCTTTACTTATCATGTTCTTCGGCTGGGGTTGGGCAGATCCACTGGCAAGTGTTATTGTTGCCGCACTCGTATTACGCAGTGGTTACTTCGTTACGAAAGCGGGGCTTCATGTCTTAATGGAAGGGACACCAGAAAATGTAGATTTTGATGATGTGATTGAAACAATCCAACGCACAAAAGGCATCGAGGGCGTTCATGACTTGCACGTTTGGTCGATCACAAGCGGATTAAACGCTCTTTCCTGTCATGCAGTTGTGGATGAACGAATGTCAATTGCTGAAAGTGAACGATTGCTTCGTCAAATCGAACATAATCTTGAGCACCAAAATATTCACCATATGACGATTCAATTAGAAACATCTGCCCATCTGCATGATAATTCAATTTTGTGTAAAGCAGAAGCGGAATCGTCAGGACACCACCATCACCATTGATAGGAAATTGTACAATTAAAAAGCGAAACGCTTAATAGACAATAAGGATTTATTGGTGTTGTTAGTTAAAGAATCAATTATAAAAATGAAGCTTAGAAAATTTGGTTCTCTAAGCTTTTGTAAAGTTTTTATACTGTGAATCCAGTTGTGAGAATCGTGCGAGTTACCTTGTGCTCTTTGGTGTGATCTATCATTATTCACCTCACAGGTAAACCCGTTCAGAAAAGATGCGATGAGTTTATTATACGTCTTTCTATGCATACCTAAGCCCTAATCTACCCTGCCGTTTACCCTGCCAATTTAGTGGGAAGCCTTTCGTATCATAGTTTGTAGGAGTACTTTTCACATTGAGTGGGAGTAAGGGAATAAGAAATCAAGATCAATATCGCTTGATTTGAGTCGATTTAAAGCAAAGTTATTTGTTTAGCGTAAATATAAGACAAATAGTTCCCTGCTTTTTTCCCTGCCAAAGT
>Ga0209487_1001228_pt1 | contig 21928 bp, 20 predicted proteins | sample Poulit2012_FD_187524 | JGI IMG/M metagenome (GOLD analysis project Ga0209487, IMG submission 187524) | Agricultural soil microbial communities from Georgia to study Nitrogen management - Poultry litter 2012 (SPAdes) (version 2) | ecosystem: Environmental > Terrestrial > Soil > Agricultural land...
GACGAAGACCTGGTTGTCATCGATATCGCGGAAGATGTCGTAGACGGCCCACGTGGCCTGCCGGGTCGGCATCGGCCGCGGTGGTTCGCCGCTGATCTGGGACTGCGCCATGTGGGTGCCGACGAGGAAGGCGTTGTTCTCGAACAGTGCGGAGTTGATGAGCTTGCCGCGGCCGGTGGTCTCGCGGACCCGCAGTGCCGACTGGATGCCGATGACGCCGAACATTCCGCCCATGATGTCGTTGACGCTGGCTCCGGCGCGCAGCGGCTGCCCCGGCGGGCCGGTCATATAGGCCAGTCCGCCGAGCATCTGCACGACCTCGTCGAGGGCGGCCCGGTTTCCGTAAGGGCCGGAGAGGAACCCTTTGAGGGAGCAGTAGATGAGTCCCGGGTTGCGGGCGGACAGCTCCTCGTATCCGAATCCGATCGATTCCATCTTTCCGACGCGGAAGTTCTCGAGCAGGACATCGGCGGAGTCGATGAGGTCGAGGACGCGGTCCCGATCGGCCGCCTCGGCGATGTCGAGCTGGACGCTGTGCTTGTTGCGGTTGAACGCGGGGAACAGGCCGGATCCCGAACCGGGCAGGTAGCGGGTCTTGTCGCCGGGCCCGCGCGGTTCGACCTTGATCACCTCGGCGCCGAGGTCGGCCAGGATCATCCCGCAGCTGGGCCCCATGACCATGTGGGAGAACTCGATGACGCGGATGCCGTCGAGCGGCAGCGGCTCGTGGGCCGGTGGCGATGCGTCCTCTGACGGGGGCTGAGCGGGCTGCGGTGTCATGCTGTCCCACCCGTGGGGGCGAAGCGATCGTCGAGGACCGCGGGGGTGGCCGGGATGTCGGACAGGCTCGAGGTCAGTCCGTGGCCGACGGCGGAGATGAGCGGTTCACGGACCGCGGTCAGCGCCTCGACGTCGACGCCGGTGGCGACGCCTTCGCGGTGGAGGAGGTGGACGAGGTCGTCGGTGCCGATGTTGCCGGCCGCGCCCGGGGCGAAGGGGCATCCGCCGAGCCCGCCCATGGCCGCGTCGAAGGAATCGATCCCGAGGTCGAGGGCGGCGATGACATTGGCCATGCCGAAGTTGTAGGTGTCGTGGAGGTGGAGGTTGACGGGCCTGTCCGGGAAGGCCTCGAGCACCGCCGAGGTGTTGCGTCGCACCAGGGAGGGGTTGGCGTTGCCGATGGTGTCGGCCACCCCGATGCCGTGGGCTCCGGCGGCGACGAAGGGGCGGAGGACCTCGACGAGGTGGTCGGGCTCGGTGATGCCGTCGAAGGGGCAGATGAAGCTGACGGCGGTCGTGATGTCGAAGCGCAGACCCTGGTCACGGGCGAAGTTCGCGGCGTCCATGAGGCGTTCGCTCGCCTCGGCGATGGAGGCGTCGGAGTTCGCCTGCGAGTGTCCTTCGGAGGCCGAGAGGACGAGCTTGATGCTCTTGGCCCCGGCGTCGACGGCCCGCTGGGCGCCCTTGAGGTTGAACACGAGGGTGAAGAACTCGACGCCGTCGGCTTCGTGCGGGGCGAGGCGGCGCAGCAGTTCGTCGGTGTCGGCCATCTGCGGGACCTTCTTCGGGTTGACGAAGGAACCGACCTCGATGTGCCGCAGTCCCGCGGCGATGAGCTGTTCGGCCAGCGCGACCTTGGTCTCGGTGGGCACGATCGCCTTCTCGATCTGGAGACCGTCGCGCAGAGTGGTGTCGAGGATGTCGACGGTGTCAGGCCGGACCATGGCACTCCTTCTCACATGTTCCCGAAGAATGGGACGCTGCTCGCCTCCTCGCGACTGTGCGAGGGCTCACTCTCGTTATACAGCGCGCTCATCTCAGACAACAGGCTGTGTTCGTCATGTGAGAGCGCTGGGAGAATTGACTGCCGTCAGTCCCGTTTATCGGGAAGCTCGGTTCTTCGGCCGGTACGTCTGGATCGCGTGGCCTGCTTCGAGTTCACTGCGGTCGACGAGTTCCAGGTCGACGACGTCACTCAGTCCGGCGAAGAGGTAGGGTCCGTGGCCGGCGATGCAGGGGTGGATGACGAATTCGAACTCGTCGATGAGGCCGAGTTCGGCCAGCGCGAGCGGCAGCGTCACTCCCCCGACCGCAAGCCCGGTCACGGATTGTTCCTTGAGCTCGCGGACTGCAGTTCCGAGATCGTCTCGGATGAGTTCGGAGTTCCAATCGACGCGGTCCAAAGTGCTCGAGACGACGTATTTGCGGGCCGGATCGATGGCCGCGACGAACGGGTCGAGGTCCGCCTCCGGGGTCGTGTCACCGTCGGGTCGACGCCAGGCGTCTTCCATCATCTGGTAGGTGATGCGGCCGAAGATCAGCCCGTCGGCACGTTTGAGGTTGTTCGCATGGTGAAGGTGGAAGTCATCGCTGATGACTCCGACGCGATGGTCGCAGCAGCCGTCGACGGTGACGTTGATCGAGTACCTCAGCTCGCCCATGGCATAAGAATAGACCTGGGCGATCGCCGCCGGAAGAGATATTCGCAGGCAATCGCTGCCGGAGGAGGCTGCTGTTCTCAGTCCTCGTGGCTGTCCTGGTCCGGATCCGGAGACGCTCCCTGATCCGAGGTCAGCCCCAACCAGTCGAGCACTTCCTCGGTGTGTTCGCCGAGGTCGGGCCCGAGGTGGTCGATGGCAACCGATTCGCCGCCGATGACCGGGGTGATGCCGGGGAAGGCGACGTCCTCGAGGACCTCCTCGCCGGTGGACACGTCGTGGTTCTGAATCATCCCGCGGGCGGCCAGCTGTTCATCGGCGACGAGGTCTTCGGCGGTGTAGATCGGCCCCGCGGGGACGCCGACGTCCTCGAGGACCTCGACGACCTCGTCGACTTCGCGTTCGGCACACCAGGCACCGATCGCCTCGTCGAGTTCCTCACGACGTTCCCACCGTCCGGCGTTCGTCTGCAGCTCAGCATCCTCGGCGAGGTCGGGGCGGTCGATGGCGTTCATCAGCCGACCGAAGATCCCGTCCCCGTTTCCGGCGATGACCACGGACTTCCCACCGGCGCAGAGGTAGCCGTTCGACGGAGCGATGCCCTCCATCCGCCCGCCGGTGCGGGTGCGGATCTCGCCGAAGGCCGAATAGTCAGGAACAAGGGATTCCATGACGGAGAACATCGCTTCGTTCAGCGCGACGTCGACGGTTCTCTCGGACAGCGGGCCCTCGCCTTCGAAGCTGTGCGCGGAGCCGACGACCGCCTCGGCGGCTCCGGTGATCTTCTGACGCTGACGGTCGAAGAGCATCATCACGGCTCCGAAGGCGGCCTGCATCCCGGCGATCGAGTCGCCGATGGAGATGCCCACGCGCACGGGTGGGCGGTCGGGGTCACCGACGAGTTCGCGGAAGCCCGAGTAGCCTTCGGCCACGGCCGCGAAACCGGGTCTGGAGGACATGGGACCGGTCTGGCCGAATGCGGAGATGCGGACGAAGACGAGTTCCGGGTTGGCCTCCTCGAGGACGTCCGGGCCCAACCCCCACTTCTCCAGGGTGCCGGGACGGAAGTTCTCGAGCAGGATGTCCGAACGGCGGACGAGTTCGATCACGGCCTCGCGCCCCTCTTCGGAGCGCAGGTCGAGTTCGACGGACTTCTTATTGCGATTGATCGTGCGGTAGAGCATCGAGGTCGTGCCGGCCTTGAGCCGCCAATTGCGGATCTCGTCGCCTGTCTCCGGGCGTTCGACCTTGATCACCTCGGCGCCGAAGTCGGCGAGCATGCGGCCAGCGGTGGGCGCGGCGATGTAGTTGCCGAGTTCGAGGACTCGCACACCGGTGAGGGGAAGTCGGTGCCTGCTCATGTCGATGCTCCTAGTCGTGCGTGGTTCGGTCCTCCCATAGTGCCAGGTGTCGGTGGCTTCGGCGTGGATATCCGCCGCCGGGGCTGCAGCGAAGAGCTGATCCTACCGGTCGGTAGGGAGACTGTGCGCGGTTGGCTCCGTAGAGAATCATGTGAAGTCGACGCGGTATTTGAACAACAGCTGTGACTTGAGCGAATTCCACGCAATATTCCTTGCCCCCTGTTGTCAGGTCCGTCTCGAGTGTCCAACACTGGCAGGCAAGCCGCAGACAGCGGCGAATCGTCACCGAACAAGGAGTTGACATGGAATCGAACGATTTCTCAGGCAACAACCAGAACGGTCAGAACGACTTCGGCGGACAGCAGGGCGGGCGCGGCCAGGGTGGCCCGGGCGCCCAGCAGCAGGGCGGACCCGGTGGCAACCAGGGCGGACCCGGTGGCCAGCAACAGGGTGGCCCGCAGCAGGGCGGCGTCGGCGGCGATGACCGTGGCCAGGGCGGTCAGCAGGGTGGGCCCGGCGGCGGCCAGCAGGGTGCTCCGGGCGGTCAGCAGAGCGGATCCGGCGGGCCCGGCCAGGGCGGACCCGGTCAGGGAGGGCCCGGCGGTGGCCAGGGAGGGCCCGGCGGTGGCCAGCAAGGTGGCCCCGGCCAGCAGGGCGGGCCCGGCCAGGGCGGACCTGGCGGTTCCGGCGGCTCGGGTGGTCCGGGCCAGCAGGGCGGCGGTCCCGGAGGCGGAAGCGATCGCGACCAGCAGAGCGGCTTCGGCGGCGACGACCGCGGCCAGGGCGGCCCCGGTCAGGGAGGTCCCGGCGGTGGCCAGGGAGGGCCCGGCGGCGGCCAGCAAGGCGGTCCCGGCCAAGACGAACCCGGCCAGGGCGGACCCGGCGGTCAGCCGGGTGGCCCCGGCCAGCAAGGCGGTCCCGGTGGTGGCCAGGGCGGATTCGACCAGCAGCGCTGATCGTCTGACTCACCATCGCTGAACTGCCAATGAACTGCCGAGGGGCGGCGCATCTGCATGGATGCGCCGCCCCTTGTCGTCCCGACCGTCGCATGCCAGGCTCCCTCGGGCTCTATCGAGCACGGTCGAAACCCTCTAGCCTTGGACCTATGCCCCAACCTCCCGACGATTCCGGTCCCTTGAGCCCCGAGCGCCCCGAGTTGCTGGAGATGATCGCTCAGGCGGCGTCGGTGGACTCACCGACGTTGCTCCTCGATCTCGCCAGCAGCCTCCTGGCCGCCAACGAGGTCGCCCAACAGCAGTCACCCGACATCCCCTCGGTCCAAGAACTCGGGATAGAGATGCTCGACAGCGTCCCCGCAGAGACCGAACCGCTGCTGCGAATCTGGGCGGAGATGCTCGGCGACGAGATCTTCCGCCGCCGCGTCCACCGTCAGCTGTCCGCCGCAGGGTCGAACAATCTGCCCGAATGGATCCACCGCGCCGATCAGATCAGACCCAGGCGGGCGAGTACGATCATCTCCGAGGTGAGAATCGAAGAGACGATCTTCCTCGAGATCTCCACCGCGGGCGGGCCCACGACTCTGGCAATAGCCGTCGAGCGCAGCGGCTCGCCCTTCCTCGAGGACGCCTACCTCATCGATGATTCCGTCGACAGCGTCCTGGCCGATATCGCCTCGAATCCCGAACTCACGGGCGAGCGCGTCGATCTCAGCCTCGCCGATGCCGCAGCTCGGCTGAGCGAGGCCTTCGACATGGGCGAGCACATGTATCCGCCGACCGAGACCGAGACCTGGCCCGGGATGCGCAGTCTGCTCGAGTGGATGCTCCGACTCCTGCCCTCCGGGGGAACGGGCTTCGAATTCCGGATGTGGGAGCCGGAAGACATCAGCGAGATCGTCGAGGACTTCCTCCGCTCACCGCATGCTGCGAAGCTCAGCGAGCAGGAAGCCGAACACGCCCACCAGCTGTTCGAACTCCAGGCCAACTACGGCAACAACGATCCGCTGCGGTGGTCCGGCAGCTTCGTCACCCGCCTGATGTGCGATCTCTACGCGCGCAAGAACATCGCCCCCGACGACTACATGCTCCTGATGCCGACGACGCTGTCCGCCGTGGTCGCCTACGCCAACGAACGCAGTGGAATCGACCGCGTCTTCACCGACAACTGCCTGGCCGCCATCGAGGCGAACCGAAGCCGATACGAGGACTTGGTCACAGGCGAGCGCCGCGACGACTCACCCTTCTCCGACGCAGGACCAGGCATCCCCGATGCCAGCCCGACCTTCCCCGACGCCGGCCCGGACGGGTACCTCTCCGAGCTGCTGACCGATCTCGACGACCCCGAATCGATGATCGGAAGGATCCTTCTCGACGGCTGCGCCGAGGCGGCCGGCGGCTACGACGCCCTCCGCTCCCTCGACACCGAGCCCCTGCCCTCCGAGAAGCTGAACACCACCGGTGTCGCCGAAGACATCATCGACCGGCTGCGGTCACTCGAAGCCGCGATCCTCAAGGCGGCGGACGAACTCTTCGGCGAGCCCGAACTGGCAACCGTGACGCTGCGTCTGCTCACGGAGATCGCCCGTGCCGATCCCGAGATCTTCCGTCGTCGCTTCGCCGACAGGACCGTGATCGCTGCGCTGTTCTGGATCACGGCGAAGAACAACGACCTCTTCCCCCGCCCGGGAGGAAATCCGACGGCGATGACGATCGGCGGTCTGCAGAAGAGCCTCGGCGTCTCCACCAGCCCCAAGGCCAAAGCGACGACCCTGCTCAAGGCCATCGGCTACGACCTCAACGACTTCAGCGAAGTGTTCCTCAGCGACCCTCGGTATCTGATCTCGTCCTACCGGCAGAAGATCATCACCACTCGCGACGAGTTCAGCGAGCACATGCCCGACTGAACGACCCGTCTGCATTCCATGGACAGGACTGTCACATGGGCGGACACGTTCCATTGACAGACCGTGGCCGGCGAGTCATCGTTATGCTCATGAAGCTCCTCGGCTTCGACGGCGTCTGCTTGGCGATCGACGAGTTCGGTGACCCGAGCGCTCCTCCGGTCCTCCTCATCGCCGGTGCCACCCAGTCCATGGACTGGTGGGACGAGGACTTCTGCGTGCTGCTGGCTGCCAAGGGCCTGCACGTCATCAGATTCGACCACCGCGATACCGGACAGTCGACGACGTCCCCACCCGGCAGGCCCGGCTACTCGGGCATCGACCTGGCAACCGATCCCCTCAGAATCCTCGATGCCCTCGGCCTCGGCTCGGCCCACTTCGCCGGGGTGTCGATGGGCGGTGCCATCGCACAGCACCTCGGCGTCCACGCCGCGCCGCGGGTCCGGTCGCTGACCCTCATCGAGTCCTCGCTGGCGGGCGGCCGTCCGGGCCCGCTCCCGCCCCCGAGTCCCGAGCTCGCCGAGGCGGAAGCCAGGCTCCAGCCGGTGGAGGACTGGACAGACGCGGTCGCCGTCGTCGACTACCGCGCCGAGGCGGCTCGACCATATGCGGGCTCCGCAGGATTCGATGACGAACGATTCCGCGCCATCGCCTGGTCGGAGCAGGCCCGCAGCGCCTGCGTGGAATCGTCGCTGACCAATCATTTCCTCGTCGCCGACAGCCCCGAGGCGGATCCGGCCGCGATCTCCGCGCCGAGCCTGATCGTCCACAGCGAGTCGGATCCGCTGTTCCCGCTGCCCCACGGTGCAGCCTTGGCCCAGATGATCCCGAACGCCACCCTGCTGCGCGTCGATTCGATGGGGCATGGAACTCCGCCGCCGCACACCTGGTCCGTCATCGTCCCGGCGCTGATCGTACATTGCCTTGCCAACGACGAGGCGGCCCACTGCAGGAACCTCCACGGCGCAGGAACCCCCGAGCAGGAGCCGCTGTGAGTGAGGAGGACCCCGCCAGCCCCCGACCTGTGTCGTCGTGGCTGGACGAGACCCGAGACTCCTATGATTCTGAGGCTTCGGGCTACCGAGACGAGGTGCAAGGGATCCTCGACAGACTCCCCCACCTGCGGGCTCACCTGAGACTCTTCGCCGAGCTCATCGACCGCACGGCCGACGGCCCGGTCGCCGACATCGGCTGCGGTCCCGGTTATGCCACCGGGTTCCTGGGCGACCTCGGCCTTGACGCCTTCGGCATCGACCTGTCCCCGGCCATGCTCGAGATCGCTCGCCGCGATCATCCGGGCATCCGCTTCGAGGCGGGGACGATGACCGACCTTGACCTGGAGGACGAAGCTCTGTCCGGACTGATCGCCTTCTGGTCGACGATCCACATTCCCGACCACTCCATGCCCGGGGTCTTCGACGAATTCCATCGAGTTCTGCGAGCAGGAGGTTCGGCCCTCATCGGCTTCCACGTCGGCGACGGGGTCACCCACTCCTCCAGCGGTGACACGCGCCGGCCGATCAGCCTCGACACCCACCTTCGCAGGATGCCCACGGTCTCGGGTTGGCTGCGCGCGGCAGGTTTTGCTGTAGGTTCTCGGATTTCGTATCGGAATCTCAATTTCGTGTCGGAGCGAGAAGAGCTTTAGGCATGACAACGAGATTGTTGCTGGACACTGAACTGATGTATCTCACCGAGGAGGACACCTCGGTAGCGACGACTGTGGGTGCCGTGGACAGCACCCGTCTATCGACGGACCGACCAGTCCGGCCGCCCAGGTCGCACGCATTTCAGCGTCACTACCCAGGATTGTTCTCGTCTGCGACCACGGGCGGCCACATACTGGACATCATCAGATTGATGAAGCGCTGCGTCATCGTCGAGGTCTACCACCGGTTCGAGCACAGACGAACTCAAAAGTTGACGACTATTAGGAATATCGCATTTCGATAGGCGGCTCAAAAGAACCACCGGTTCTCCGACTACGATGTCGATTAGGCTACGAGTCCCGAGCGGTATGCCAGGAGCGCCGCTTCGACCCGATTGCGTGCTCCGAGACTTCTCAGCATCTGGGTCACGTACCACTTGACAGTGCCGACGCTGAGGAAGAGTGCGTCGGCAATCTCGGCATTGGAGGCTCCTTCGGCGAGCTGGAGAAGGACCTCAGTCTCACGATCGTTGAGGCGGCGCACCCGACGCTGCGCATCGTCATCGACTCTCGAGGTCGTTCCGGCACGCTGAGCAAGTTGGGCCGCTACCTGCGGGGAGAAATAGGCTCCACCAGAGGCCGATGCGTGGATGGCGTGGGTGAGTTCGGCCGGTTCTCCTGCTTTGAGCACGAATCCGCTCACCCCAATGGACAAGGCCGCAGTGACGTAGTCGGACTCGCCGAAGGTGGTGAGCATGATGATTCCGATCTGAGGAAAGGCTTCAGCAATGTTTCTTGCTGCAGTGATGCCATCCATCACTGGCATTCTGATGTCAAGGAGGACGACATCGGGAACCACCTCGCGAACGACGGACAGCGCCTGCTTGCCGTCACCGGCCTCGCCCACTACGCGAGCAGATCCGGTCGTCTCCACGATGGTTCGAATCCCGGACCTGACCAAGGGTTCGTCGTCGACGAGCACCGCTCTGACCACTGTCATTGCTGGACTCCCGTCACGATGGTATCGATGGACACCAGTTCTCCGGAGGAGAAGCAGAGTCGGGCGAGATCTCCTGAGCGGTCTGAGAGCTGGTCAGCGGTGAGAGCATAGAACCGACATGTCGATCCGGGCGGAGCACCTTCATTGGCTCGCTGACGTTCCTCGTTGCTGATCAGCGTGTACTCCTCGTCCGGGAGTTCTCTTTGGGTCTGCGCAGTGGACATGCCGATCGACAGCGACTTGAGAACGTCTGCCGAGAGGAGCGATCGTTCAGCATGCCACCAATTGTTGAGCACAACTGCGCCGATGACCAGGCAGAGGGCAGCCAAGGGCAGAGCCGCTGCTATGGCCAGCCGTTTGTTCCCACGCATGCGGGCGGCGCCCAGTTCGACCGATGGATCATCGTCCGACCCAAGGGGCGTCGAGTTCGCCTGGGGCTCGTGATCCCGCGCCGGTGCGGTCAACGGCAGTGAGAGTCTCAGTTCGTGCTGATCGGTCTCGATGATTTGATCCAGGTCTCCGCCCTGTGCCTCGACGGCCGATTTCAGCGAGGAGATACCGGTTCCGGCACCGAGAGTTCGGTGGGTGGAGTCTGTGGGCATGTCGTTGTCCATCGACATCAGCAACTGTGCGGAGTCGAAGCCGAGATTGATGCCGACGACCTGACCAGGAGCGTGTTTGAGAGCGTTCGTCAGTCCCTCTCTGAGAACCTTGCCGACCAGCGAGCCGGCAGGGAACTCATCGAGCTGTTCGCGATCACCAACGGTGATCGTGACACGAGTCCCGGCTGATTCCGCTTCGGCGAGTAGCTCGGCCGCTGTTTGTTTCTCCGTACCTTTGCCCAAAGTGCCCGACGGCTCGGGGAGGTCATCGCCAGCGGAGCTCAGAGATGTCGACACCGGGCTGGTCGGTGCCGGGGCTCCGTCCCGTAGGATCTCCACCGTGTGAGCTAAGGTAGACACGCTCTCGCGCAGTCGTCGATTCATGTCGGCAAGGGCCTTCCGCTGCTTCTCGGTGAGGGAATCATCGAGAGACAACGCATTGATCTGGACCGAGGTGAGACTGAGCTGATGACCGAGCTCATCGTGCAACTCCTCGGCGATCCGTCTCTTCTCCTCGCTGTAAGCCGATTCGATGGCGTTGCGGCGGGCAATGGAGCGAGCCTGCACAGCGGATTCGGCTGATTTCATCGCAAGACCGCGAATCATCCATCCCCGAGTGAGGGCGTAGGGCAGCAGTCCGGTGACAATGACCAGAACCGTCCAATTGAGCAGATAGTTGCTCGGCAGATCGAGGACGACAGTGAACAGCAGACTTCCGGCCGTGACGATCGAACCTCCAATGAGCACCGAATTGCTGCGCGAGAGCACTGTTCCTAGCGCGATGCCAATGACCATGGTGAGGAAGGCCCACCCGGAAGAGGCCCACAGGAGGCTTGCCGAGGCTGCGACCACGAACGCGCAAACCGCTTCGAGGACGAAGTTGGGTTCGATCCGCAGGCGTCTCATACCTCCATTGTCGCAGGAGCTCACCGAGTCGCACGGGGTTCGTGGTGGACCACAGAGACGATGCGGTCGGCCAGCGGGGTGAGGGCTCGTTGGAGCAGCAGTACGGTCAAGGCCACGACAATGATACCTATGAGTCCGCCGACCACGACGTCGTGGACGAAGTGTTCATGCGAGAGCACCCTCCCGGTCGCTGTGATGAGAGCCAGAGGCACCGCTACGATCCAGAGCCGGCGAGATCCGACGATCACAGCCAGGGCGAGACCGAACGCGATCACGGCGTGGTTAGAGGGAAAAGACCAGTCATCGAGGGGAGGACATTCCGGACTGGGCATATCGAGGTGGCAAGGGCGAGGCTGTCGGACGAGCATCTTGAGGACTTCGCTGAGCAGATAGGAGAGTACAGAACCCGCACCGGCCGCGGCAAGCGCGGCCAAGGCTCCGGGCCTGCGGCGTACCACGGCCAGAATGACGAGTACTCCGCAAAGAACGCCGAGAGCAATGATGCTCAGTTGGGAGGTCAGATCGGAGAGTTCAAGGACACGGGCGGAATCGGCAGCGGTCGATGCAGAGATGGTGTGATTCATTCCCGCAGATTAGAAGCCAGGGCCTGGTCTGCGGACCCGCTGATGGTCGGGAACCACCCAACTAAAGTTGGGTTGATGACCGCACCGTAGTTTCCGCAGACGAAATTCTCCCTGAAGGATTACGACAAGTTAGTGAGACGGGAGCAATCTCACCAACTTGTCATGTCCCAGGTCAGCGTTGTGCGACCCTGACAAGTGCAATGGGATCCTACATTTGCCATCGACTCCGAAACGCTGTTCCGCCCGGACGAGGAGACACCGGGCGCCCTCATCCTCGCGCACAAGCGCCGGTCAACGGCCGCCCGACTCAGCCGGTGACGGTCACGACCTGCCGGTGCCGGCCGAGGCCGTCGAGTTCGAGTTCGACGACATCGCCGTCGCTCAGGTACGGGTATTTCCCGGACATCGCGACCCCCTCCGGAGTGCCGGTGAGGATGACGTCACCGGGTTCGAAGGCCATCACCTGGCTGAGCCGGTGGATGACCTCGGCGACGGAGAAGATGAGATCGCTCGTCGACGAATCCTGCCGTACTTCGCCGTTGACCCAGCTCCGCAGGCGCAGGTCGCCGGGGTCCACCTCGGCGGCGGGTCGGATCCACGGCCCCAACGGGGTGAATCCGGGCAGGTTCTTGCCCTTCGACCACTGTCCGCCGGATTCCTCGATCTGCAGGCGGCGCTCGGACAGATCGTTGGCCAGAACGTAGCCCGCGACATGGTCGAGCGCATCCCCCGCCGAGGCGACTCTGTAGGTCCTGGTGCCGATGACCACTCCCAGCTCGACTTCCCAGTCGACCTTCGTCGCCTCGGGCGGCAGTTCGATCGGGTCGGTCGGCCCGGCGATGGTCGAGGGCATCTTGAAGAACACGACGGGCTGCTCCGGGGGTTCGGCCCCGGCCTCGGCCGCATGCGCGGCGTAGTTCATTCCCACGCACACGATCGATGAGGGCCGAGTCAGCGGCGCGCCGATGCGCATCTCGTCTGCCTCGGCCAGAGGCGTGAGCTCCCCGGCGTCGAGGGCCGCTGCGACTCGTTCGATCCCGCCCGCGGCGAAGAAGTCCGAATCGATGTCGGCAGTCAGCGGCCGCAGATCGAAGCAGACACCGTCGATGCAGGCCGCGGGGATCTCCTGGCCGATCGGTCCCAAGCGCTGCAGTTCCATAGGGTTCCTCTCGTTCGGTTCAGCCACTTCGTTGTGACCGTTGACCACGGTAGAGACCTCTGCCCGCAAAGATTGGAACTGTTCAAGTATTGGACATCTCAGGGGCGGCTCGCGTCGCGAGCGAGCCCTCACACCCCGCGCATATAGCTCTCCTTCGCGCGTCTGGGCACGACGACGACCGGCACTGGAGAGTTCTGGAGGATCCGCATCGCGTGGCTGCCCAGCGACACTCGCTTCAGCGCCCCGAGCCCGGAGGAGCCGAGCATCATCACCTCGGGGTGCTCCCACTCCACTGCGGCCAGCGCTTTCGCCCAATCGGGTCCGGTGCCCACAGCCATATCCGTCTGACCGGGGGCGATGTCGAGCTGGTCGATCGAGCACAGGATCTGGTCCGTGTGCTCCCGGACCACGGCGGCCCATTCGTCGACGACCTCCGATTCCGCTCTCAGACCGATTCCCGCCGCGGAGATCACGCGCGGGCGGGGAGCGAAGGACACGATCCGGAAGGGCACGTCCGCAGCCGCTGAGACCATCGCGGCCCCGATGATGAGCCCCGCCGAGGTGGACGAACCGCTGTAGGCGGCGCTGATGCGCTGCAGCCTCGCACCCGCCTCGGCGCGGTAGCCGGCCGGTGCCAGCGCCACCGGCAGCGACGCGCTGTGGAGCAGGCCGTTCGACACCGAGCCGAGGGCGATCCGACCGTCTGTCCCGTCGGAGGCGGGACCGACGACGAGGCGGTGGGCGCCGAGGCTGTCGCTGACTTCGAGCAGGCCGCGCCGCGAGGACCCGGCTCCCCGGACGAGGTAGTCAGCCTCGATGTCGGCGGGCATGAGTTCGCGCGCCCGGTCGAGGGTCGCCTCGGCGATCCTGCGGATGTGCTCCTGGTATTCGGCGTCGATCCTGTCCCGACTCGGCGGCCAGGCCGTCGAGCTGATCGCGGCCACGGTCAGGGTCTTGCCATAGGTGCGGGCCAGAACGACGCCGAGCTCCACGGCAGCGCGATTGTCCTGGCCGGGAGCGGCTCCGACGACGATGGTCACGGTCGACCTCCTGTCTGCTCATCGGGATGGTGGTCACCCGCCTCGGCGATCTGCCTGCCGAGGACGGACGATTTGCGGCCGAAGACGAAGTAGAGGCCGAGGATGACGGCCGTCCAGATGACGAAGACGACGATGGTGATCACCTGCAGGCTCGAGATGATCCAGAAGCAGCCGATGATCGACAGCACCGGCAGGACCGGGTAGAAGGGGACCTTGAAGCCGCGTTCGAGGTCGGGCTCGCGCACGCGGAGGATGATCACGGCCAGGGACACGACGACGAAGGCGACGAGGGTGCCGATCGACGTCATCTCGGCGAGGAAGTTCAGTGGGATGAACCCGGCGAGGACGGCGATGACGACGGTGACGACGATCGTGCCCTTGACCGGGGTCAGCGTGCGGGGATTGACGTCGCGGAAGAGCTTGGGCATCATCCCGTCGCCGGCCATGGTGAACAGGATGCGCGATTGGCCGTAGATCGAGACCAGCGTGACGGAGAAGATCGAGATCACCGCACCGGCGGCGACGACGGTGCCCGGCCATTGGGAGCCGACGATGTTCTCGAGGATGGCCGACAGCCCCGCCGTCTGCCCGTCGAACTCCTGCCAGGGCTGGGCGGACAGGGCGGCGACGGCGACGAGGACGTAGACGGAGGTGACGATGAGGAGGGCGGCGATGAGGGCCCGGGGCATCGTCTTCTTCGGATTCTTCGTCTCATCTCCTGCCGTGGCGACGGCGTCCATGCCGACGTAGCTGAAGAAGATCAGCCCGGAGCCGGCAACGACGCCGGAGAGTCCGAAGGGGGCGAAATCGGAGAAGTTGTCGGTGTTCCAGCCGGTCACGCCCACAAGCACGAAGAAGATGAGGACGCCGACCTTGAGGCAGACCATGATGGCGTTGACGACGATCGATTCGCCGGTGCCGCGCACCAACAGGAAGCAGCACATCGCGAGCAGCGCGATCGCAGGCAGGTTGACAATGCCGCCCTCCTCGGGCGCATAGGCCAGGGCGTGCGGGATCTGGAAGCCGAAGAGGTTGAACAGCAGCTGGTTGACGTACTGCGACCAGCCGACGGCCACGGCGGCTCCGGCGACACCGTATTCGAGGAGGAGGCAGGCGGCGACACCCATGGCCGGCAGCTCGCCCAGGGTGGCATAGGCATAGGAGTAAGAGGATCCGGAGACCGGGACGGAACCGGCGAGTTCGGCATAGCAGATGACGGCGAGGCCGGCGACGATGCCGGCGATGATGAACGACCAGATCACGGCCGGGCCGGCCACGGGCACGGATTCGGAGAGGATGAAGAAGATGCCCGTGCCGATGGTCGAGCCGACGCCGACCATCGTCAGTGAGAACAGGCCGATCGTGCGTTTGAGGTCGGTCTCGACGTCTTCCTTCTGCCGCGGAACCGGTTTGACTCGAAACAGCTGCTGGCGCAGGGCGGGCATCTTCTACTCCTGACTTCGTTGTCGGTGCGGCGAACCGGGTCGCGGCAGCGAACCTGTCGTTGCGACGAACCTGTCGTTGTGACGGCGTGGTCGTTGCGACTCTACGTCAGGTCAGCTTGGTCGGCGACAGCGAACGGCGAGTCGATCCGAAATTCCATTCAACCAAATGGTTGACAACGACGCGGATGAGGGCCAGACTATTATTCAACCAATTGGTTGAATAACGGTTTCGACGTCCGGGAGGCTCCATGGCCGATCAGCTCTCCAAGGTCTTCGCGGCCCTGTCGGATCCGATCCGCCGGGACATGGTCGCCCGTCTCAGCGCGGCCGATGCGACGGTCAGCGAGCTCGCCGAACCCTATGAGGTGAGCGTGCAGGCCGTGTCGAAACATCTCAAGGTGCTCGAGGACTCCGGACTGGTCTCCCGCACCCGTGAAGCCCAGCGCAGACCGGTCCACCTCGAAGGCGATGTGTTCGATCTGATGACGAAATGGATCGAGCGGTACCAGCAGCAGGCAGAACAGCGCTACCAGCGCCTCGACGCAGTCCTCGAACAGATGGACGCGGACGAGGACGAACCCAGAGCTCGCAGAGGAGCATGACATGACCACCACAGACACCGCAGCCGACTATTCGACGCTCAGGCTCGACATCCCAGAGGGCGTCCAGACCATATCGATGACGCGCGACTTCGCCTCCGCCCCGGACAGGGTCTTCCGCGCCCACGTCGACCCGGAGCTCTTCGTCAGATGGTGCGGCCCGGACACGATCACGAACACGATCCGCGAATGGAATCCGACGACCGGCGGCAACTGGAGCTACCTGGCCCATGACGACAACGGCGAATACGGATTCTTCGGGTCCTTCCACGAGGTGCGCGAGAACGAACGGATCGTGCAGACCTTCACCTTCGAGGGCTTCCCCGATGCCGTCAACCTCGAGACGATGACGCTGACCGACCTCGGCGACGGTCGGACCCGACTGCACTCGACCGCGGTCTTCGACTCCGTCGAATCGCGTGACGGCATGGTCGCCTCGGGGATGGAGCACGGAGTCGTCGAAGGCTACAACAAGCTCGATCGGCTGCTGACCGAGGGATAGACGGCGGACGACACGCTGCGATCGGCGGGGGCGGGCAGATCGCCCGCCCCCGCCGACGATTCACCTGTCGAACGAACTCGCTGGGGCCGCACTCGCCGACAATGAAATAATGTGCAAGACTTCCACTGGAAGTTGAAACTCTCGGATCGGCAGTCATCGGACCGGCGTCGGGTGACTGCCCGACAGCCATCCGGCACCCATCGAGACGCACAGCCGCCCACAGGAGGAACCCGCGATGACGGAGGCAGGTCACGTGCCGGATCATGAGGCAGGTCACGTGCCGGATCCCGCGGAGGTGCGAGGAGCCCTCGACCTCTTGGCCGGCATCAGCCAGCCGCTCGCCCTCGCTCTCGGCGAAGGCTGTGAGGTCGTCGTCCACGACCTCACGAACCTCGACAATTCGGTGTATGCCATCGCCGGAGGCGTCACCGGCCGCACCGTGGGCGCCCCTCCGACGAACCTCCTGCTCCAGCACGTCCTCGACGGCGCCGAGGACGACATCATCGGCTATCCCACTGTCCTGCCCGGCGAACGTACGGGACGGTCGAGCACGATCATCGTCCGTGAGCCGGGCACGGGTGCGCCGATGGCGGCCCTGTGCCTCAACATCGACGTCACCAACGTCAGCATCGCCCATGAGCTGCTCGGCTCGCTGCTCGAGACCACCACCCCGGCGACCGAGCAGAACGCTGCGGCGGAGGGATCTGAGCGATCAGAGGGATCGGACACCCACGAGGTGTTCCCGCGAACGGTCGGCGATCTCACCGATCAGATCGTCGCCGAGGTGATCCAGGGCGCCGGGGTTCCCGTGGGCCTGATGAAGAAGTCCCACAAGCTCGAGGTCGTCGCCGAGCTCGACCGCCGCGGAGTCTTCCAGGTCAAGGAGGCCGTGGCGGAGGTCGCCTCGGCGCTCGACGTCACCCGGTTCACCATCTACAACTACCTCAACGAACTCCACGCCCGAGCATCGGAAGGACAGTCATGACCGACACGAACGTCCCGCGGTCGAGCCTCGCCGGAGAGGACATCAACCGCTATGACAGCGCTGCCCGCCGCTGGCTGATCGACGCCGTCAACGCCGTGCAGTCCGAGGCCAGGAGGACCTCGGACACCCATCTGCTGCAGGTCCCGCTGCCCAGCGAGTGGGGAGTCGACCTCTACCTCAAGGACGAGTCGAGCCACCCCACCGGATCGCTCAAGCACCGGCTGGCTCGCTCCCTGTTCCTCCACGCCCTGTGCAATGGGTGGATCCGGCCCGGACGGCCGGTCGTCGAGGCCTCGAGCGGTTCCACGGCCGTGTCGGAGGCGTACTTCGCGCAGCTCATCGGCGTCCCGTTCATCGCCGTGGTGGCCGGGACGACGAGTGCCAAGAAGATCTCGCTCATCGAGTCCTACGGCGGCCAGTGCCACCTCGTCGACGATGCCAACGAGGTCTACGAGGTCGCCGCCCGGCTCGCCGCGGAGTCCGGCGGGCACTACATGGACCAGTTCACGTATGCCGAACGGGCCACGGACTGGCGGGGAAACAACAACATCGCCGAGTCGATCTTCTTCCAGATGTCGCTCGAACCGCACCCGGAGCCGGCCTGGATCGTCGCCACCGCAGGCACGGGAGGCACCTCGGCGACCCTGGCCAGGTACGTCCGCTACACCGGTCGGTCGACCGGGATCTGCGTGGCCGATCCGGACAATTCGGCCTTCTTCGCCGGATGGCGGGACGAGGACCCGGAGGCCACGACCGAACACGGGTCGAGGATCGAAGGCATCGGCCGGCAGCGGGTCGAGGCGAGCTTCATCCCCTCGAGCATCGACAGGATGATGCACGTTCCCGATGCGGCATCGATCGCCTCGATCCAGCTGCTCGAAGAGCTCATCGGCCGTCGATCGGGAGCGTCGACGGGCACCAGCCTGTGGGCGGCGCTGCGCATCGTCTCGCAGATGCGCGCCGCCGGGCAGAGGGGCAGCATCGTGTCCCTCATCTGCGATCCCGGCGAGCGCTACCTCGACAAGTACTACTCCCCCGAATGGCTCGCCGAGGCCGGCATCGACCCCTCGGACCACCGGGCCCGCCTGAAGGAGTTCATGGCCACCGGGCACCTCGACTAGGGTCGGGTGCTTCGGCTGGGGGCACGCGCCTTGGCCGGGTCGGGCACCTCGACGAGGGACGGGTGCCGTCGAGATCGAGTCGCTCGGTGGTGACTCAACCTACTGCTGCGGGCGTTCGGCCATCATCGCGAAGTAGGAATCACGGCTGCGCCTCACATGCCGAGCCATCACCTCGGCGGCCTCGGCCTGCTGCCCGGCGTCGATGGCCGCGATGATCTCTCGATGCTCGGGCCAGGCCTGGGGGCCGCGCCGGGTGAGGTTGAGCGAGTACAGCCATTCGATCTTGCCCGAGATCTGCCGCAGCAGGCTGATGAACGACAGGCTCCCGCTGAGTTCGGCGACGGCGAAGTGGAAGCGCATGTTGAGCACTGCCAGTTCCTCGTAGCTCTCCTGTCCGATGACGATGTCACCGGCGTCGAGGATGTCGTCGACCTCGCGGCGCAGCGCCCGCCACTGCTCGTCCGGTCCATCACCGGCGTGGAATTCGGCAGCCCGTTTGGCCGCCCGCTTCGCAGTCGCGGCCTCGAGGACGGTGCGGATCTCGAACAGGTCCTCGGCGTCGTCGACCGGTGAGGGCGCGACGACCGAACCGCTGTACTTGCGCGACTCGACGAGTCCTTCGGCTTCGAGCGAGCGCAGGGCCTCGCGGATCGGGATCCGGGAGACGGCGTACCGCTCGGCCAGGGCGACTTCCCGCAGCTTGGTTCCAGGAGCGATCCGGCCCTGGATGATGTCGTTGCGAATCCGGGTGCCGACATCGGCCCGTCCGGCAGTCGCGTCGGATTCGACCGCACCGGCGCGGTCGTCCTCCCGGCGGCTGTGCTGCGAATCGGTCATCGTCACCTCCCTGCCGCGTAACCCTGGGCTCCGCGCGGGTTCGCCCCGGCGCTCAATCGCCCGGTGGCGGGATCGCGGGTGACACACGACAGCCGGCCGAGCTCCCAGTCCCCGGCCCGAGTCACGACATGACCGCGGGCGATGAGTCCGTTGATCACGTCCTCGCCGAGGCGGTCCTCGACGACGGCCCCGCCCGGAACCCAGGTGCGCGGCCAGAACGACCCCGCCAGCGAAGTCGTGTGCAGAGCCGGGGCGTCGATGGCCTCCTGCGCCCGGTAGCCGCCGACGAGCAGACGCAGGATCAGCAGCAGCTGCCACTGCTCCTGCTGATCGCCGCCGGGCGAGCCGAGTGCGATGATCGGCTGTCCGTTCTGGGAGATGAGGGTCGGTGTCAGGGTCGTGCGCGGTCGCCTGCCCGGTCGCAGTGCCGAGGGTGATGCCTCGTCGAGCCACGTCATCTGCAGGCGCGTGCCGAGACCGAATCCGAGCTCGGGCACGGTCGGCGAGGACTGCAGCCATCCTCCGGACGGGGTCGCCGAGATCATGTTGCCCCAGCGGTCGACGACGTCGAGATGGCACGTGTCGCCGTTGTTGACGCCGTTCTTCTGCACGGTCGGTTCGCCGATGCCGGCTCGGCTCAGTTCCTCTTTGTCAGCGCCTTCGGGGATCAGCGGTGTGGTGAAAGGCGGGGGCGCACCTCGGCGATCGGCGCCGGGACGGAATTCGACCGAGGCCACCTCGGTGATGAGCTTCCGCCGCGTGGCCGCGTAGTCGTCGCTGAGCAGCCAGTCGAGGTCGACGTCCTCGTCCCCGTAGTAGGTGTCGCGATCGGCCATGGCGAGCTTGAGCGCCTCGAGGATGGTGTGTGCGCCGATCTCGGTCGACGGGTCGAGGCGCTCGTCGTCGAAACCCTCGAGGATCTTCAGCGCCTGCAGCAGCACCGGCCCCTGCCCCCACGCACCGATCTTCGCGATCGAGTACCCGCGGAAGTCGATGGTGACGGGGTCTTCGAAACCGGCTTCGAAGCCGGAGATGTCCTCGAGAGTCATCACTCCGGCGTGATCGCCTCCGGTCGAATGCCGGTGCGCGGTGGCGATGAAGTCGGCGATCGCCTCGGCGACGAATCCGGACTTCCATTCCCGGCGCGCCGCGCGGACCCGGTCGGCACGCGTGTCCGCGGCCTCACCGGCGTCGATGAGACGGCGCAGGGCGTCAGCGTAGGGGCGGTTGAACATCGGTTCCCCGGCGACAGGGACCCTGCCCTCGGGCATCCAGTGGGCGGCTGAGCTCGGCCAGTGCTCGGTGAACAGCTCGCTGACCTTCTCGATCGTGCCCGCCGCCCGCGCGAGGATCGGGTGCCCGTTGTCCGCATAGTCGATGGCGAAGTCGAGGACGTCGGCCAATTCCCACGTGCCGTGGTGCTCGAGCAGGCCGAGCCAGGCGTCGACGGCGCCCGGGACGGCGGCGGCGAGCGCTCCGGCTCCGGGGACCATGTCGAGGCCCTCGCTGCGATAGTGCTCGATCGTCGCTGCCGCCGGCGCCGGACCCTGCCCCATCATCACCTGCGGTCGCGAGGGCTCTTCGGCGGTGGCGAAGATCCCGGTCATGTCGCCGCCCGGCCCATTGAGGTGGGGTTCGACCACATGGAGGAGGAAGGCCCCGGCCACGGCCGCGTCGAAGGCGTTGCCGCCGCGTTCGAGCACCGCCTGCGAGGCCGCGGTGGCCAGCCAGTGCGTCGAGGCGGCCATGCCGAAGTGCCCCTCGAGGGTGGGGCGCGTGGTGAAGGCGGCGGGTGGGGTGAATGGCATGGCAGCGTCCTTTGGCAACGGTGTCTCGGGCAGTCTCATGCGGGAGGTCTCAGTCGGTTTCGACTGTACTCGTGCTTCGGCCATTCTCTCTTCATTGCAGACAAACTACTCTTTCATTACAGTTTTGTATACAAAAAGTTTCTCCGTCGTCTGGACTGCGCGCCGCGCTGCGCTCGCGCGTGCCGGTCCCGCGCTCGGCATCGTCGAGCCTTCCCGCCATGCGAAAGGGAGCCATGACACGTCGACTCGACCTGGCCATGCTGCTGTTGCTGACCTTCTCGACCGGCATGGTCGACGCCATCGGCTACCTCGGCTTCGACAAGGTCTTCACCGGGAACATGACCGGCAACGTCGTCATCCTCGGCATGGGCCTGGCAGGCGCCGACGGCGTCCCCGTCCTCAGACCGGCTCTCGCCCTCGTCTTCTTCATGGTCGGCGCCGCGCTGTCCGGTCGGATCCTCGGCAACATCGGCGAAACCTGGCAGCGGCGGACGACGCTGATCTTCGCCAGCGTCGCCGTCGGCTGTGCCGGACTGTCCCTGTATGTGGGGCTGATGCCGAATCCCGAGGTCGGCCTCGCCGGAACGATCTTCACCTCGGCGCTCTCGGCGCTCATGGGCGCCCAGGCGGCCGCGGCGAGGAGGATGAAGATCGCTGACGTCACCACCGTGGTCGTGACCTCGACGATCGTCGGCCTGGCCTCCGACTCCCGGCTGGCCGGCGGCGACAGCACCCGGTGGGTCAGGCGTGTGCTCGCCGTCGCCCTGATCCTGACCGGAGCGCTGGCCGGCGCGGCGACACTCATGCTCAACCAGTGGATCGGCATCGCCGTCGTCGCCGTCATCATCGCGGTCGCGACCGTCATCGGTCACTACGGGGCGAGGAAACGGGCCCTCGCCGAGGCCGCCGAAACCGCCCCGTCACACGCCTGAGGGGCCTGATCGCCCCGACCTGCTTCCTCGAGACAACGACGGAGCGCCGCGGCCACTGCGCGTGCACAGGGGTCTCGGCGCTCCACCGTGGTTTCGGCCGG
>Ga0209487_1001229_pt1 | contig 21920 bp, 19 predicted proteins | sample Poulit2012_FD_187524 | JGI IMG/M metagenome (GOLD analysis project Ga0209487, IMG submission 187524) | Agricultural soil microbial communities from Georgia to study Nitrogen management - Poultry litter 2012 (SPAdes) (version 2) | ecosystem: Environmental > Terrestrial > Soil > Agricultural land...
GCGGATGGCCATGGGAGATTCTCCACTGGCAACTAAGTTCGACACTAGTTTCAGATTACCTAGCGATTTGGACATTTTAACGCCATCAAGACCAACCATGCCAGAATGCACATAGTGTTCAGCCATTGGTTGTCCGGTCACAGAAGTGGCGTGTGCCGCAGAGAACTCGTGGTGTGGGAAACGCAGGTCAGAGCCGCCACCTTGTACGGTGAAAGGTATTGGCAGGGTGTGGTGCGCTATCGCCGAGCATTCTACATGCCAGCCTGGGCGTCCGGTTCCTAGTACGTCGTCGTGCCAAAAGGGTTCGCCTTCTCGATAGGCAGACCAGATTAGCGGGTCCAGCGGATTGCGTTTTCCCGGTCGCTGGGGATCGCCGCCACGTTCTGGGAAAAATTCGATCATTTCTTGCTGGGAATGGGCACTGATGACCCCGAGGTGCCAATCGGTTTTCGCCTCGGCCGCATCGATTGAAAAATAGATATCGCCATCAGGATTATGCTCATCACCTGCCACCTCGTAGGCGACACCTGCGTCCACCATCTGACGCACCAGAGTACGGATCCAATCGACCGTTTCTGCAACCCCTAGGTAGTGTGATGGTGCTAGCACATTGAGATGTTGCATATCCGAACGGAATAGATCAGTTTGGTCTTGACCAAGTTGTTGATAATCGATGCCGAGCTCATTGGCACGTTCAAATAGGGGGTCATCGACGTCGGTAACATTTTGGGTGTAAGTGACGTGGTAACCAGCAGCAATCCAGTAACGGTAGAGCAGATCAAAGGCCACGTAGGTATTGGCATGTCCTAGGTGGGTTGCATCATAGGGTGTAATACCGCACACGTACATGGTGGCGTGGCCATCTTTGACATAGACTCGCTGTTTTTGTTGGGCAGCCGTATCAAAGAGACGTAGGTTGTCTTCCTGCACAGGAATGGCAACAGGAAGTGGGGTGATCCATGATTTCATGATTGCTCACGAGTTCCTTAGGAATTTGTAAATATCCGATGAGGTTGTAGACGGTGGTTGATCAGGCGTTAATTACTCCGAGCCCAAGTAGGACGTAGAGCCCAGCGCCAAGAAGAATTCGGTACCACACAAAAACTTTGAATGAGTTGCGAGAAATGAAGCGCATCAGCCAAGCAATAACGGCATATCCGATGACGAATGCCACAGCGGTTGCGATGATGGTTTCACCCATACCATATGCAGCTGTGGGGTCAGGGCTCGCGACCGCTTTGGCTAACTTATAGAAACCCGAGGCAAAAACAGCGGGAACTGCCAGTAAAAAAGCGTAGCGAGCTGCCGCTTGGCGTGTGTAACCCAGGGCGAGCCCCATGGTGATGGTACCGCCCGAACGTGATACGCCAGGGATGAGTGCTAAGGCTTGTGCCAGACCATAAAGAATGCCGTCCCGCCAGTTGAGGCGCCGCATCGGCTTAAGTTGTTTGCCCCAGGTGTCCGCCATCGCCAAGATGACCGCAAAGACAATTAACATTGTCGCCACAAGCCATAATGACCTGAACCTGGTATCGATTGACTCTTCGAATAGTAGGCCAAGCACACCGATGGGGATGGACCCGATGATGATAAGCCAACCAATCCGAACATCAGGGTCGGAGTGTGGGACTTTGCCGACTAGTGCACGACACCACTGGGCAATGATCCGAGTGATATCGGCCCAAAAATACAGTAGTACAGCAAGTTCTGTACCTATTTGGGTGATGGCAGTAAACCCGGCTCCCGGGTCTGCTGCGCCGGGCAAAAACTCTCCGACAACACGCAAATGTGCAGAAGACGAAATGGGTAAAAATTCAGTTAGGCCTTGTACCAAGCCTAGGATGACAGCTTCAATCCAGTTCACTTGGACAACCCTACGACACTCAAGTGAATATTTGTTGAAGCTACGGCACTTTGACTCTAGTTAGTCCTCGTCAGTGTCGTGGTCATCTTCGATATCGAGTTCGTCGAAGTCGTCCTCTGTGTCATCAAAGTCGCTAAAATCATCGTCGTCATCTTCGAAGATGTCTAGCGGAGTGACTTCTCCGGTAGCTTCGTAGAGAGCATCTTCATAACTTTCGAAGGCGTCGGCAAGTGCATAATACGCGTGTTCCAAGCTGGGGTCATCGTCGCTGCGTTTATTCGTGGCTGCAGCGAAGTGTTCTTGAAGCGCAGCAATAAGGGCCTCTAGCGAAACGCGTGGATCGGTGCTCATGGACTCTAGAATATCTTGGATTTAACCATGTGACTACACTTTGCAAGTTTATGTGCTCGGCCTGCTGCGAAACGATCGGAATGATACGTTTCACTTTTCGGGCGCGCTGACTACAGTGGTTGTCACGATGTGCCAATGGGTGCGCTATCACTAGGAGGGCCTGCGCGTGCGAGAGACGCCGATTGTTAGCAGTGTTGATACTTTAACCCGAAAGAACGCTTGGGAATATTTGGTAATTACTGTTGCACCTGGAGACTCATTAGCTCAGGCGCGTCAGCGCCTAGTTGAGCACGCTGAGTATGGCCACTGGGAGTTGCAGCGATCGCTTCTGTATAAGGGTGGGGCTAGACGTTTCTGGTTACGCCGCAAGGCCATCAAGGTCGAGTCCACGTTGGTCACGATTTAGTCGTCGATCGGGCCCAATCCAAAGGTTGCAAAAGTCGTATGGGCTGACTCATCGTCAGATGGATGATAAAAGCCGGCCATTACGTCTCGATACAGTCGTGATATCTCTTGGCTCCGGTGGAAACCTGCGCCTCCCGATGCTTCGAAGGCATAATCGACCTGAGCTTTGGCCACCCGAACAGCCGAAATCTTGTTGGCCACTAATCGCACGAACCATTCATCGCCATATGCGGTGAGATTACTAATAGCCTCGGCAAGACCGGTGATCTGCTGGTCCTGACTCATTTGCCGCAGTATCGCTTCGCCATGTTTATACCGCAGAAAAGGATCCTGTGACAGGGCTGTGTCGTGTGTTTTGGATGTTCTAGTGTGCAGTTTATCGGCTGCAATTTCGACTGCCCGATCTCCTAAACCGGCGTACACAGCGGACGTGAGCGTGAGAAATGAGGCAAAGATACTAAAGGTCAGTAAATCCTGATTCGGACCCGTAGGTATGCGCCGGATAATTCGTTCAGATGGGATCACAGCTCCATTGAGGTGTGTCACAAAGGAATGTGTAGCCCGCATACCGAGCATGTCCCAACTTGAGGCATCGGCTGTAGTGTTACCTTCAGTCCGGTCCAATACACCAAAGATTAGTTGATCACCTTCTGGTGACTTGCCGAAGACCCCTAATTTTGTCCAAACGGGTGATAACGTGGTGAAGATTTTGGTGCCCGTGAAACGCACCGAACCATCGGCTTGCTCTTCAGCTACTGTGCCGGAGTCAAATAGGACAGCATCGTTACCGGCTTCGGAAATACCAAAGGCATAGATCTCACTGGCCGCGGCATCTTTAAGTATGAACTCTAAGTCACGATTGCCATGAGTAGAGAAGATTGATGCGACCGCGGACCACACCTGATGCATGTTGACTGCCAATGCGGTCGCTGGAGAATACGCTGCAAGTTTTTTCTGGGCATCGACCAGCGCTGCAAAATTCCAGCCCAATCCCCCATCGGATACATCAGTTAATGCCGAAAAGTAGCCTGCTTGTTGCAATACTTCAATATCTTGGTAGGGAAATTCATTGCGTTCGTCGTACCCTGCAGCGCGCTGGCGGATACCCTCTAAAATCTCATCCGTAAGAACATCATCAATTTGAGCTTGGTATTGCGAGTATGGCAGAGCCATGAATATCCTTTCACGGGGCTATTTAGCTGGTTCGAGAATGCGTAGTAGCGCACGGACTCCGAAGTCCAGGGAATCAATAGGCATGCGCTCGTCAATGCCATGAAATAATTGCGGGAAGGCTAAATCTGCAGGGAGCTGTAGGGGAATGAAACCATAGCCGGCAATTTCGAGCCTCGACAGCGCATTATTATCAGTTCCACCAGACATCATAAAAGGAAGCACAATAGCTTCCGGGTCCTCGTAGGCAATTGCCTCAATCATTGTTTCAACTAGTCGACCAGAAAAAGGTGCTTCAATGGCCTTGCGGCCGTGTTCATAGCTGACTTCTACATCGTCACCAGCAAGGCTACGGATAGTTTCGAGCAAATACTCATCATGTCCGGGAAGTGGTCTAGCATCAACAGTAGCTTCAGCCTTTCCGGGAATAACGTTGTGCTTATAACCGGAAGTTAATCCGGTTGGATTTGAAGAGTTACTCAAGGTAGAAGCCACAAACGTTACAGCGGAACCGATAGCTTCTAACTGGGGGCTGGGGTCTGTTTCGTCGAACTCTGTGTCCAGAAGCCTGGAGACTTCCTCCATGAGATGCCGGGTCGTTGCCGTGTAATGGAGAGGCCACTTGTAGTGACCGATCGCCGAAATTGCATCAGCCATTTTGGTCACGGCATTGTCACTGTGACTTGCTGATCCGTGCCCTGGCGCTCCCCGTGCCGATAGGTTAAGCCAAGCGATACCTTTTTCGGCGGTTTGCAGAAAGTAGGCCCGTTTACCAGCAACTGTGGCCGTAAAGCCTCCGACTTCAGAAATCGCTTCTGTTGCTCCCGAAAAAAGGTCAGGACGATGCGATACGAGCCAACCAGAACCATATACACCGCCAGCTTCTTCATCACCAAATAGCGCGAGGATAATGTCCCGGCGAGGTCGGCTGCCTGAAGCATATAGGTGCTCCAGCGCGGTAAGCATAATCGCATCCATGCCCTTCATATCGGCTGCGCCCCGGCCGTAAATCACATCATCAATGACTTCTGCGCCAAAGGGGTCAACGGTCCACTCAGAGGGATCTGCAGGTACAACATCCAGATGACCGTGTAAGACTAGGGCTGGAGCATCTGCATCCCAGCCTGTCATGCGACCAACAACTGAAGCTCGTCCTGGTACAGATTCGACAGTTTCTGGCTTCATACCCATGGAGTCCATAATCTTGGCGCAATAAGCTGCCGCCTCGGGCTCTCCTCGTGAGTCATTTCCGCCGTAATTTGTGGTGTCGATTTGAATAAGATCCCTGGTGATCTTAGCTACCCGGTCACGGAATGTTCCTGGCGCATTTGAAACGCTATCAGTGTGTTGAGCCATAAAATCACCATATCGAACACGAGAATGCACGGCCATGGTGCATGAACTATTAAATTTATGTTATGCTTATCGCTGTTGCCTTCTCCTGTCATCGGGGGAATTCACCACCAGCGCGGGTGGCGGAATTGGTAGACGCGCAGCGTTGAGGTCGCTGTGACCTTTATCGGTCGTGGGGGTTCAAGTCCCCCTCCGCGCACGTTTTAGCGAAATGAGTCGGGACGAGAGATAGCATCTCGGCCCGACTCATTCGTTTAATACCGATACTGGCCATATTTAATGTCGAGGGCTTCTTGGGCGAACAACTCACGATCGCTATGGTTTCGATGCACACCTCTCCGTTGGCACAGCCCGGAGAGGGGGATGCAGGTGGTCTGAATGTCTATGTTCGCAACCTCACCACAGCCTTAATCGAGGCAGGATACCAAGTGCTGGTTCTTACTAGAAGAACTGCCGCAGCCGAAGAGATCGTTATCCTTGATAAGGCGACTGATTCGAAGATGATCCCTTTAAGCGTTGGACCGTTTGATCTGCCCAAAGAAGCACTGGCTGAGCTAATCCCACAGTTTGCAGAAGCATTGGCGAGAGCCATTTCTGTACATGCTTGCCATTCGCTTGTAATCCATTCCCATTATTGGTTGTCTGGGGTGGCTGCTCACCAAGCGGCCAGGTTGCTGCAGGCTCCAGTGATACATACTATGCATACCCTAGGTGCTGCCAAAAACTCTGCAATACCAGGAAGTGAACCACTGCACCGAATTGAGGGCGAAGCACTTATCTGTGCACATGCCCAGGTTCTCATAGCTAATACCGCTGATGAAAAACAAGAGCTCATAAAATTTACCGGTGTGCCTGAAGAACGTGTACAGGTTGTCAGGCCGGGTGTTGATCACAGGATTTTTCGACCAGTCGGGACGAACCGATGGCCAGGCCGACCGGCGAATCAGGCACCAAAAATATTATTTGCCGGACGGATGCAGCGATATAAGGGCCCTCATGTTTTGCTAGAAGCCTTAGCTGTGCTTCGAGATCGTGGCTTGAAAACCCTTCCGGTAGCACATTTCACCGGCGCAGCCTCGGGCTCAGCCACCTATGATGTTCCTGCATATGCCAAGCGGCTTGGCATAGCACAGCAATGTTCGTTTTCCTCACCGGTCTCCCCAACGGTTCTGGCTAGTTATATGCGCGCGGCCGATGCGGTCGCCATGCCCTCGGCATCAGAATCCTTTGGGCTAGTAGCCGCCGAAGCCCAAGCTTGCGGTACTGCTGTAATTGCCCATAATGTCGGTGGACTGGCAACTGTCGTAGGCAATGGTGTCAGCGGACAATTAGTGGACTCATTAGACGCTGAAGCTTGGGCGGATAGCTTAGCTGAGCTGATAACTGATCCTCAGCGCTGGCGTAATTACGGCGCCGCAGGAGTTGACCATTCGGGGCTTTTTACGTGGTCAGCCATGGCTGATCAAATGACCGAAATCTATCAGACAGCACGGATGCGGTATTTTGCTGCCTAGCAGCACTATATAGGTCGGCCGCCAACATAATGTTGGCGACCGACCAGTGCTGTGAATCCGATTAGTCTTGTCGGATTTCTGCTGTGAAATGCAGCTTTTCTTTTCTAGCGTTCCATCCTGTCACCAATTGTCGGTCGCCGTTTTGGTGATAGTTCACTGCAACGGTCGAAGGTAAACGCATGGGAGAAGCAAATTCAATCGCCCATGTATAGGGAGCAGGAAGTTCTCGACCCGCCAACATACGCCCGGCAGCGTACATGCCATGCGCAATCGCACCCGGCATCCCTAGTGCTTTGGCTGTGATGTTGGACAGGTGGATCGGATTCCTGTCGCCTGACACGGCAGCATAACGGCGGCCAATGTCGGCGGGTAGCTTCCACTCACCTGTGACAGGCGGCGGTTGGAACTTCGGTCGATCTGGACGCGCTGGTTTTTCAGAACCGGGTAGCTTAACCGACCGTGAAAGATAAAGTGCCATAGATTGCCACAACAACTTATCAGTGACACGATCGAATATTTGAACCCAGATTTCCACTGTGGTTCCTGCGTGGTGCGGTGCTAGATGTTGCGCCCAGGTGGAAATCCGAACTGGTTGATCGATCGGAATATCTGCCATGTGCCACACTTTGTGTTGCAAATGCACCATACCCAATAAAGGTATGGGAAATTGTCGTTCCGCCATCATTGCGGTAGATAGTCCGAACGCAGTGATATGGGCTGTTAATGACGGCGCAGTGCTATGTCCGACATTCCCGGAAGCCCCGAGTAACCCATTATATTCGTCCACTAATTTGCGCGAGATGACGCCGTCAGTTTCCCAACGAGTGCCGGGTAGAGTAACCGCGACAGACTTTTTCGGCCGAATCGCCCCGGTTGCGACTTTGGCATATGACGACGTTAGCGACGGGATCTCAGTTACTTCGACGACCCGCAGATTTTCCGGTTGTGGTGCAGATTCTACAATACTTGGGCCAAGCATTACTTTCCTATCATTGCCTGTCCGCACACCCGAAGGGTGGTGCCGTTAATACCTGCTGAAGCATCGGAATTGAAAAATGCGATCGCTTCGGCCACATCGACTGGACGCCCACCCTGTTGTAGTGAGTTCATTCGGCGTGCTACTTCACGTGTTGCTGTTGGCATGGCATCTGTCATAGCGGTTTCAATGAAACCGGGAGCCACCGCATTGATAGAGCCACCGGTCTCCTCCAGTACTGGCGCTAGAGCTTGTGTCATGCCGATAATGCCGGCTTTCGCTGCCCCATAGTTGGTCTGTCCGCGGTTACCGGCAATGCCCGAGGTTGAAGACAGTGATGTAATCCGGAAATTATCAGCTAGTACACCCTGACCTCGTGCTTTCAAAAGCTGGTCATTAATACGCAGTGGTGCGGAGAGGTTGACTGCAATCAGCGAATCCCAACGGCCGGCATCCATATTAGCTAATAACTTATCGCGGGTAATACCAGCGTTATGTACGATGCCGTCCAGCCGACCGAACCGTTCACCAGCTTTGGCAAGTAACTGGTCTCCTGCGTCATCGGCGGTGATATCCAGTTGTACCGCAATACCGCCAACGGCGTTCATGACTTCAGTCAGTGCTTCCCCGGCTGCTGGCATATCGACCCCGATTACGGTTGCGCCGTCACGGGCCAGCACATGGCTGATCGCTTCACCGATTCCTCGGGCGGCACCGGTTACTATAATGACTTTGTCAGCTAGCGGGGTGTCCCAATCGGCCGGAATAGAGCCGGCGTTGGAAGATACAGTTAGGAATTGTCCAGCGACATATGCCGAACGTCCAGACAGCAAAAAGCGCAAGGCCGCCTGCGCCGGAGCGGAATCCATATCAACGCCATCGGCTAATACAATGCCATTGGTCGTAGCTCCACGGCGCATCTCTTTGCCTAATGACCTTGTGAAGCCCTCTACGCTATGGCGGGTAGCTGTCGCTGATGCATCTGTAGCCACCGTAGATTCGTTTGGATCGCGGAGAATAGTGATCACGCGGCCATTTGCTTCCAATCCTCGTAAGGCCGAACCGGTCTCTAAGACCAGTTGGGATAAGTCAGACGGGCTTTGCACCTCATCAAGTGCCACGATAATGGCAGAGAATTTTTGTTTGAGGCCTGGGTCGCGCCGAACATCATATTCTTCTTCCCATAGCTGTTTTGCTATGGCGTCAGCTGCCTGTGATTTTCCGAGAATAAGAATCGTTCCGCTGACTAGCGGTGCGCCTTTTGTGTGACGACGCAGCGGAATAGGCTGCGGCAGTCCAACAGTTTTCGCGACTTTTTTACCTAAGGGCCGGTTGACGAACCGGGTGTAACCATCGGTGTGTGACATGTAATCTATTTGTCCTTTCAGTAGTCCCAATTCGTCGTTTAGCGGCCACGCATTAACGCGACTGCGCCTTGACCACCGGCTGCACACACTGAGATGAGACCCAGCGAGCCAGCGCCTTTATGGTTAAGCATCTTGGCAAGTGAGGCTACGATTCGTGGCCCGGTTGCAGCAAATGGGTGGCCTGCTGCCAGAGACGAACCATTAACATTGAGCTTCGTAGTATCGATTTCACCCAGTGCTTTGTCACGACCCAAAACGTTTTTGTTGTAGTCGTCATCTGCTAGGGCTTTTATCGTGGCAGCTACTGTGCCGGCGAATGCCTCGTGTATTTCAAAAAAGTCGATGTCATCCAGGCCTAAACCGTGACGATCGAGGAGACGAGGAATGGCAAAAGTAGGCGCCATCAGTAGCCCATCATTACCGTTAACGAAATCTACCGCAGCCACTTCGTAATCAAGGAACTCTGCCAAGATTGGGAGGTTACGTTGCTGTGCCCATTCCTCAGAGGAGAGTAATGCTGCTGCAGCCCCGTCCGTCATCGGTGTCGAGTTTCCTGCAGTCATGGTGGCTTCTTCGCCAAACCGCTTACCGAAAGCAATACGGAGTTTGCCCAGCGACTCCATATCGGAGCCCGGGCGCATATTATTATCGCGGTCCAGACCACGGAATGGCGTCATCAGATCATCAAAGAAGCCGTTTTCATAGGCAGCTGCCATATTGTTATGCGAACGCATGGCAATCTCGTCTTGCGCCTCACGGCTGATACCCCAGGCATGGGTTGTCAGTGCTTGGTGCTCTCCCATGGATAGTCCAGTGCGAGACTCCCCAGACTGTGGTGCTAAGGGAGCGAAATGTTTCGGCCGCAGTTTCATCGCGACTTTGATCTTGTCCTGGGTGGTTCGAGCACGGCTGAGCTGCATAAATAGCTCGCGCGCCTCGCTATTGAACGACATTGGGGCATCAGAGATGGTATCGACTCCTCCGCCAATACCAGCATCAATTTGTCCCAACCGGATTTTATTGGCCACACCGCCGATGGTTTCGATACCTGTTGCACAGGCGGTTTGGACTTCGTGCGCTGGAGTGTGAGCATCTAGGGATGTGCCTAGCACCGATTCACGAGTCAGGTTGAAATCTGCCGAGTGCTTCATGACTGCACCTGCAACAACTTCACCGAGCCGTTCATTTTGTATGCCAAAGCGTGCAATTAATCCTTCAAGCGTGGAGGTCAGCATGTCCTGGTTTGAAGCGCCAGCATAAGCACCATGCGCACGAGCAAAAGGAATACGGTTACCACCCAGCACTACGGCTGTACGCAGGGAGCCTCCGGCAACGGCTGGTTTCGATGTAGAAGTCATTCAAATCTCTTTCTTCTTATTGGGTTTCCAGTTTGTGTTTACGAACTGACACTTTACCTGATACTCTCGGTATCGTGAAGATGTCTGAAACACCTATTCCTGACGGGCGTAATACACGCTGGGATGCGCACCGCCGTAAACGTCGAAACGAACTTATTCGATCGGCGCGCGCTGCTGTCCACATTATTGGACCTACCGTTTCTATGGAAGAAATCGCTAATCACGCTGGGACCTCTAAATCGGTGTTCTATCGATACTTTGAGGATAAGCAGGGGCTGCAACAGGCTGTTGCGCAGGCTTCAATTGATTTCATGGAGAATGAGCTCAAAAAAGCCGGAAACGCTGCTGATAGTGCACAGGATGGCTTGTATACCATGGTGCTGTCTTATCTGCGGTTAGCGGACTCCTCCCCTAACGTTTACAACTTTTCCACAGCAATCCCTACAGGCATGGCAATTTTCACGATAAATATGGCTAGCTTTTTGCAGCGGACCGTCGAACGGGTCTTGCCGCAATATCAAAACGATCCCAATGGCACACACTTGGCGTATTACTGGTCGACTGCGGCTGTAGGCTTTGTGCGTGCTGCCGGTGAGGAATGGATCGCTGAACCAGCTGATCCACATAGACTTAGCGCAGAAATATTAGCCCGCAGCATTGCCGATTGGCTGCTGGTGGGTATCGACACATCTAGTAAAACCATTGAATCTCATTAGGAGCACTCATGTCGTCAACACATCAGGAACTTCGGCTCAAAAACGATGAAGTCCAAGAGCTACTACTTGGCCGGTGGGCTGAAGATCGTCGGCAACTTCGCAAGATGATGGAAGATCCCGTCTTTCATTATCAATTCAACCTCACCAAAGAAGAACAACGCGAACTGACCTTCCAACAGCTGCAAGAATTGGCTGATCGCGAACTTATCGGCAAGGCTTACCCCAAGGAATTTGGTGGACGAGATAACCCAGGAGCCAATGTTGCCGGGTTTGCTGAGATGTTTCATGCCAATCCATCTATGCAGATTAAAGGCGGAGTCCAGTGGGGCCTATTTGGTTCTGCTATTTTGACGTTGGGTAATGAAGAACAGCACCGCAAGTGGATACCCGGTGTGCTCAACCTTGAGCTGCCTGGCGCGTACGGCATGACGGAAATTGGCCACGGATCTGATGTTGGCAATATCGACACCACCGCAACATATATCCCGGCCGACGACGAATTTGAAATTCATACGCCTTTCAAAGCCGCGTGGAAAGAGTTTCTTGGCAATGCCGCCGTACATGCTAAAGCGGCCGTGGTGTTCGCCCAACTCATCACCCAAGGGGTCAACTACGGAGTTCATGCGTTTTTCGTTCCGATTCGTGACGAAGACGGAAATTTCTTGCCCGGTGTTGGCGGCGAAGATGATGGTTTTAAAGGCGGGCTGAATGGCATTGATAATGGGCGCCTACATTTTACAAATGTTCGAATCCCGCGTACGAACCTGCTCAATAAACTTGGTGATGTTGACGAAAATGGTAACTATTCGTCTCCGATCGAATCGTCTGGGCGTCGATTCTTCACCATGTTGGGAACATTAGTTCAGGGACGTGTCTCATTAGCAACTACCGCAGCAAACGCATCAGCGTTGGCTCTCACTGGAGCTATTACCTATGGGAACCAACGTCGGCAGTTTAATGCTGAGTCAGATATCCAAGAACAAGTTCTGTTAGATTATGGACTGCACCAGCGCCGTCTTATCGACCGTTTGGCAAGGACTTATGCCGATATCTTTGCGACGAACGATCTACTGGAGAAGTTTCATGAGGTCTTTTCTGGTGAAGACGACAGTGATGAGAATCGCCAGGAACTAGAAACACTAGCCGCCGGCATCAAAGCAATTACAACTTGGAATGGCTTAGACACCTTCCAAGAAGCACGTGAAGCCACGGGTGGTGCAGGGTATATCGCGGGCAAAAACCGTTTCAATACATTGCGCGATGACCTCGATATCTATACAACCTTTGAGGGCGACAATAACGTGCTGCTGCAACTGGTTGGGCGCCGCCTGTTAGGTGATTACTCTAAAGAATTAGCTAATCCATCGTTTAAAGTCCTCACTCGCTATGTTGCTGAAAGAGCAGAGGATACTCTATATCAGCGTTCTGGGTTACGCCGGGTTGTTCAACAAGTTACGGACATTGGTTCCGATCGCCGTTCCGCCACCTGGTTGAAGGATGCCGAGGTTCAGCACGGCCTCCTAGCAGATCGGGTACGTACTCAAATTGCTGAAGTCGCCGAAGCGCTACGCCCAGTGGCGAAAAAATCCCAGGCAGAGCAAGCAAGGGTTTTCAATGAAAACCAGTACGAACTGATCAAAGCTTCGAAGTCTCATGCACAATTACTGCAGTGGGAGTCATTCACCGAAGCACTCGAGACCATTAAAGACCCGGATAGTAAACAGATCATGACATGGATGCGTGACCTGTTCACACTATCTATGATTGAGGAAGATCTTGGATGGTTCATCGAATACGGCCGAATTTCTCAACAGCGTGCTCGTACATTGCGTCACTACACGAATAGGCTGGCTGCCCGGCTTCGGCCACACGCTCAGGATTTGGTAGACGCGTTTGGGTATACCCAAAAACACCTGCGGATGGATATCACTTCCGGCATAGAGCGTGAACGTCAAGACGAGGCGCTCGAGTACTACCGTCGCGCACGGGCCGCCGGAGAGTCTCCGGTTCCAGAAAAGGTATACAAAAAACGTCAAAAGTAGACTAGATACACCAGATATCTCACCAACGTGTCGCCGGCAGCCTAAGGTCCGGCGACACGTTGTTTTTTAATCGGCTGTTGGGCCTACCGGTTGGCTGCGTTACATAATCTCTGCTCCGGCATAACAGTGATTAAATAAAGGCCATGTCGAATACCGCTGCGTTGGATAATGCCCTACTGACTCGAAATGAAGCTCAAGCCCGATCTGCTCTAGTGGAGGTTGCCAGTTACCATATCGAATTAGATCTACGCGACGCTATGGACTTGGAACGGTCCACCTATCCGGTAACCACCACGTTGCGTTTTTCCGCTTCAAGATTGGGCGGTGACACCTTTTTAGACTATTTGGGTGACTCCGTTACCTCTGTAACGCTCAATGGCAAAGCACTGGATATTGACCAAGTGGTTGGGGCAGCACGTATCTCACTTCCTGCTATAGGTGAAGATAACGAAGTCGTTATCCATTCCCACAGTGTTTTCTCACACTCTGGTGAAGGATTACATCGTTTTGTGGACCCGGTTGACGCACAAGTCTACTTATATTCTCAATTCGAGCCGGCAGACGCCCGCCGGGTATATCCGAATATGGAACAGCCGGACCTTAAGGCTAATTTCCATGTGACCATACTTGGCCCTGATACATGGACCATCGCTTCCAATGGAGTCGAAAGCCAACGTGAACAACTCGGAGCGGGGACAGCCAAAATACAGTTTGCTCCAACAAAACCGATTTCCACATATCTCACCACGTTCCTAGCTGGTCCTTATGCACAGTTCAAAGATGTCTGGTCTGGTCATGAAGCCACCAATACCCCGCCAATTGAATTACGGATCTTTACCCGCCAATCGTTAGTCGACTACGTCGACGCCGATGTGTTATTTGACCAAACTAAACGCGGGCTAACGTGGTTTCACAAACAGTTCCAGGTGCCATATCCCTGGGGTAAATATGATCAGGCTTTCGTTCCAGAATATAATCTTGGTGCCATGGAGAATCCAGGACTTATAACGTTTAATGAGTCCTATATCTTTACGTCTCGAGCAACTACATCTGAATATATGCATCGAGCCACGACCATTATGCACGAGATGAGCCACATGTGGTTCGGCAATTTAGTCACCATGCAGTGGTGGGACGATTTATGGTTGAAAGAGTCATTCGCTGATTTCTTTGGTACTAAAGCCGTGGCGGAAGCTACTGGATTGCCTGGAGCTTGGCAGTCTTTTGCCCACCAACGCAAAGCCTGGGCTTACGTGCAGGATTCGTATCCCACAACGCACCCAATTGTCGCCGATATTACCGATTTAGAATCTGCACGACAGAACTTTGACGGTATTACTTATGCCAAGGGTGCGGCTGTCATTAAACAACTTTTCCATTACGTTGGGGATACGGCTTTCCTAGACGCCTGTCGTATTTATTTCCAAAGGTATTCCTTTGGTAGCGCCCAACTGGCAGATTTCCTCAAAATCCTAGAAGAAGCGTCGGGCCGCGATATGGCGACCTGGTCAGCCCAATGGCTCCAGACATCTGGACCATCTACGATATCCGCCAAAATTGACGACACTGGTAAAGTATCGCTTCATCAGGAAGCAACTGATCCTATTACCGGGCAAACGGTTTTGCGCCCGCATGACCTGTTCGTTTCTGTTTTTACCTGCAACGCCGACAAACAACTTATTGAGCACCAAGAACAACACGTGGTTATCGAATCAGGACAAGCGGTAACTCCGGTTGAAGGTATCCATGTTCCGAACGATCAGCCTCGTACCGTTGTCGTTAACCATCATGACCACACGTATGCTCAAGTCGCTCTTGACGATGCATCTCTTCAGGCAGCAACAAACTATCCAATTATCGACCCGGAATCGACAGCTTTGGCAACCATTTGGTCTACTCTTTGGACAATGGTGCGTGAGGCATCCCTACCCGCGACACAATTCGTTCGTGCGGTAGCTAAGCTAAGCAATGATGTCGAAGATGTTTCCATGCATGCTCGACTTCTAGAGCAAGCCGTCAGCGCTATAAAAGAATTTGCTCCGGTCTCTAAACGGAAGCGGCTGACCAAAGAGTTCGGGACCGCTTTAATGGACGCCTTGATAACTCTTGAGCCCGGCTCTGACCGACAGCGTTCCGTTGCCCGGGCATTAACACAGTTAGGACAAGGCACCGAGGCTCTTGCGGCGGAACTTACCTTTTTACTAGCAGGTGATGAAACATCTGAACTCTCCCCTGGCTTAGAGATTGACGATGAAATGAAATGGCTGCTGCTGATCAGCCTTGCTTCACTAGGACGAATAGATGATGCACGATTAGCTGACGAGCTTAGTGTTTCCCACACCGCAACTAATGAGCTGTATTACCGCACTGCCTTAGCTGCACTACCAGATCTACAGCGCCGTAGAGCTTTATGGACGCAAATCTATGACGGTGTGGATGGCCAAGGTGCCGTGCTAACCAACGCCCAGGTTACGGCCTCGGCGCGGGGGCTAGCTGCTTCGCATCCTGAGTTCTTGACGGAGCTTTTTCCAAAACTCATGGAAGGGTTGCAAACTATTTGGACGTCACGTTCAAATAACTTGGCAACTCGAACTATTAACGGTTTATTTCCTATGAACCAAAAACCAATAACTGGCGGCCCAGATGCTCAAACAAAGCACCCTTCCCTAGTGCAGCTGGACGCCTGGTTAGCGCAGCATCCCGACGCTCCAGGAGCGTTACGTCGGATCCTGGTTGAACGCCGTGCAGATCTTGCACATCGGTTGATTGCACAAGCAACAACGAGAAGAAGGTAAAGCTTTTAGCCTAGGTTATGGTACCCGCCGTATCCACTCCGGTTTCATAAATTTTTCTTCCGCTAGCGCTTCGGCACGTCTCAGTTCATCTGTACTGACCTCACGTGTCGTTGCGTCATAGCGCTCTGCAAAGGTTTCGACCATGACGTCCCAAATATCAGCTCGGGTCATACCCGTCTGGCGGCGTAGCGGGTCAACGCGTGCTTGTGCTGACACAATGCCTTTATCGGAGATTTTTTCTCTACCGATCCGTAAAACTTCGGTCATTTTCTGGGCATCAATATCGTAGGACATAGTTACGTGATGCAACATGGAGCCCGCTGCTAAACGCTTCTGAGCCGCTCCCCCAATTTTACCGTCGGGTGTCGAAATATCGTTAAGCGGCTCATAAAAGGCTTTGACCTGCATCCGCGCTAGGGCGTCCATGACCCAAGCGTCCAAAAAAGGATACGAATCGGTAAAACTCATGCCATCAACAAGGGAGGTTGGTGTATAGAGCGAATAGGTAACGGTGTTATCGGCTTCCATAAACATCGCACCGCCACCGGAAATACGGCGTGCGACTTTGATCCCGTACTTGGCCACCGCATCAGGATCGACTTCATTGCTGTAGCTTTGAAAGGACCCAATAACTACGGCTGGATCTGACACCGGCCAGCGCCAGAGGCGCATGGCTGGTTTGGCACGACCCGCAGCGACATCTTCTGTAAGAATTTGGTCAAGCGCCACTTGCGTATGAATCGGAATCTCCGTCGGCAAAATAACTTGCCAGTCATGATCTTCCCAACGAGTGGCAAATCCGGTTGCACGACGGACTGATGTAGCTATCGCGTGAGCATCAAAACCAAACATAACTACAGATTCATCCAGTGCATTGTCGATGGCCTGCGTTATTACGTGATGAGCGGCATCGTATTTCAAGCCAGTTAGAGCATTATTGATATCCTCTAGGGCAGTGTCGGGCTCTAAAAAGAAATCGCCGTTGACATTGGCACGAGAAATTATTCCGTCTGTCACATCAAGATCAGCGATCACCAGTTTTCCGCCAGGCACTTTAAACTCGCCGTGTAATTGTTTGCCATCAAAAGCATTGGTAGAAGTCATGTATCCAGCCTACTTCGGCTAGGTGTTCGATATCGTTTTTGCTTCATTGAATTCACAGTGTGAATAACAATTGATAATACTGCTTGTATATTCGCCGATAGACAGCGTGTTTGGTATCAGCGAAAACGTTATGCCACCTGTAGTTGCGCTCACGTGTAGCACGCATGGATAACAGCTTCGCGCTACCCTAGGGGTTATGGGAGACACACAGCAGACTGTTCCGACTGGTTGGTATAAGTTCGCAATATACGGCGGTTGGGTTGGCACATTCGTTTTGGCCGCGTGGATCGTTTTACCAAGGCTAATAATTGGGACGACCGTTCCAATTACCTGGACAATTACAATACTTTTACCTGTGTTGCTTATCGCTATTGGAAGCGTCACGCTCGGGCTGCCAGCTTCACGCAGACTTATGCCTACCAAACGATCTGTTGGCTGGTTGTGGTTTGCATTTTTGAGTGCTTTTATTGTCGGTTTGTTTTTGCCCGATAGCACTATTTTTTCCGCCGGTTCGCATGACCAAACTACTGCTTTTATCGCAGTACTTCTGGGGCCTGGTTGGGAAGGTGCCGGATCTGCCATTGCTAATCCTGCAGCCATTCTTATGGTAATTTCTGGGATAATCGCAGCGGTCTTTTCGATCTTGGACTCACGTGAGGGTGGCCCCATTCGAACAGAGGATGAAGACCACCTGCAAGGTCAAGGGTATTTCACCATCCTTGGAGAGGACGAGCATTATCATCTCTAGCCGCAGCGGATCATGGCCTGAGACTAGCTCGTTACGAAAAATCCGGCAGGCTGCCCTATCTATGGGGCCACATGCTGGAGCTCATCGAGTAGCGTTTCGAGCCGCTGCCTCGATAGGAGTGCCACTGCTTGCTCTATACCTGTTAGGGCGCATGGATTTATCTATTTATGCCTCCTTTGGTGCGCTTACCTCTTTATATGGCCGTTTTCACTATTACGGTGATCGTGTCCGCATGCAATTGGGCGCCGGAGCGATATTTCTTGTGGCAATGACTGTTGGAACCTTATTGTCCGTGCTTCATGCAGATATCACGGTACGCATTATGACTGTAGCACTGATCGCAACTATCGTGACCGGCATTGTCAGCGGGTATAAGTGGCATCCAGGTGGGGCGACTTTTGCGGTTTTTTCCTCTGGAGCAGTTGCAACCATGCCGGCGGAATGGTTCAACCTGGTCCAAGTGCTGGTGGTTACTACGAGCAGTGTGCTCTTTAGCGTTTTGCTGACGGTTACTTTAGGTTTATTACAGACGCACAGCTGGACGAGGGTACTTCGTCCGATACAAGTTGAGGCATTTAATGCCGATTGGTCAGTTGCGGTGACGGTTGGTGTCGGGGCACTTTTAGCGGGATTGATTGGCCAAACGGTCGATGATGATCATTGGTACTGGGCGATGGTTGCCGCCAGTGTTATTCTCAGCGGCGCTGCAACGACGGCGCGTTTAACTCGTAGTGTACAACGGTTCATCGGTACGACCTTAGGGGTCTTTATAGCTGGAGCACTATTGTGGCTCCAGTTACCCGTCATCGGAATTATTGTCTCAGTAATTATTCTGCAAGGAACAGCTGAATTACTGATCGGGCGAAACTATGGCGTGGCCATGCTAGCGGTCACTCCCCTTGCCTTGTTGATGGTTAGTTTAGCTCATCCGATCGCACCGGAGACCCTCGTGGTCGACCGGATCTTTGAGACCTTTATAGGATCCTTAGTTGGGACGTTTGTGGCGCTGATTTCAGCGAAACTACGTTCTGAGCAGCAATCCAAGCTACGCGGTTAAACACTACGGCGTCACACAAAATAGTGTGACGCCGCTAAAGATCTGAGAAAAGTCTAGTTATTTATTTCTTCGCGCCGAAGCTCTTGAAACGAGCATTGAACCGCTCAACACGGCCGGCAGTGTCCAAAATACGCTGCTTACCGGTGTAGAAGGGATGGGAAGCCGCTGAAATTTCAACGTCAATTACCGGGTAGGTGTTACCATCGTCCCACTCAGCGGTACGTTCAGAAGTCGCTGTGGTGCGGGTTAGAACGCGTTCGCCTGATGCCAGGTCATTGAAGATTACGTAGTGGTAATCAGGGTGAATATCTTGTTGCATGCCTAGTTCCTTCGTTGGTGCCGCTGGATTTTGCCAGCCGCACGAAGACAGATGTTATATATTTGGTCATTAAACCAAGGATTCATCTTACACGCTTATAGCCTTACTAGCATCTTTTTAGCAGCATGCCCCAATGATTTTTTATCCATTGACGAGACGCCAGATCATATTGACCATACCTGCTAGTCCTACGATCACAATGACGGTACGAAGCACAGTTGGTTTGATGCGCCGTCCGATCTTTGCACCATATGATCCACCGATGAGCGATGAAACTGCGATGAGCAAAACCGCAGTCCAATCGATCCGGTCAAACGCAAATAATAAATAGCTAGCCGCTGCAATGAGGTTAACAGCAAGTGACAACCAAGTTTTTATAGCGTTGGCATGTACCAATGTTCCGGAGGTGAGAAATACTCCGAGTAGGCCCAGTAATAAAACGCCTTGGGCCGCTACGAAATAACCACCATAAATGCCAGTGAGAAATATCAAAATAAACAGTACAGGCGTAACTGGTCCAGTTGGTCCCGAAGAGATATCCGTAGTCATGAGTTCATTCCCACCAGCTCCACGTTGTCGCCGCTTTCGCACCCAAGTATTTAGACGAGGCTGGAAGACTACAAATAGGATAGCAACGACAATGAGGATCGGCGCGGCATAGTCAAATACGGTGGGCGGCAGTGACATCAGCAAAGTGGCTCCGATAATTCCACCCATCAGAGATGCCCACGTAAGGGTTTTTATTATTGCAGCGGACTGACGTAACTCTCGGCGGTATCCCCAGGTACCAGAAAAGCCAGCTGCTACCAGTCCCATAGCGTTTGACATTTGCGCTGTTACCGGTGGAAATCCGACGGACACTAGTACTGGGAATGTGACTAGGGTACCTGAACCTACAACTGAGTTAATTGTGCCGGCCCAAAAACCGGCCACGAGCACAAGGAGTACTTGCCACCACTCCATACCTAAAAATTCCACGAAGCTCCTAGGTGTGTTTAGGTACGGGCAAAAGCGGTGAAACGGCCTTGAGCGTTGCGGGACACGTTCAAGGGTAGCCTGAAAGCCTCTGACAGAGTTTCCTCGGTTAGTGCTGTTTCAATAGGTCCAGCTGAAATAACCTGGCCTTCACGTAATACAAGAGCGTGGGTAAAGTTGGGTGGTACTTCTTCAACATGATGTGTGACTAAAACCTGGGTGGGTGACATCGGGTCAGCAGCGAGTTGAGCCAATGAACGCACCAGTGTTTCGCGGCCGGCAAGGTCAAGTCCGGCGCCGGGTTCATCCAGAATGAGTAGTTCGGGATCTGTCATCATAGCTCGTGCAATAAGGGCTCGTTTCCGTTCACCTTCAGACAGTGTGCGGAAACGACGATCAGCGTACCCGGATATTCCCCAGCGAGCCAGTAGTCGCTCTGCCCTCTGCAGGTCTTGGGACTCGTATTGTTCACGCCATCTACCTGTGACCCCATACGCTGCGGTTACCACAAGATTGCGTACGGTTTCCCCGCCTGGGACTTGTTCTGCTAGCAACGTGGATGATAATCCGATCGCCGGGCGGAGATCGAATACATCGACTGCTCCAAGCACTTCGCCCAAAACACCAACGTTACCTGAGGTCGGGTGGGCACGTGCCGCAGCAATATTAATCAGGGTGGATTTTCCAGCACCATTGGGACCCATAACAATCCAGCGCTGGCCCTCTTCCACAAGCCAGGAAACGTCGTCTAATAATACGTTTGTGCCACGGCGAAAAGTCACGTGTGACATATGCACGACGGCGTCCTCGGCGGGTTCAAAATCGTGGGGCAGAACGATCGGGCGTTGCGCGATTGTTGCAGACTGGGTCAGTTCAGGTGACGTCATACGATCCAGACTAGGCTAGATGCAGGAAAAAGTGGTGAAAGGAACCGGTATGCCGAAAAATACGGCCAAGATGAAAATTGGTGACCGCGTGGTCTTGTACAACAACGTGAGTCAGCCGCGTTTAGAAGGGGTGCCCACATATGCGGAAGATATTGAAGGCGTTGGTTTTACCGGTTACCGTTGGATTTCTGCAGCAGATCGTGTCAAAGACTTGCCTGACCAATGGTATCCAGTAACGATGAAGGCTAAGCAGGTTAGCGTCTTTAATCAGCAGCCTCCGCTTGTAGTCTTTGATGTGGACTCCACCCTGATCCACGAAGAAATCATTGAGCTGTTAGCCGCGCACGCCGGTAAGGAAGCAGAGGTCGCAGAAGTTACCGAGCGGGCTATGCGGGGCGAAATTGAGTTTGCTGAGTCCCTACACTATCGAGTGGCTACCCTTGAGGGGCTGCCAGTTGAAGTCTTAGACGCTGTGGCTGCAGCAGCAACCATCCATGAAGGCGCACAAGAGCTTGTGCAGGCAGTACATCAAGTTGGCGGCTACGTTTATGCTGTTTCAGGAGGATTTACTCACGCGCTCGAACCACTTGCTACCCAGCTTGGTCTGGATGGTTTTGCCGCCAATACCTTAGAAGTTAAAGCTGGTAAATTGACTGGAAAAGTTACCGGTCCAGTCATCGACCGATCAGCCAAGGCTGCAATGCTACGACGATGGGCCGCTGACCACCATATTCCATTGGAAGCTACAGTAGCTGTTGGTGATGGGGCCAATGATTTAGACATGATGACACTTGCCGGGTATGGAGTGGGCTTTTGTCCAAAACCCATTGTGCGAGATTTAGCCGATGCCATCATTGAAATTCCTACCCACGATGTTTTGCGCGCAGTGCTGGGACTCTAACTTTTGCCGTCTCCATAG
>Ga0209487_1001230_pt1 | contig 21913 bp, 18 predicted proteins | sample Poulit2012_FD_187524 | JGI IMG/M metagenome (GOLD analysis project Ga0209487, IMG submission 187524) | Agricultural soil microbial communities from Georgia to study Nitrogen management - Poultry litter 2012 (SPAdes) (version 2) | ecosystem: Environmental > Terrestrial > Soil > Agricultural land...
GCCAATATACTTATGTTGAGTTTACCAGAAGCCAAAAGAAAGAAGATTTAATAGCTTGTTGTGAAAATGCATTGCGGTTTTATGGAGGCGTACCAAAGGCTATCGTAGCCGATAACCTAAAGTCGGCGGTTACCAGAGCTAGCAAGTATGAGCCTATAATTAATCGCAGTTTTAAAGACTTTGCAAGGCATTACAATTGTGTAGTAAATCCTACTCGAAGTTATTCTCCACAGGATAAAGCACTAGTTGAAAATGCAGTACATCTTGTATACCAACGGATTTATTATCCCTTGCGAGAGATGACTTTCTTTTCCTTAGAAGGACTAAATCATGAGGTAAAGCGATTGCTAGAGAACTACAATAAGCTGTTGTTCCAGCGCAAGGAAGCTAGTCGCAGAGAATTATTCCAATCCGTAGAACGGCAGTATCTAAATCCTTTACCACAAGAAACTTACGAGCTCAAAGACTATAAAAGAGCTAAAGTACAGAAGATGGGCTATGTGTACTTCTCACCAGATAAAAGCTACTATAGCGTACCTTACCGTTATATTGGCAAGAGCACTTTGATCCATTTTACAAAAAGTATGGTGGAGGTATATTACAACCACCAGAGAATAGCTTTGCACAAACGTAGTTTTTCTAAAGGAAGCTATATCACCAACAAAGACCATCTAAGTAGTACTCATAAAAACTATAGCGACTGGAGCCCAGAATACTTTAAAAAGAAGGCTACGTCGCACGGTTTAAAGGTTGTGGAATGTGTTGAGAACATACTCGCCAATGCACAGTATCCTGAAATCGGATATAAACGAGTGATGGGACTCATACAACTACATAAAGCGTATGGATCTACGCGACTAAACAAAGCTTGTGAAATTGCTCTAAAGGCGGATATGGTCTCTTACAGACGTATTAAAAACATCCTTAAAAACAATATGGACAAGAACTCTCTTTTTTATCAAGACTTGGAAGAAAGTAAAACAACACATATCCCAGTGCACCAGAATATAAGGGGTGCAGCCGCTTATCAGTAATATAAACAACTAAAATAACTTACATTATGAACAACAATCAAACCATTGAAAAACTAAAGCAAATGCGACTTAGCGCTATGGCAACCTTACATTTGCAACATCTTAAAGACAACGGCTTAGAGTCGTTTACAATCGATGAGTATCTAGCATTGCTTACCGATCATGAGTGGGAGCACCGTAAAGATCGAAAGATTACTCGATTAATTAAACAAGCTAACTTTAGACAACCAGCAAGCCTTGCGGATGTAAACTACGCACAAAGCCGTAATCTAGACAAGAATATGTTTGCTCGCCTTGGAACTTTAGACTTCATGAAAAGAAAGGAAAACATTATTCTAACTGGAGCCTCTGGCGTAGGGAAAAGCTATTTAGCACAGGCTTTAGGGCATCAAGCATGCTTAATGGAATACAAAACTATTTACACTAATACCGCTCGTTTATTTAAGAGATTAAAGCTTAGTAGAATGGATGGCACGTACTTAAAAGAGCTTAACAAACTCTTGAAAACTGACTTGCTTATCTTAGATGATTTTGGACTGCAATCTTTTGATAGTCATGATAGAGAGACACTTATGGATATTATTGATGATCGATATAACAACAAATCAACCATCTTATCCTCCCAAATACCAGTGTCAGCATGGTATGATATTATAGGCGAAGGAACAATAGCGGATGCTATTTTAGATCGAATAGTTAACTCTTCTCACAGAATAGATCTTAAAGGTGAATCCATGAGAAAAGGGGCACTAAAAAATGAATAAACATAAAATTTATCTAATATTGTAGTATCTCTAAAAGTGGCACCATTTGAACCGAAAAGGGTGGCACCATAAGACCGAAATACCCAAATGACAAGTTAGTGATATCATTTTTGTTTTTTCGATCTTCTGGATTATTTACATTCGTGTTAAATGATAATTTTATCGGTTGGAGTTTATTAGAAGTATTCAATTTATACTCATTATATTTATTTTCAATTTCTCTTCGCCTAGATACATCAAGGCAAGAAAAAATTTTATTAAGCTCATGTGTGTGTATTCTTTTTTGCGTGTCCAAATGGTAAATTAGCTTCAATAATAATTCTGCTGCAAAACTTAGGTTTACTGCTGCAACAGGTGCAATTTCGAATATTTTATTTCCTTTTTCCTTAGTGATATTTTTTGCTTGAGAAATTCCGTTCTTATAAAAACCTAAGGCAGCATGATATTGTAGGTTTTCATGAATAATTTTCTTAGAAGATGATGAATTGCGATTTGACATAGCTGTTTACTTATTGAAAATTTTAAACTGAAAATGTAATTTTTAATTCCAACTAAGTATCTTATAATATCGTTGCAACATCGTTGCATTTATGTTGCAATAGAGTTTGTGATGTGTGTTAGGTGTGTGATTATGAGTTGTTTGTGCTGTAGAAATGAGCTTTAGTATTGCAACGTTATGTTGCAACCATGAGTTTAGATTGATTAAAGTATTTCTGGTCAAATATCAATGAACATTAATTATTGAAAAACTGTTTGGTTACATCACTCAGCACAATTTTCGATTCCTTAAAAAATTCATCTCTTAACTTTCTTCTTGCTATTTCACGATCTGTTTTTGAATGTTTTTTAATTTTTTCATCGAACTCTTCTAAAGCCTTATTAGCATAGCTTTCTAAATCTGAAGTTAAGCTCTCAATTAGTCTTGGTAAAGTGTCAAATTTCTTAGATAAATTTTTTAATGGATCTCTTTTATTATGGTGTTTTATATTTCTAGCTGCTTTATCAGCTAACTGATGCATGTTTATTTTGACTTCCTCAAAGAACGATTCTAATTTCAAATTAAGTTCTGGGTTTAATTGACTCATAGTTATTCGATTTAATTTTTAGATTATCTATTCCTCTTAAAATTCTCCGCTTGTTCAAGCACATTTTCATACACTTCGTCTTGTGTGATAGGAGGGTAGCCAAACTCGTGTAGCTTGACTATGATGTCCATTTTTAATTGTGCTTTTATATCGGATCGCTGGCTCCAATCTGGATATTTAGCTGTGTTATCTACAATTTCTTTGATAGCTCTGGCCAATTCTAACATTTTGTTATCATCAAACTCAAAACCGTATTGCTTTGCAATGGCTGCAAGAATATCGTAGAAGGCTTTCTCTTCGTAATCTATTCCTAGCTCTTCATACGAAGTCATTTCCTCTCTAAGCTTAAGAACTAATTCAAGCATTTGCTCGGAAGTATCGTATTGAATCCCTTCATAGTCAAGTAAATCATTTTCGCTTCGCTCGTTATATCTATCTACAATGCTTTGTAGGCGTTTAGAGAACTCCACACCTTGTACTTTATTTACTTTCTTGAAGTCGTTAATAGATTGCTTTAAAAGTCGTTCAAGTATTTTAATCTTGGTATTTTCGAATTCCATTTCCTCGATTTTATCCAAGAATTTATCATTAAATAAGTCTATGGCATTGGCTTTATTATCATCTAGTTTAAATATTTCTTCTACGCCTTCAGAGATAATGGCATCCTCTACAAGTTTGATTACCTTTTCGTTCATTTGCGCCGTATCTGGAGCTTCTCCTTTGGTGAGTTTAGCAACGATAGATCGAATAGCAAAGTAATAGTGAATGGTCTGTATTTCCTCCTCAGCGAAAGCATCGGAACTAACCGATAGGTTGTAAGCAGATTTTAATTTCTTGACTACACCCATAAAAAGCTTTTCCGATTCTTCGGTTTGTAATACCAATTCGGAAGCTCGATTTAAACAGTGTAGTCTTTCCATAGGAGAGCCGTGGAAGTAATCGCTATCATCAAAATTTTGGAAGAACTGCCTTAATAAGTCCATCTGATCGCGAACTAAATTTATGGCTTGTTCTATATCTTCAAAGTCTTCGCTGTCCACATTGTTATATAAACCTAAAGCGTGGTTTAGATTTCGTTTGATGCCGATATAGTCTACCACTAAACCTTTATCCTTTCCTTTGTAATTTCTATTTACTCTAGAAATAGTTTGAATCAGGTTGTGCGTTTGTAATGGTTTGTCTATATAGATAGTGTCTAGAAATGGCACATCGAACCCAGTTAACCACATATCGACAACTATAGCAATTTTAAAATTGGACTTTATTTGCTTGAATTGTCGATCTAGCTCTTTCCTTTCGTCTTTGGTACCTAATAAATCCCATAAAGCTTGTTCATCATCCCGATTACGTGTCATAACCATCTTTACGTATTCAATAGGGAAAATTTGTTTCTTTTCTTTATCTGTAAGATTAGATGCTAGTTTTTTTTCGCTCCATGCTGGCCTTAGAGCGATAAGCTCTTTATAAAGTTGGTATGCAATGGCTCTGGAAGCACAAACGAACATTACCTTTCCTGCCACGGTTGCTTTTTCTTCCAATCGCTTTTCATAGTGCGCCACAAAGTCCTTGGCTATAGCTTTAATTCGATCGGGATCACCCAATACTATCTCCATTTTGGCCATAGCTTTCTGGCTTGCTTCTACTTGATATTCGGAAGCACCTTCAGACACAGCATTTTCGTAATAAGCTTCTATCTCTGCTACTTTGCTACTATCTAAATTTACTTTAGCTGCACGTCCTTCATATACCAAACGAACAGTAATCTTATCGTTTACCGACTCAAACATGGTGTAGGAATCTACTACTGGGCCAAATACATCTAGAGTTTTATCGATAGGTGTTTCTGTAAACCCAACGTAGGTAGCATTCGGTAACGAGTCATGAAGGTATTTTGCAAACCCATAGGATTTTTTAACCCCGTCTTCGCCAATTTTTACTTTTAAGTCTAAGTTTACTTGTGTTCGGTGGGCTTCATCGGAAATGCAGATAATATTATTTCTATCGGAGAGTATTTCCAAGTCTTCCGCAAACTTCTGAACAGTAGTTAAGTAAACGCCTCCGCTTTCTATACCTTGTAAGCGTTCACGCAAATCGGCACGAGAAGTAATATTGACAATATTCTCATCGCCAATGAATGTTTTGGCATTGGTAAATGTGGAGGACAGTTGGTCGTCCAAATCGGTACGATCGGTAATAAGGATAATGGTAGGACTAGCGAATTTGGTAGAACGCATTAAAAGTCTAGATAGAAAAAGCATAGCGAAGCTCTTACCCGAACCCGTAGCTCCAAAATAGGTTCCACCTTTTCCGTCGCCTTCTGGTTTTCTATGCTTTAGTATATTATCGAATAGCTTGCGAGCGGCATAATACTGTGGATAGCGAGTTAGTATTTTTACATCATTCCTAGTAGTATCTGGAAAATAAATAAAGTGGTGAATAATATCGCATAATCTTGCGTGATTAAGCATGCCATGAACTAGGGAAGTGGTGGTGTCTATACCAGTTAATGCTTTGGTTTCATATCCTGTAATCTTATTCCATCCGTAGAAAAACTCATAGGGCGCAAATAGACTTCCAGCCTTATTATTTACGCCATCACTTAGCACACAAAACGCATTGTATTTAAGCAGCTCTGGTATATCACGTCTATATCGTGTAGTAATCTGTTTATAAGCATCGTGTATAGTAATCCTTTCTTCAATGGCCGTTTTAAACTCAAATACCACTACTGGAATTCCATTTATATATAAGATTAGATCTGGAATGCGAAGCTCTGTTCCTTGTATTTTTAGCTGATTGACTATTTTGTAGCTATTCGCCTGTGTGTCTTTAACATTAATGAATCGGATGTGTAAATCTTTCTTGGCGTGGTCGTTGCGTTTAAAGATGAAGCCATCGGCTAGTAGCTTACAAATATATTTATTGCTATTGTATAAATCCGAAGCAGGTTGATAGGCCAATTCGTGCACAATACTTTGTAGTTCCACCTCTTCTAAGTCTGGATAAGTAGCTATTAAAAACGCTCGTAAATCCTCCTCAATTAAGACTTCCTCTTTTGAATCTCGGATTACCTCTTCGCCATGTATATAGTCATAACCTTCCAGCTCTAATAAGCTAATAAAAGATGTTTCTAGTTGTGCTTCGGTAAATTTCATAGCTTGTTATTAAAATAATCTTCTATACGTTGAATGCTTTCTAATAAGTTTGTCCAACTTAAACTTTCACCAATAATCATGTTTTCTTGCATAGATTTATAATCTTTTTCCCATTCACTAAGAGCTTCCACTGGCGGTATAATTTTTAAAGAACCTTTTTTATGATCCGAATAATCTATGCCACGAATAGGAGTAATAGATGCTCGATGTTCCACGATGGTTTGAAATAGTTTTTCGTCTTTTATCGCCATTTCGCCATATCCAGACTCCATTATCTTGTCTAAATCATATAAATGTCTGGTTAGTCTATCTGTCCGGATGCGTTCTATAGGTTTTAAAAACTCTTCATGTAATAATAGCACTTTTTCTATAAAAGTCCTTGTTGGTATCACGACTTGCACTTCAAATGAAGGCATGGCAAAAGGCAAAGATTTAAAATGGGAATCAACAAATGAAAGGATCGGTTTATTCTCCATTGGTTCTGTTAAAGATCTTGCGCCCATTTCAAGCAACACACGCTGTTGAATATAAGAATCAGAAATAGGGAAAAGAGAATTATAATAAATCTCTAATGTGTTAGGATCGCTCATATCGTTCACCTCCTCGTTATATCGAATCTCGTATAACTCTCTATCTACACCTAGATCATCAAGCTGATGGATTAGCTCTTCTCTAAATTCATTTATTATAAAACCTCCAGAAGTTTTACGTAACTTTTTTATCTGAGATTTAGAGGTCAGCTTTCCAAAACCCAATAATTTTCGGTCGATAATTAAATCGATATCCTCCGAAAATCTATTGATTATATGATAGGCTTTACTCAATGAGGTTCCTCCTTTAAAAATAATAGCATCAGCGAATTTTGATTGGAACACTGCTTTTAGAAGAAGACAAACCCAAGCGTCTTTTTCAATGACAAAAGCTGGTAGCCCCATCGAATTGCCAACTTGCTCAAATATTTGCTCTTGTTTTCCTTTATCTAATTCAATCCACATAATTAGTTGTTATAAAGTTTAAGAATCTCTTTTTGAATCCACACTGGGGCGTATTTTAATTGTGTATCTAAAAGCTTGGCATCCAATTTCTTTACATGATTTTCTATCTTTTTTAAAAAGTCTTTGGTTATTTCCCTTTGTCCTTTTTCTCTAAAGGCTTGCACGATTAAATGTAAACGCTCCTCTTTAATAGCAAAGTTTCTAGGAACAGTTTGCTTAAACAGAATGTTATGGTTCCCTATTTTAATCTGGCGTTGGGAGCCATCGGTTAAATAGGCTATTTTTAATGGAATCTGAGTGGTTAATCCTAGAAGATAAAGTGCCATCACGCCAGTTGGTGCAATACGTGCCTTATCTCTTTTCGCAATTTTTTCCGCGATTTCCTCTATAGACGGATATAAGATTCCTAGCAAAGGATCCCTTTTCGGTTTAAGATAAATACCTTGTGCAATTCTTTCCAAAACACCTTCCTTTTCTAAACGCGATAATACCTGACGAATATTCTCTGGAGTGCCATGTGAAGAAAAGTCCGTCGAAAAAAATATCTCGCCAGGAGTAGACTTAGAAATCTTTGTTTCTATTTGTTTTCTAGTGCTTTGCAAAGTATTATTATTTATTTGTTGTCACAAATTTACAGGATATTTGTGACAAAATGCGTTTAAGTTAGAGTGTTTTACACCTTGATAATATTCAAAGTATATTCTTAAATTATGCTTTTGATTAATTACTTGCTTATATTTTTTAAAAGTTTCTGGATTGATATATACTTGTTGCCTTCGTAAAGATTGGAAGCAGGTTGGAAAGCAATCTCATTAATAATATTATGCAATCCCACGTGTTCCAAGTCTGGATAGTTTTGCATTAGGAAGTACTCTAAATCTTCTCTTATAAGTACTTCTTGCTCTGACTCACGTTCAATGAAGCGACCATCCACATATTCATAAGCCTCTTGCTCAAGAAAATGTATAAAGGAGAGTTCTAGTTTTGCTTCCGTGTACTTCATTTTTTAATTATTGATGGTTACTTGTCCCATGGGTTAATCATTCGATCTTATCTATATCCTTATTTATTTTTTTTGCCCATGCTTTTCCTTTTTCCGTTAAATAATATTTCTGATTACTACTTGTGGGCTTATCAGGTATTGTTAAGGCAATGAAACCTGCTTCAATGGCTGGTTGTAAATAATTATATAAAAATGTAGGTCTATGCTTTAAGCTTAAGGAATTCATCAGGTCCTGTCGGCTCACTTCTGATGATTTTAGAGCTAATAATAAACGTTTAACTTGTTCGGTAACTTGTTCGGTGTCTTGTACGGCAACTTGTACGGCAACTTGTTCGGTGCTTGATATCGTAGTAGGAAAAACTATCCTTAAAAAATTATCCGAAAAATGAAAAGATTCTTTTGGATATGCTTCCAGAATTCTTGGAATACCAGAACCTAATTGCTCTACCAAGTCCAAGTCTTTAAAAATACGCATCAACTCTTTGTTTCTAGGGATGGTAAAACCTTCGAAAAACTCTTCTTTCCTAAGCGATACGGGCAAACCTCCGTGAGAAGTAATCTCTAAACGATCATCGAATATCTCAAACTTAGGAGCAGTTTCATTGCTATAGTCATTATGCACAAAAGAATTAATAACCGCTTCACGCAGAGCTACGGCATTCCATAATCGTTGCTCTTTACGTTCTTTATAAGTAATCTCTGCTAATGTCCTATTTTCCAGATTCAATTTATCCAATACTTGATTCACGGCCTTTATTAAAGATTCATATCCATACTCATTGCGTTCTTTCAGGTATACCCTATTTAAACCTTCATAACGCGCTACTTGTACAGAAATATTATTGATGTCATTCATCAAGTAAGCAACATAGTTATAATCTCCATCTTCCGTCAATAACTCCAGATTTCTGGCAAATTGTTCGTTTAAGTTTTTACCTAGACTCTGATAATAAATATGTAATTGCTGAAATTGTAAAGTCTGTTTTGGAGACTTTATTTTTCCTATTGAATTTCTGGTGCGAGTGGAGAATAATTTTTCAATCATTTGTTGTGGCATTGGTTCCGCAGCAGTACCTATGCGGATATAACAACCTTTTTCTGCCATGCCATATTTCTTTTTAAAATAAGGCTTTTCACTTCCGCTAGCTACAATTATTTTAATAACAAGTTTATCCTCTTTTTCTTCTGCAACTACATCAAACAAACCCATAGCAGAAGGGGAGATGTTATTTTTTATCCTATCTTTTATCCGCAACATGTCGTTGTCCAAGTCTGCTACGCCCAGCACCGAACCGCTTTTATCTATCCCTATGTAAATAATCCCTCCTTCATGGTAGTTTAAAAAAGCTACCACTTCCTTTTCTAAGTCCAACTCTTTAGTGAGTGCGGATTTATATTCTATTCGGTTGGTTTCTATGTTTTTCATAGGATTTTCAGATAATGAATTTTGATTTTATTCTAAAATGAATTCTAATTTGAGACTACTCTGACAGAACTTGCTACACGATTCTCTTCATAAATATCTGCATAATAATATCTTTGATCCATTGCATACAATACGTTTTTTAAATCTGTTTCAGATTTAATAATAAAAGAATCATCTTCAATCTCAACACCTGCTTTTTCTTTAGCGTAAGCTATAAGTGCATTTTTTTTAGAATCAGATAAATTACTGTATTTCAGTCCAATGTCTGCGATTCTCTTCCTATTCAAAACACCTATTGAAAGAGCTTCTATGCCATCTAATTTAATGAAATCATTGTCTACAAAAGTATCAACTTCTTCTTGTGTTGCTTCACGATGTAATTCTTCGATTCCTGGAAATATCTGTTTGAGTTTTCCAATAGTCTTGAAGTAAAGTGTATCGTTTGAAGCTATATAAACTGCATCCGACTCGTTTTTAATCTCGATTTGTTTCCTATGCTCTACAATTTGTGGTGCTCCTGAATAATCGAGAATTGTTTTTCGATTTACAAATAGGGAAGGTGTAATCCGTTGAAAATGCTTTTGTCCATTTTGAAAAATTCCTATAGCAGATATTTCACGGTAATCATTATTATCTATTTGATTGATACTTGCCGTGCTGTATGTTGAATTGCATACATTAATGTAAAAATCGTTCTGAGAAAAGTTTGAAAGTTTAAACCATTCATCTTCGTCCAGCTTATGACTCGGTGTAAAATCTATGGATTCAATCGTAGCAACATCAAAATCTTCAATAATATTAACTTGTTGATTTAGTATATATTTAAATTCCGCATTTATTTTTCCAATTAGTTCACTCATATTTTAAATTTCTATAAAGGTATAATCATTAATTCTTTTAACAGACCCCGATTGAAATGTCTGTGGATTTTTTAGTTTCTTTCTACTTATCAACATCAGTTTTACGTTTTCATCTGTGTGGATATAATAGAAGTTATATCCAAATACTAAAAAGATCGGATTGAAATATGAAACGCGTGAAACAAATGTGAATAGGATTGTCATTCCAAAAACCACCCAAAATGTTATTAATCCTTCTACACTTAAAGCCACGAAAAAGAAAGCTAAGTAATTTGCTAAAAAATCATTATTAGATGTCTCAAGCGAGATCACTTTATTGATTGTGGACGGTGTCAGTAATTTACAAATACTAAGAGAAATAATTGTAAACAGAAATGGAGCTATCACATAAGCTATATAAATTAGCCAGGCATATTCTCCAAGTTGATCTTCGAAAGGATTGATTTCGTTTTGAATGAGAAAAACAATTAGAAAGAATGAAACTGCGCTAAAGGTTAAAAAAAGTCTTAGAATGAAATTCATATTGTTTTTCCTTTTAAAATAAATATATGATTTTATAGTAACCAAATACTAATAGTAATCAAATACTAAGTTCATTTATATTAGATTGGTGCTATTAAAAATTGTTTTCGATTATTTTTCCATCATAAGTCTTAAACAAGAAAACAGCCACCGCACCTGCTAAACTGACTACTAGCTCACTATGACGTTCACTAGGTTTAACTTGGTTTCTTCTACTGCCATGCGCATCTCCTAATCTATTCCTAATCGTAGACAAGCCATGTATTACACTATTTGCACCACCTAAAATTTGTTTGAAGACTTCTTCATTATGTTGGTCTGGTGCTAAATTCAGAGATTTGGCTACTTCTCTATAAAGTTTTGGTAAATTACCATCATCAACATAATTTATTTTTTGTTCATCCAGAATGTACTTTAACACACTTTCTACCAAAGTTCTTGCAATTGTTATTGCTCCTTCTGGATCACTTGCTTTACGCTCTAAAGCTTTTTTCCATTCCGAATGTATATGAACTTCATTAAAAATAATCGAAGCATCTATAGGTGATACCACTTTTGTTTCTAAATAATTTAAAGCAGGAGCAAACTCTTCCCACAAGAACTCTCTACGTTCTTGATATGTGCTATATCTTCCTTTTATAAAAGTCCAAAATTGCTCAACTGTCCTTTTGGAGGACACCCATTTAGGTAAGAGTTTTTTAATATCAGAGTTTGCTAATAATTTTCTTCTAATTAGAATATATAATTCATTATCAAACCTATCTCCTGTGGCTCTAGCTACTACACCATCTTGAAAGTATTCTACAAGTTGAAAGTCATTAAGACTGTTTATATGCTCTATCTCATCCATCCTACTTTAAATTTTACGAATCCACATACTTTTCATTTAAGCTAGAAACTGCATTAAATAAGTCTTTTAATTCTTTCTTCATTATATTTCATTTTTAACCATTCTTGATAATATAATTTCTTGAAGTAACCTTAAATTATTATTAGCTTGGTGTCTGTTTTTCTTAAGTTTATGAAATGCATCTAGCTTTTTACTAAATGATTTTAATATACTGATATTAGGAAGTGTTATATCCATGCTATTTAACAGTCTTGTAGTCATACTAGGTACAGCTGAGCCAACATTTAAAGCTATAAAGTCAAGGTTTTTTAAATACCAAAAAGTATAGAATCCAAAGTGTTTATTTTTAAGTATAGAGTAAAACATTGTGTCTACTGACCAAAAAGGTTCATCTATATAAATAATATTTGTTAGAGTTCCTTTTCTTGGTATTAAAACCGATGGTTTGTCATATAAATAATCATCAACATAGCTCATAATTCCCCCTGAACCATATAATGGAATTTTTCCTTGATTTAGGTGTTTATAGCTTTTTCCATATTTAATATCTAATAAGAAGTTCAATTCCTTCACTTCCCACCCCTCAGGAATCTCCTTCTCCAATTCCTCATTATACACCATAGCCCCTCCAGAGGATTTATAGGGCATATCCTCTTCGTTTGGGAATTCGAAGTCTACAAACCAATGTTTATATAAAGCTTGAGCAGCAGCTTCTAGCTTCTCGCAAATCTGTTCATTGGTTTTTATCTTGTTTTCTACAGCTTGGTATTCGGCTACAATTTCTCGTTGCTTTTCTATGGAGGGAATATTTATTTTAATATCACAAAATGCCTCCCATGGTAAACCGCCCCTTACATCTCCATCGGTGTGAAACCAAGCATTACGATCATACTCTTTACGTTTAAACCACAACATTAAATACTCTGGCATTAATACTTCTGGTTTAGTAACTTCGAAAACGTCATATGCTGGTGAAACGATAAATGGTTTTATACTATTAGACATTGCAATAGGAATTCGATAGTCCCGACCAACGTGCATTCTGTTACAAGCAAACTGGTACTGTTTAACTATCTTATAATTTTTTAAATTCACACCAACTCTATTTATTATAGAAGGCATAAAGAAGTTGTCAATATTAATTCCTAATAGTTTAGAGTATGTTCCCTCTCTATTCCTATCACTTATTCGTGAAATAAAATCTCCGATTCTTTTATAATCTTTCCTCATTTTACTCAATGCTATATCCTAAAGATTCAAATATTTTTCCTACTTCTTTTTTTAAGGCTTCTTCTTGCTCAAACAAAGTCTTAAGCTCACTGCTTAACTCAGTCATTTGATCGTCAAAGTCAATATTTTCATCTCGGTTTATAAACTCAATATACTTGCTAGGCACCAAGGAATAGTCTTTCTTAACTACTTCTTCATATTCTGCAGCATAAGTGTATTCAGGAATATCTTTGTAAGCACCGTCTTTAGATTGCCAATTATGATAGGTGGTTGCAATTTCGTTGATATGTGTATCCGAAAACTGGATAAACCTTTTTTCAAATGGCTCGCCTATTTGCCTTAAATCCATAAATAAGATTTCCTTTTCTCTATTTCGATAGTTTCTTGTGATATCAGGCAATTCAACTGTTCGCTCTTTCTTGTTCTTATTAAGGATCCAAAGTGTTACACTAATATCAGTGGTGTAAAACATCTTCTGTGGTAAAATAGCAATAGCTTCTACCAAATCATTATCAATCATTTGCTTACGGATCTCATATTCTACGCCACGACCAGAAAGTGCACCGTTTGCTAAAATAAATCCAGCAATTCCATTTTGTGAAAGTTTGGAAACCATGTGTAAAATCCATGCATAGTTTGCATTGGATCTAGGGGGTACTTTATAACCAGCCCAACGAGCATCTTCTACTAACTCATTCTCTCCACGCCAATTTCTTAAGTTGAAAGGAGGGTTGGCCATGATATAATCGGCTTTTAAGCTTTTGTGTTGGTCATTCCCGAAAGTATCGGCAGCTCTTTCTCCTAAGTTGGATGAAATGCCACGAATAGCTAAATTCATTTTAGCCAGTTTGTAGGTTGTATTGGTCAGCTCTTGCCCATATATGGAAATATCTTTTTTATTTCCTTGATGGTTCTCTATAAACTTTAAGGACTGAACAAACATACCACCTGAGCCACAGGACGGGTCATAGATTATACCTTGGTATGGTTCTATCATTTCTGCGATAAGATTTACGATAGATTTTGGTGTATAGAATTCACCTTTTCCTTTGCCCTCGGCAATAGCAAACTTTCCTAAGAAGTATTCATACACTCTTCCAATTACGTCTTCGGTTTCATCCTGTATAGTATCTATTTTATTGATAGCATCTAGCAAGGAAGTAAACTTTGAGTGATCCAGTGCCAATCGAGAAAAGTAATTATCGGGTAGTGCACCTTCCAACGATTTGTTGTTCTTCTCTATGGTTTTAAGTGCTGTATCAACTTTTAGTGTAATGTCTTCTTGCTTGGCATGCTCCATTATATACTCCCAACGTGCTTCTTCTGGCAGATAGAAAACATTCTCTGCTTGATAGAAGGCTGGGATTTCTAGAAAGTTTTCTTTTCCTTCTTCGATTAAGTCCTGTCGTCTTCGTACGAACTTATCACTTGCGAACTTTAGGAAGATTAAACTTAATACAACGTGTTTATATTCGGAGGGTTCTACAGAACCACGTAAACTATTTGCCGAGTCCCACAGAATTTCTTCTGTAGACTTGGTTTGTTTCTTTTTTGCCATTTAAAAAATGTAATTATCGTTTCCTGTTAAAGATAATGAATGTTAAAACAAATCGAAAGAAGAATGAGTAAGGTTAAAATAAGCTGAGTAAACAATTGCATGCAAAATCTATTTTGAATCAAATGATAAGCAACTTTTAGTATAGAGTAAATTCAAAACAAAATCTTGGTTTTTAATACAGAAGATGCTCATTGAAAGCTGTTTTAATAGGTGTTGTATAATTTTTTATAAGTTGGATAGGTAGCCTAACTATTTATCTAAAATCAAATCTAATGTGTATATTGTTGATATGAAATAGATGGTAAGAAAAGATGTAAGTTTTACAGAAAAATATATTTTATTGGCGGATGGGGTAGCGTGTAATGATTTATTTAAGATAAATTAACTATATTTACATTACTCCCCAATTTAGTTAAGCTCCTGTCACGAATTTCGGTTTGTGATGGGGGTTTTAGTATGTGATTATAAGTCACTAATCAACTCTCCTCTCCTTTTCTTTGGTCTTGTATTCTATTCAATTTATTCCTTTTTACAAAATAAATAATTTTTATAGTCGAATTTACCAAAACATTCAAACATAAATTATTATAAAAGGATAAGACTTCTTATTTGAAGCCATAATTTAATAGATGTTTATCCTTAATCTAGTTATTATACAATAATTCAAGTTTCGCACCTAATTTAAGTTGCTGATTTACAATTTCTTATAGAGATTGCTAGATTATTCTAAAGCGACAGATACTCATCGTAAAACACTAGTCTTCATGCAGTTGAGTTTTTAACTGTATTTTCGATTAATAATTCCAAAAGCACCTTTATGAGAACCAAGGTTACCATGTTTGAACTATAAAATTCGATGAACATAAATAATTAAACCGACCGTTGCGCAGGACATCGAGCGTTGACCGTAAGTGCTGACGTTAAGAAATAAATTCTGTCAGCTGTAAGTACTCATCGAAGCTACATGGTTTTATCTGACTATTTATTTTAGTCAGCACTTGCGAGCGTCGACCGATGGACAAGTTTGGTCTAGACTTTTTTGTTACTTTTTTCGGCAATGGAAAAAAGTAAATAATATACTTTAAGATTTATTCTTTTAAAGTTATAGAATAATAAGAGTAAAAAGACTTATAGATCGACGTCAAGGATAGCATGTTAGATGATTAATTAATAAGATTTAAGTATTATGTTTTTGATTCTATTAGGCCCGAAGCGCCAATGTTATTAGCATGCGAAACTTGAGACAATAATTATTTTGTTACTCTTTTTAACTTCAAGCCTTTTAATCGAATCCTATATCTAAATAAAAAGCCTTTCCATACCTTTCGTATCTGACTTTCCTGATTTGATCTTCGTGATTTTGGATAATTACTTACAAATTGTTTGATGATTAATTTTGGAGAGCTTTTAATCAAAGTTATTGTGTCATTAGGTTTTTTCTCATTACTTTTTCTTGATATAAACCTTCTGTTTTTTAATGAATAATATAGAGCATATGAGTTTTCGACAGATGAATATACTCTTCTAAACGGAATTAACTCTAATTCTCGATAGAAGCCATCAATGATAGTTAAATTGAATTCATCATGTTCAAATCTCGCACAGGTTGCTAGTTCATAACCATATATTAATCTATCATGGTCTATTAATCTATTCCCTAGTTTATATGAAAAATAATGTGAACGAATTAAAGAACCAAATGGATTAACTCCATACACTTCATGTTTTTCACTTATTGTTGAATTGACACGATTAAGAATACTATAAGAACGAGTTTCATTATCTATATCATTAATAGCCCAATATATAGGCCACGAATCTAAGCTATATCCGTCTGAACCCGTTTGAAAAAGATTAAATCGACAGCTTTCAACCCAAAGATTGAAAGGAGTAACTTCATCATTTCCTTTTACTGTCATTTTTGCAGGAAAATGTAATGAAACATAACCAGTTTTTAAATTCCAATCTGGACCAAGTTTTGAAAATTCAGGAAGTCCAGGTGTGCCGCATATTAATAACATATCTGTTCCTGTTTTGATAGATACTTGATAACACTTCTTTATATCCTCTATACTAGGTCTTTTCGGTTTAATTTCAACAAATAAATCAACCTCATTATTACCAAAAGATGAAAGTTTAAAATCAGTTAGATATCTTGTTTTTCCAAGTTCAAAACCTTCAGTTTCATATTCCCAGCCAATATCAATTGCGTCAAAAAAAATCGCCCATCTAGCCTCAAGTCTACTTCTAAAACGTCTTCCTTTATAAATAGTTTCAATTGCATTCATAATCATAATTATGTCTACAACATACGCAATTTTAATAACTGTAATTAGAGCTTATGACCTTAAAATCTTCTTATTCATACAGTAAAATAATGAGAAATTGCCTTATCTTCAGTTCTATTCCATTTCTAAACCAAGCACCTCAATCACTTTATCTAAATAAGGATTCCTCTCCCGCAACACTATAAGCCTCTACATCTCATAAGTAGCTAACCCTACAACCTTCGTTTCCTACCCCACCATATTCCAAGTGGGAGTAGCAGTACTAGCAACCACCACAAATTAATGTTGGCTTTCCGCTTTTCTTTATGGCTGGATTTTCTTTGCAGGCTTGTTGTTTGGTTTGTTGAGGTTTGTTTTTCTGACTTTTGAGTTTGGTAGGTGTTTTTTCTTCCTGCTGTTTGTTGTTCATCGGTTTTGCTCTGCCAGGATTGTAAGGTGGCGTGATCGGATTCTAGGCTACCATCTGGATGTATTTTCACATTGCCGGCTAGGGCCCATAATTGGTAGTTTTTTAATTGAGTGTGGGCGTATTGCCAACTGGTGTCTACTACCACGCGCTCTGTAGTTTGTAGCCGGCTGATTTGCTCTTGTTTCTGATGCGAAAACTTCTCCTTTTGTTTGCTACGCCATTTATGTTTTAGGCTGCAGTTTGAAAATAACGTAAAACTTAGAGCTATAACTAGGAATAGAATAATACGTTTCATAATACTAAAGAATTTGAATTAAAACTGCCCGTAGGTTTTAACTACAGGCAGTTTGTTTACTAAACTATCGCGCCATCCATTCTATGGTGTCGCTCCAGTCGCCCGTGCCTCTTGGATTTACTGCACGTACACTTAGGTAATAGGTCTGTCCAGGGATAACTGGTTTTATCAGATTATTCCTAGACGAAGTGGTGACGATTACTTCATCTCCCCACTTCACCTCTCCCTCTTCGTCTTTCTCCGAGGAGTATCGGTATTCATAGTAAAGAATACTCTGTAGCTTGTCAAAGCTCAACACCATTTCTCCTTTGTGCCTCCCGTCGGTTACGATAAGGCGTCTGACTATTTCAGGCGATAGGGTGCTGCTCCGATACTTGCTCACCGGAAGCCCACTGCTAAGCATAGTAGCTAAGTTGCCTTTTGCTACTTTGTTTACATAGAAAGCAAGTTGAGCTAAATTGTCTTCTAGTTCCTTTCTTGCTTCGTTTTTTAAGGCGGTGTCGTGTGGACTGCCTCGTTTTCTAGCATTGGTTAACTTTACGGTGTAAGCGTTTATCACCTCTTCAAAGTCGGTAAGAGATGGCGTTGGGTCATCAAAACTCGCATTGCCAGTCATGGCTGCTAGCGCAGTTTCTGCTAATACCAACACATTTTCATCACTAAATTGTGAGAATCCTAAATTTACTTTTTGTTTTGCTTTCATGATTTCTACTTTTTAAAAGATTGATTTCTGTCATTATTCTCTACCCAATCGGCTACGCGATGGATAGTCTTCGTACGTCTACGCCGTCGGTAGACCCCGTCACCTTCATGGCTCCCTGCAGGATTGGTATTGCCTTCTATGCCTATTACAAAGTGCTCGCCCCATTTCTCCACAAATCCCGCATGGCCAATGCGTTTCTTGCTCGAAATGTAGATCCCAAATACATCTGATAGTTCTGGGGTTTGCCCTTTACCTGGCCAGACGATGCGTTTGCTGGGAAACAAAGCTGGTGTCCAAGGTGTGCGGGGTTGATCATACCCCTCTTGCTCAAACACCCAGCTTACAAACGCAGCGCACCATGGATATCCAGGACCAAGGTTTGTAGTAGCTAAGTAGACTTCTACCTCTAGGCCATCGTTATTCCCTGTCGCTTCGCGAACGCCTACTGCTGCAACATAGATTGCTTGTAAACGTTCCCGTGCACCAGGTTGGACAGGCGGGCCTACATCCAAAGCGATAGGCAAAATAAAAAGCCAAAAAGTACTAAGAAGTACACGCTTATAAAGTAAAGCTTGCCATGCCATGTCCTTGTTCTTAAAGAGGTTTGTGTATAGGTCTTGGCTATATTCAACAGAAACCTGGTGAGCTGTAGGCTAACCAAATGGAAGATCAATAGACTACACAAAGTGTAGCATACCACCACCCAAATGCTACTGTCGACAATAGCTGCTAAAGGATCGACTTTTCGGAGATACACCTGTAAGGTAATTCCCAAAATGGCACTAAATACAATGAGTAGCATAAACCCAAATCGCCTTAATAGTGCGGCTGCGTTTTGGAAAGAAAGAAACACTTTTCTAATCCTAGATTCTGAGAAATGCTTCCTGCTAATGCTTGAAAACTGATTCATAATAATTTGTTTAAAAAGTTAGAGCAACTGCGCAGTTACTTCTTAATTCAATATCAAAACAATAAAATGATGAAGAGCTTTCCAACTAACCGAACGAATCCGAACGAATTCGAATGAAATAGGACGATTTCGGACGAATTTGGATGTTTTGGGAGAATTTCGGACGATTCTGGACGAATTCGGATGATTCTGGACTATTCCGGATGAATTCGGAATGGAAAGTAATTGTTTTCCGGACTCTGTATTCAGGAGTTAGTGATTAGAGAACGGAATGCAGGAAAATAAAAATCTGTGGAAATTTGCTGGAAATGCGAGAAAAGTTGCAGAAGGCTGTGATGCTTGAAAGCGCAACTTGGTGAGTGGGAGAATAGGTGAGGGTGTTACCTCTAAAAACTAGCGTAATTTCAAGCGATAAATTGGACGAAAAAAAACTGACGTTCGAGTTGTGGGGCTGACAGTAAGCAATTAGAGAAAAGAATATAGTAAGAAAAATAGCTGTGGGAATTCGTGAGAATCTGTGGTGAAATCTAAACAGAGTTAAAGAATCACTAGCCTCTGATTAAACTTCATAAAGCAATAAAAATAGCTGCGGGAATTTGTTGTGGAATATGTTTTAGTATATCTAAAAGCGATTAGTATAAGAAGTTATCTTATCAAGTAAGCTTACATATAGTTCCATGGTTAGTATCTGTTCAACAGAATCTCATTAAACAGTATATCATACAGTTATAACCACCCAACATTTCGCCTTAGTCTTAAAGCATCACGCATTTAAAATCTAGACAGTAGAAATGGGTTTTGAGATAAGGCACCACTGTTCACTGAACCTTAAACTTAAAGTTCAATTAACACCGTGTTCCTGCAGCTATTTTGCTCCAATGACTAGAAAAAGGGCTTGCTCAGTTTTTGGGTCGCAATCGATCTCTATATCCTTTACCAAAGACCACCTTGTTTATTTGCCAAGGAAGGTACCGATCTTCACCATGGGTTCGGAAGGGTTTAAGAATTCCTTCTCTTCGCCAATCGTAGTACGTAGTGTCTGAAATTCTAAGATGCTTTTGCACTTCTTCTTTGGTTAAATAAGAAATAAGAGGTTCCATAGTAGCGCAGGTACAAATTGACTTGTTTTTGAACACGCAGTAATCCTTTTCAACCTCTTTGCCCAAACCATTAAATTTCGTGTCCATAATTATAGGAAATTTAAGTTGCCCCTTCCTTTGGAAAAGAATCTTAAACCTATAAAAAAGTTGTAAACGACTGTGGGGAAGATTAGCCTTTTACCAAAAGATTTTCACCTTGGAGAGAGCTGTTTAACAATAAGGGGGGAGTTTTATCATAGTGCCGTATAATCATGAGTTTATTGTCAAATATATGTTATATTATTATAATATTGCAACGTATTTGTAAAAAATTAACTCTTTTAATTGTGGGCTGGTTTGGGGTTGGCGAAAAGGTCTGAAAATAGCAGAGAGACTGATTTGACCTTTATGGAAATCTTGTTCGCTCTTTTTGTTATTTAGGAAAGAATTTTATACAGTAATATGTCAACAAATATATCAGTTTCTCCTATAAATGAAAACCTTTTCACTACACAGCTTCTAGGTAGGAGTAACAACGTATAACACCATCTTATCTGCCATATCCAGAACACAGGATGCATACCACATAATGGGTTCTCTATAATCCTTCAAGAATTACGAATTTCCCCCCTCCTTACCTCATATTACCTACTGTATAACGCATAAAAGTGGCCCTTTAACTGTGAATGGTTTGCTCTTATCTATAAGTAGTTAGCCACTATCTATTTTGGGTTTATCGCTAGCTACTACTAGGTAGTCTTTATCTATTATTAGTTTATGGCTATCTATTTTACGTTCATCGTTACCTCTTATTAGGTAGCTTTTATCTATTAGTAGTTAGCCGCTAGCTATTTTGCGTTTGTCGCTAGCCATTACTAGATAGCCTTTAACTATTCTTAATTTGTCACTAGCTATTTTACGTTCATCATTACCTCCTACTAGTTAGCTCCAATCTATTCTTAGTTTATGGTTAACCATTTTGCGTTTGTCACTAGCTATTTTTAGTTTGTAATTATGTATTTTGCATTCGTAGTTACCTACTACTTGTTTACTCTTATCTAATAGTAGTTAGCCACTATCTATTCTACCTTTGTTGCTGCCTACTACTAGTTAGCCTCAACCTAATTTGAGTTAGAAGCTAACTATTCTGAGGTAATGATGAGGTTTTTAAAGAGGGTGTCAATTCGATAATTTGTGAGGGTTAATTCACTGTTATTTTACATAAACGAGAGGGGATTCTCTCTTATGTTGAAATATCCTAACTTGAAGTCCTGTGTGATTTTTTCAAAGGAATATATTTTCATTCTTAAAAATTTTTCGGATGGTTGAACATGTCGGTAGACAACCTAAGGGTGTTTAAGTCGAAAATGAGGTCCTTTTCTGATTAGTCACCGGGCTCAGATTTGCCTAAGCGCAAGCGACTTACTAAAATAAAGCACTTGAATTTGCACACCTTATCTAATTAAGCTAATTTACCAGTTAAAACTTCTAGGGTTTTCTAAAACATGCTATCATGAAAAAGACCATTCTTCTTTTATTAAGTATGCTATTTCCATTTATCGCCTATTCGCAAAAGATATTCTCCGTGAAATATTCCAACCAAGCTGATGTTAAGGTTTATGTGGTGGATTATGAAAACCAGGCAGATCTAAAGGTTTTTAAAGTAGATTACTCCAATCAAGCTAGTGGAAATAAGGGTTTGTGGTATTTTGTTGACTATGCCAATCAGGCCGATAAGAAAATATAT
>Ga0209487_1001232_pt1 | contig 21898 bp, 25 predicted proteins | sample Poulit2012_FD_187524 | JGI IMG/M metagenome (GOLD analysis project Ga0209487, IMG submission 187524) | Agricultural soil microbial communities from Georgia to study Nitrogen management - Poultry litter 2012 (SPAdes) (version 2) | ecosystem: Environmental > Terrestrial > Soil > Agricultural land...
CTCTTTTACCATTAAGTCTCTTTTTTCAATCAGTTCTGTTATTTCTTGAATAATATATTCTCGATTATTATTATCTAATGAATTTAATAATTTCAACATATTTGTTGTGATATCATAGATGTTTTGTAATCGATTTGTCATACTTTTGCACCTTGTACATAATTACCTTTGACCTCTTGTTTCATCAAGTCTTTCCAAGTATCTCTAAATTCGATAACAAATTCAAGTGCAGTTTCAAGATGACTTATGTCATTCTTAATATTTGCTTCCCTTAATTGAAATATAATAAACTCATATATCGGTAAAATTTGTTTTGATATTTCCAATTCTTGATTTAACGTAAGCATTAATTCTTGAATAATATTTTGAGCCTTTTGAATATTTATGTTTTTGCTTTCATAATTTTTTTCATTCATATCAATCATTGATTGTCTTATAAATTTTATACATCCATTATATAGCATCATTGTTAACTGTGGTCCTGATGCTGTATTTACCGCGTTATCTTGATATGCTTGAAATTGTTTAGTCATCATATTTGATCCACCCCTATTGTTTGCGTATCAAAATGCTCCAATCATCAATAGTTCTATAGATAATACGAATTACATGGGCTTTGCTTTGTAAATTTACTTACGAATTTCGTAATAATGTATATCTACATTCCTCCACCAAATTGAGAAAATAAATAAGATGATTGTTGATTCAGTTGTGAGATTGCTTTTTCCATTTGGGTAAATTGATTCCAATATCTCTGCTCCACCTGTATCATTCGTCTCTCAAAAGATGAAACTCGCTCATTTAGTTGTTTCATTTCTTTACCAATTAAATAATTATCTAATGCGTGTGAACTGTTTCCAGCTTTTTCAATTATTTTCTTTCTTGTGTTGTCTAATGCATCATCGAAACGATGGATTAAACCGCGATCATTCCCATTAGAACTGTTTGAAAACAGCTTATATACATCATCAGGATTTTCACGAAGAGCAGCTTTTAATTTTTCTTCATTTACTTCAAGCTTACCGCCATCCAGATAGTTTTTCGTCGTTGTGATTCCAATATGACTAAGTAATGTATATTCTCCACCTGTCTCGACTACTGATTGTAAGCTCTGACGTAAAGTATACATTCCATCTTTAATCGTTGATTCCCCTCGTAAGATACCACTCTTTGCTTTTTCTTCCCATTTTTTTATTTGATCTTCTGTCATTTCTTCTTTTTGTTCATCTGTTAATGGTGGGAAATCACGATTCTTTTTCTCTAATTGTGATGTGTTCATTACTTCAATTGCTTCATTATATTTTTCAACAAAATTCATAATGTTATCAAACGATTGTTCTACATCAGTAGATACAGTTATCCGTGCATTACCCTCGGTAACATTGTTGAATTCAAATGTAATCCCGTTTAACGTATAGTGGTTGTTTTTAGAAGTAATTTCTAGTCCATTATTATAAGTGAAAACTGCATTTTCTCCACCAGTTTCATTTTCCATTTTAAGACCTAAAACATTTTCAAAAAATGAACTTGATTCCTCATCAAAGTAAATCTCTGGTTTCTTTCCATTAGAATTTTTATAATCTTCACCTGTATTATAACTTCCAGTTCTTGTAGTCTCTAAAACAACTTTCTTTGAATTTTCATCATAAAACGCACGTACTCTACCTTCACTTACTTCACCAATTTTTTTCAATACTTGAGAAAGATTGTCACCTTCCTCTATTTTTAGAGTATGAGTTTTAGCAGTACCATCTTCGTTAAACGTTTTAAATGTAATGCTTTTATCTTCACCAATGTATTCTTCAAAACTTACATCCGCTTCCACATCTTTAGTACTGTAATTTATCGCATTTGACGCAAGATGTGTTACTTCTATTTCATAAGATCCATTTGATGCATTTGAAGAAGCAGTTGCAGTAACTGCACTTTCCTGTGATGATGTAGCTACTTTAGGTTTATAAGATGTAGATAACTTCATATCTAACATCATATTGTCTAATTCAAGCAGTTTACTATTTATATCCCTGAACGCGTCCCTTTTCCATTCCAAAGTAGTCTGTTGTTGATACATTCTATTTAATGGCATTCGTTCTGCTTCCATTAATTTATTTACCATTGCCTCAATATCCATTCCTGAGACAATACCACCTACTCGCATTACCAATTGTCATCATCCTCTTTAAATTTTCTCATCAACTAACACACCGATTAACTCCTTCATTGCTGCATGAAAATCGAGAATCTTTTTTGGTGGAATCTCTTTAATTATTTCATCTGTTAGAGGATTTACAACTGTTACATAATATTCATGCAATTCTTCATGAAAAACAAATTTTAAATTCGTTCTTTCTACTTCAAAAAATTGATTTAATTTACTGACAGTTGTTTTAACCTCATTCTTCTTTTCCGTTTCTTTTTTCAAAAATCGTCTCTGTTCCTCATATAGTTCGTTTTTTACAAACTTATTTTTTTTATCTGTCTCAGTTAGTATATTATTTTGTATGGTATGAAAACTATTTGAGATACTTTTAACGTTCATCCATAAACATCCCCTAACATTCTTTTATTATTATTTATATCGACAATAAATAAGGAATGTTTAGGTAATAATTAGGTAACTATATTAAATTAATCCTTATTTTGCAATAAATTTATAATATTAGCTGGTAAGTTTGCAGCTTCGTTATTTTGCTCCTGAATAGCTAAGTATATTTCCTTTCGATGTATTTCTATCGATTTTGGTGCAGAGATGCCTATTTTTACTTGCTCCCCTTCAATTGCAACAATGGATACCTCAATCTGTTCTCCGATTTGAATTGCTTCTGCTTTTTTTCTAGTTAATACTAACATTAATTAATCACTTCCCTTTACAGAAGACGATGAAATACTAAACCGCATAGCATACTTTGATTCGTTTATAACATATTGTTTCCCAAGTCTTTGGCGAGAATTAATTATAATCGGAGCTTGTAAATTTATTGTACTATCCTTAAAAGGATCTTTTAATGTCATGATGGAAAATACCGCTACATCATTTTCATCTTTAATTTCTAAAGTTTCAATAGTTGATTCATCAAGTGTAAATTCATAATGTTTATGAAAATAGTGTGGGTTAGTAATAATAAAAGCTAAATCTGGAGTAATTACAGATTGCAAAATCTTTATTAAGTCATTTTCTGGCAAATCAATGATGATAAATTGATTTTCTTCGGTAAAACCTGGTAGACCCGATTGAAAATGAATGATTTTTTCTTCATTAATTTCGATGTCACCTAAGTATTTAGTAGTCAGTAACACTATCCGTTCATCCTTTCTACACGAGACCCGGTTTAGGCTTTAATAATTGGTTATCTTACAATATCAATTTCAATTGATGGATACTGTTCCATCCATATATTTACATCTCCCCTATGGAATGAAACATTAGGTTTATTTATTTCCACATCTATAATTGGTTTGTTTTCTTGTACGTCTATTTTTACATCACTAGGTTCATAACTAAACTTAACAGCTAAAGGAGACGGCACATATTTAATACTTAATGTTTTTGGGTGTCTGTGACCATTAATCTTTGCTTGCTCTACAAAAGGATTGACATCATTTTGAATTTCAATTAATTCCGCTCCTTGCTCCGCCCTTCTTGCAACTCCCTCTTTAACTTTTTGTAACGCTTCAGCGGTATATTTATCATTCCATTTTAAAGTATTCATTAAATTCATTTCTTCCCAAGCTTGAGATTGATCAATCGTTAATTTACCTCGATTTATTTGCATAGAAATATCAGCCTTGGGCTGTTCAATCGATACCGTTGCTTTGGGCTGTTCTATTCCTAGTATCGCTTGTCTTTGCTCTATTCCGATTTGTCCCATCTGTGTTGTGATTTGTAGTTGAGGTATACGCAATTCCAAGCTCCTTTCGAACCGATATATAAAAGAGACAAGCCCTGGTCCTCCAAGTTGGACAGGGCAATTATCAATAAAATTATCTTAAAAAGTCTATTAAAGACGGCTGAATTATTTTTGCACTTGCAGATAACGCGGCACGATGAAGCACTTCTTCTGTTAATAGATTCATAACCGCTTCTTCGAAGTCTACTCCTTCATTTTTTTTCATAATATCTGTTGCAATAATTTCTTGATGTTCTAATCGATCATCTATCAATTCAAGACGATTCATTCGTGCTCCAAGTTCAGCACGGCCATCAATAATATTATTCATATTATTATTAAGCTCTTCAATGCTTCCATTAATATTATCGCCGGTATTTAATGCCTCCTCAAAATTTTTAATACTTTCAAATAAATCATTATTGAATATTTTTGTTGGTGCTACATTTGCTTGTATAGTTATCCCTTTTGAAACTTCTATTTCAACATTTTTCAATTCATCTGGGTTATAGTTTATTGTTCCATCATCATTTATTGGTTTTTCATCTGTATCTGTCCCATTAAAAATAAATTTACCGTTTACTTTCGTATTTGCAAGCCCAATCATTTGCTCTTTTAATTGATTGACTTCTTCAGCAATACTTTTACGTTCACTTTCAGAATATGTATCATTTGCAGCTTGAACTGCTAAATATTCTAACCGTTGCATAACTTTTGTTGCTTTATCTAGCACATCATCTGAATGATCCATCCAATTCCAAACTTCTCCAGAATTCCGTTTATATTGGGCAACTTCTGTTACCTCTGTCCGGTATCCAATTCCTTTCATTGCAATGACAGGATCATCAGAAGGCTTTCGAATCTTTTTCCCAGTATTAATTTGTTCTAAATATTTATCCATTTGGGCTTGGCTTTTAAAAATATTCCTTAACATATTGTTTTGGAGCATAGATTGTGTTACACGCATTTATCTCACCTTACCTTCCTACTAATCCCATATGATTTATAATTCGATCAATCATTTCATCGATGGTAGTCATATTTCTAGCAGCTGCATTGTATGCATGTTGAAATTTAATTAAGTTTGATATTTCTTCATCTAAAGATACTGCACTTACCGACATACGTTGGTTGTCGATTTGTGATTGTAAAATTTCTGTGTTTTCTTTCATTCGATTCGCTTCTTGGCCGTCTACTCCTAAATTACCAATTAATGATGAAAAGTACTTACGAACAGAACTACCTTCCAGGCCATTGATTGGTTCGTCTAACACATTCGCCAATTTTAACGCGTTTTCTCCATTCCTACTTCCTCCATCTACTGCACCGGCAGCTATTAGATTAACATTCTCTAAAATATCTTTATTAACGGTAATATTTTCAGCTGTAATTTCCTCGCCATCCTTACTAACAAAAAAGTTAATAACATCTTCGTCTACTAAGTTAATTCCTTCAGAATGTTGGTCATTGAACAGTTGGGAAAATTCCTTTGCCATATTGTTTAATTTTTCGAGAAATTCAGGAAAGGTACCTTCGTTGTCCCCATTTTCTTTATACCCGTGCGATTCAATTAGTCCACTTAATTTTCCAACGGCATCTAATAGCTGTAAAGGTTCTAAATTATCATAACCTGCAACTGAAATACTCTCTATAAGTCCATATTCATTTTTTCCTGGATTTACAGAAAGTTTCCTAATAACACCAGCTGTGGAAGGACTATCATTCCTTACATCGATTAAAAACACACCGTCGTTACCAATCGAATTACCACTCTCATCAAGTAATTCAATCGAAGCTAACCCATCTGCAATTTCTAACGCACTATCACTACTTGACGTATAATGCACTTTAATATTAACCATTTCTGATAATTGATCAATTAAAAGGTCACGATCATCATAAAGGTCATTTGCTAATAGTCCATGTGGTTCTATTTTTTGTATTTGTTCATTAATACTATTAATTCGTCTGACAAGAGAATTTATATCGTCTACTGAGGCATCAATTTGATCCTTTAAATCAGTTTGGATAGACTGCATGCTTTTTGATAAATAATTAAATGTTTCAGATAATGCTAACCCACGTTCTGCAACAACTTCACGTGCACCTGAATTATCAGGGTTTGTAGCTAATTCTTGTAATGACTCCCAAAACCGATCCATTGCTTTCGTTAAACCGGTATCAGATGGTTCATTTAACAAATTTTCTAAGCGACTCAATGCCTCGCTTTTTGCATTCCAGTATCCTAATCGACTGTTTTCTGATCTATATTGAAAATCTAAAAATTGGTCCCGTATTCGTTGAACTACTCCAATTTCAACGCCTGTCCCAAGTTGGCCCGGAATTTGCTGCATTACTCGTGAAGGAACCGGAAATGGAGTTGTTGATGTAAAATCTACCCGTTGTCTTGAATAACCTGGTGTATTTGCATTAGCAATATTATGACCCGTTGTATACAGGCCACCTTGTTGTGCGAATAATGCTTTCTTCGCCAGCTCTATGCCATGAAAGGTACTCATTTTCTATCTCCCTTTTGTTACTTAGTAAATTGACTTTATACAATGGTAAAAATCTTTACTTTTAAGCCTTGGAATCAAAGATTGATCGTTTTTGTGTTTCTTTCTCCATTCGACTATCATTATAATTTATGTTTTTAGATGATGGTTGGAGCATATCTAAAGAAACTTGAACAAATTGCATCGATTGCTGAACCAGTTCCTGATTTAATTGTTCTGTTTCTTTTAATTGAACAATAACTTCTACTAAACTGACGACACTTTTTTCAAGTTGTTCTTTATCTGTCTCATCTTGTAAATGGTTTAACAATTCGGTTACTGTCTTTTCCGGTAGCTCTAAATTTGTACTCGTAATAAATTGATCAATGACTTCTTGGCGTTTTTCTTCTAACTGTGAAACTGTTTGTATATATTTACGCTCCATAATTAATAGTTTTGACAAGTCATCCATTTTGCCTTCTTTAATTAACTGCATTTTCTCTTCAGAAATAGATAATAAACTTTTGTGTACTTCAGTTAATTTGTTGATGATATCAATTACTTGTTGAATAGAAATGACAATAACCTCCTAATAAAATCGATTTGTCCAAAAATCAACCATCTTTCTTGCCGTTACTTCATAATCGATTTTATATTTACCTGATTGGATACGATCTTTTATTTGATCAACATACTTTGCTCTTTCTATTTCATATACCCCATCTTTTCCATGCAGTTTTTTCGCTTCTAACGAAATATCGAGTTTATCTGATTGTACGTACTTCTTTTTAGCATTATTTTGCTGATGGAATTGGTTTTTATATGCGTTTAGCAAAGGATGAGAACCTTGAATTTTCATTATAAGTCACTCCCAATAATACTAAGCATTAAAATTAATTGTCCGATCATTTTTTTAATACTTCTACATTACTTATCGGCTAATTTTAATGTTTCTTAAATGAAATCGATATTTATTCGATTTCTTTATTTTTGTGGATTGTATGGTAAATTGATTTTTCTTTCTCAGCTTCTTGTTGACGCCTAATACTCTCTATTTTATCATGAAATTCAATTTCTTTCTGTATTCCTTTTGAACAAGTCTCGCATAATCTTCCTTCAACTATTTCATTCCCACACATTTCACAAGGATATGCTAACTGAGGAAATTGTGAAGTCCGTAATCTTTTTTGTTTAATAAATTTAATAATAAGTTCTTCTTTTACTTTTGTCGCCTCTACTATTTCATTCATGGTTGCTTCACGGTTTTTACGTTTCATTAAAAAACGATACACAATTTCAAATGCCTCTTCTTCTTCACGATAGCATCTTGGACATATATCTCTTAAACTTTTAGCAAAAACTTCTCCACATTGCGCACAGTTTCCCAATTCTATCATATTTATCACCTTATTTATTATTAATCTATACCTTAACGTTTAAATAAAAATAGTAAAAACACATCAATTTTTTATCGTTTTTTACACTTCAGAAGACACGATTCCTCCATCTTGAAGTTTGTTTAATGTATACCTTTTATCCGCGAATTAATGTAAATGAATATATTTTTGGACAACCTGACGCTTTTAAAAGGGTTGCAGCATGACGAATCGTTCTACCTGTTGTATATATATCATCGACTAAAACGACTGGTTTGTTAATAGAAATCTTTAAATTAAAAGGATTTTTTGATGTTAAGCGTTCGAATCTCGTTCTTTTTGATTGCTTTTCACTATGAATTCTCGTTAATATTTCTTGTACCGTATGTTTAATAAAGTCTGCTAAAACATATGCTTGATTAAAACCTCTTTCAAATAGCCGTTCAGGACTAAGGGGAATAGGTACAATGATCAAGTTATTTAGTTGCTTTGAAAATATTTCTTTAAATTGGTGGGCAAAGCTATTTCGAAACATTTCTGAGATATAATAATCACCTCGGTACTTCCACCTAACAACTACTTCCTTCATAAATTCATTATAGTTATACAGAGAATAATTCCAAACTAACGGATCATCCATATCAAATAACTGTTGCCAACGTATACAATCATAACATATGTTGTTGGCCGACTGACGGCTACACCTTTGGCAGCGGTCTCCAGTAATTCTCTCCAATTTTCCCCCACATTCTTCACATAAATATGTTCGATTTCTCAAATTTAAAAGTGTTTGCCAGCTCATATCTATTATGATTTCTTCATCACACCAAATACAATAATGCATTTTTTATCACCTACCTATTTGCTCCATTTTAAATTTCTTAGCTCTTTTATTCATCATAAGTATTGTTTGTTTTGCTTGAACAAGTGCATCTGTTTTTCCTTCATGAAAGAAAATAACTTCACCACTCGGATCATCCATACTTCTCCCTGCCCTACCCGCAATTTGAACAAGCGCTTGTTCATCAAACACGGTATGATTTGCTTGTATTACAGCAACATCTACAGAAGGAAAAGTTACCCCTCTTTCTAGTATTGTTGTCGTTATAAGACAATAAATTTTCCTTTTTCTGAATTGTTCAATTTTTTCTTCACGGAGTTTATCTATACTTGATACATTTTTAACTTCTACGTTTGTTGATATCATTTTAAGTTGTAGGAAAAGGTCAATCACAGGTTGTACTAATTTTTCGGATAATGAAATAGTAGGTACAAATAAAAGTAGTTGTCTAGAAGGGTTTTGCCTTTGTTTTAACCAATTTATAAATTTTACAGGAAGTATATTATGTTGGATTTGTTTATGGATATTTCTGCAAAATATAAACTTTGGAATAGGTAAAGGATTGCCATGGAAACGAACAGGAACAAATATGTAGTCTAATTTGTTCATAAACATTTGTAATTGCTGTTTCTGCCTTGGGGTAGCAGTTAAATAAATGAGTGAGGATTCCGCTTTTACAGCTCGTTTAGCGGCAAATGGCAATGATTCATCTTTATGATATGGAAAAGCATCAATTTCATCAATAATTAATACATCGAATGCTTCTTTATAACGTAGAAGTTGATGGGTTGTTGCAATAATGAGTTGGGCGGTCCCATCATTATCTCTACTTCCACTATATAGTCCTTGAATATGAATCGATGTAAATGCTGTTTTCAGCCTTGGAAGTAACTCTCTAACAACATCTGCTCTAGGGGTTGCGATACAAATTCGCATTCCGCGTTTTAATGCAAATTGTATACTAGGAAAAAGCATCTCAGTTTTTCCAGAACCAGTCACCGCCCAAATTAGGAGCTCACCACCATTTTTAACTGTTTCTATAATTTTTTCTGACGCATGCAACTGACTTTCAGTCAACTCACCTTCCCATGAAGACGGGTCCAAATGTGCTGGCCAAGGATAGTTTGGTCCAGACCAATAGTATAATAATTCACATTCCATTACTCTACCCATATTAATACAATTTCTACAATATTTATGTGTTTTTTTGCAACGTGCACAAGGGATATCCGCAAAAAGAGAAGGTTTTTGGTTGTTACAACGTAAGCATTGTGGATTTGTAAGTGAAGAACTTTTTATCGATGGCGTAAACATGAAAAAGCGTAGGCTTAATAATTTGTCAAAAATAGGTTGATTAATTGCAATTTCATTTCGTAATAAATATTTACCACCATATTGTTTAGCTAGTTGGCGTATAAATATATCCGAAAATGGCTGCTCTCCATTTTTTTTATGTAAATTATGAGGGGGCACGCTATTTGTTCTTCCCCTCATAAGATACTTAGTTCGAATTAAGTTTATTATTCTTTTAAAGTTCGGAAACAATAAATCATCTCCTATTCTGTATACCAAGATACTCCAATAGAATTATCTCCTAAGTGGGTACCAAGAACTGGACCAAAAAAGCTTATTATTGTTTGTATTTCTGGATATTTTTTAGCGAAAGCATCACGTAATTCAACAGCAGCTGCTTCATTATTGCCATGAATAAAGACTACTTTTATAATTTGCTTTTCTTTTGCGTCATCTTCTAACATCCCCATTATACGTGCAATAGCTTTTTTTCTCGTTCTTACTTTCTCGAAAGGTACAATCACACCTTCTTCTATATGCAAAATTGGTTTAATATTTAATACGCTACCTAAAATTGCTTGAGCACTACTTAATCGTCCACCTTTTTGCAAATTCGTTAAATCGTCTACCATAAAATAAGCACGAGTATTTTCTTTCATATCATCTAAATACGCAATAATTTCTTGAGAACTTTTCCCTTGTTCAACTAATTCTGCAGCAGCTATGGCAAAAAAACCTTGTGGCATGGCGCTTAGCTCGGAATCATAAGGATATACCTTTATATTTTCCAACATACTCCCTGCTGATTTTGCTGCATTGTACGTACCGCTAAATTTTTGTGATAAGTGAATGGAGATCACTTCATCATATTCTTCAGCTAATTTTTCGAATAAATCAACGAAGTTTCCAATCGCTGGTTGAGATGTAGTTGGTAATTCTTTTTCACTTCTCATCTTTTCATAAAATTGTTCTGTTGTTATATCTATTTCTTCCCGAAAGGTATCATTACCGAACACTACACTTAAAGGTATTGTGTAAATATTATGTTTTATTAATAACTTTTCTGGAATATATGCGGTACTATCTGTGACAATTGCTATTTTCATATAAAAGGTTCCTTTCTACTATCAATATTAAAATACTTCCACCCATCCATTACGAATCGCCATGACAACAGCTTGAGTACGATCATTGACATTCATTTTTTGTAAAATATTGCTGACATGGTTTTTCACTGTTTTTTCACTAATAACTAATGTTTCGGAAATAGTGCGATTGCTCTGTCCTTCCGACAAAAGTTGTAATACTTGACATTCCCTATTCGTTAACAAGTGTAACGGTTTACGATGTTCAATAGCTCCAACTACATTACCTTTTTGTTCTACTAACCTTCTATACTCTTGGACTAGATTATGGGTTACTTTTGGATGTAAGTAAGAACCTCCATCTGCAACAACTTTAATAGCCTCCATTAAAGATTCCGTATCTACTTCCTTCAGTAAATATCCTTGAGCTCCTGTTTGTAATGCATGTGAAACATAATTTTCGTCATCATGAATCGAGAGAATGATTACTTTTACATCTGGATAATTACTAAGCAATTCTTTGGTTGCCTCAATACCGTTCATTTCTGGCATATTAATGTCCATCAAAACAATATCTGGTCGATACTTTCTAACTATTTCATTTGCATCAATACCGTCATCAGCATCAGCTACGACCTGAAAAGAAGGTTCGAAACTTAATATTCTTTTAACACCTTCCCGAAATAGTTTATGGTCGTCAATTAGTGCGATTTTAATTATTTCAGTAGATTCCATCTGCATTTACTCCCCTCCTAATTTATATTCATTGTATATGTTAATTAATAATTTTGCACCAAAAATTAACATCATCTACACATTTTATACCATTTGTACTATAAAACTAATGAATCATGTTGGATCTAATGGTACTTTTATCTTAACTGTTGTACCTTGATTTATCTCTGACTCTATAGAAATTTCCCCTTTTAATAAATCCACCCGCTCCTTCATACCGACTAAACCAAAAGAATTACTATTACTATTTATCTCATTAGTATCAAAACCGACTCCACCATCTTTTATTATAATATTTACTTGAGTTGAAACCATCTCAACTTTAACATATATGTCTTTCGTTTTAGCATGATTAATAGCATTTTGAAGGGCTTCTTGGACTAATCGAAATATCGCAATTTCATAATTAGATTCAAGCCGCTTTTCATCACCTAATATTACTAGTTTAATAGGAATTTTAGAACGTTCAGCCATTGAACTAACATGCCTTTTAATTGTTGGGATTAAACCGAGATCATCTAAAGCCATTGGACGTAAATCATAAATAATTCGACGTACTTCATATAATGAAGAGCGAATATTTTCACGGATACTTTTCATTTCTTGTAAAGCATTATCTAAATTACCTTCCCTAAAAGATAAATCAACAAATTCAGAGCGAATTAAAATATTTGCAAGCATTTGTGCAGGACCATCATGTATTTCTCTTGATAGACGTTTACGCTCATTTTCTTGGGTTTCGATAATCTTTAGACCAATATGTTGTTTCTCTTTAACCGATTTGATCACTTCATTCACTTGACTAAAGTCATCTTCAAGGTATGTCAATATAACAGACACTTTTCTTCCTAAATTTTCAGCATGTTCGATGGTTGTTTTTAATCTTAATAATCTTCGTTCTAAATCATCTCTTTTTTGACGTAATACCTTTTCTTCTTGTTGTGCGATAATTAATTCCGTTTGTAAACGATGTGTAGTTTCATATACTTCTCTTATCTCTTCCTCAGAATATCGGTTAAATTCACTGCTAACTTTAGATAATCTTAATTTAGAAAGTCTAACTTTTTTTTCTAAATCATCATTTCGTTTAATAAATTGAGAAACAAGTGATTTTGTTTCTTTCAATTCCTGAAGCAAATAATCATGTTCTTTCAATGCTCCCTCATTTATATAAAAGATCTCATCTTTACTTTTTTCGACTACATCTTTCATGCGATTAATAATTACATTTAATGCCTGTATATCTATTTTATCGACCATTGAGATCACCAACCTATGTTATAATAAAAGTGGCCTTGATTTTATTAGAGATAATACATTTAACCAAAAAGAATGATTTTATTGAAAATTGCAGGAGATTATAATATGTGTATAGTAATGTTACAAAATTGAGCTGTTTCATTATGTAATATAGAAACGTCAATACACAATTTTTCACATTAATTCTCCCTGAAAAATGTCCATCTCCTTAATTTAAGGGGATTGGTCAATATTGGTTAAGTCATAATAATCATTACAACTACAAAGGAGTTAATAAATTATATGTTATCTACATATTATACCGTAAAACAAGATGGGACGCATGAAATCATTATACAAAAATCTCGATTTATCGGTTACATAAGTCGTGTCACTTCGGAAGAAGAAGCACAATTATTTATTCAAACGATTAAGAAAAAACATTATGATGCAACCCATAATTGTTCCGCATACTTAATCGGGGAACATGACCAAATTCAGAAAGCTAACGATGATGGTGAACCGAGCGGTACGGCTGGGGTACCTATGTTAGAAGTATTAAAAAAACTATCATTAAAAAATACAGCAGTTGTTATTACAAGATATTTCGGTGGTGTCAAATTAGGTGCAGGTGGCTTAATTCGGGCGTATAGTAGAGCTACATCTGAAACAATCAAGTCCACGGGCATTGTTAAATGTGAATTAATGCAAATTGTTTCTATATCTATTAATTACCAACAACTTGGAAAGATTGAAAACTACATACGCCAAACTGGTTTTATTATTGAAGATATAATTTATTTAGAAAATGTTTCCTTGAAGGTCCTTGTCCAACTTCAAGCTTTAGAAGATTTAAAAACAGATTTAGTCAATATGACAAGTGACCAAGTTAAAATTCAAGTAATGGGGGAAAAATATATTGAAACAGATATTTCTACCTAATTCAGCGGTACTGTTAACCGTTATTGTTATAAACTAAAAAGTATTTTTAAATCTTTTGTAAGTAAATCTATTAATTGTTCCATAGATTCTATTTGATTATTTTCAGTTTTTTCAATATATTTTTGTAATACAATTTTAAGTTGATCATGTTCTAACATAGTTTTTCATCCTTTTTTTATTTCTATTAATATAGCGTGCCAATTAATGTCGAATAATAATGAAGTACATACTCTAGTATAATAATCCCCCTTCTATTATTATAGTTATTTTAAACAATAAGTAAACATTCGACAAGTTTTATTAATGACTATTTATATATTGTATGAAGTTTACAAGAAAATGTTTGTTGAATCGGTAATAAAATGCAAAAAATATATGTATAACTTGATTTGTCTAACGTTAAAAATGAAATTATCGGTATCTATCCTTCATAAATCTTTTGTTTTGTATTATACTAATGGTACATATTGGAAATACAATCTATTCATGCTGATGCAATGGAATTATTATTTGAAAATAGTTATAATACTGTTAATCTAACTTAACATAATTGGAATTAAACTAGTCCTTTTTAAAATTATGTTATAAAGGAGTATTAAAATGAGGAAATTTTCATTTCTTTTAATCATTATTGGAATAAGTATCATTAGCTATTCAGTTTTCCAAATCATTCAATCTAATATGAAACAAAAGGAATCGTTAGCGGAAGCTAAGGAATTAATTCAAATTGATAGTAGTCAAGAAATAAATACCCCTTTAGAAGAAATTTTCTCCCCCAAAAAAGGAGATACAGTTGGAATATTGGAAATATCAAAAATTGAGGCTGAATTACCAATAATTGAGGGAACTGATGAGGAAGAACTAGATATTGGAGTAGGTCATTACAAAGATACTGTTTATCCAACACAAAATGATCAAATTCTTTTGTCGGGACATCGTGACACTGTCTTCAGAAGAATGGGCGAATTAGAAATCGGCGACACTATGACAATTAAACTACCGTATGGGGATTTTACATATGAAATATATGAAACTTTTATAGTCGATGCAGATGATACAACTGTAATAAAATCAACAGCACCTGATGAAGTACTTACTGTATCAACTTGTTATCCTTTCCAATATGTTGGCAGTGCTCCAGACCGATACATTATAAACGCAAAACCAATTTATTAAAATAAAAAACTATGAACAACTCTAGGATTATGAAGTCATTTTGTCTTTGTACAAAATGACTTTTTGCCTAGTTATTAAATTAAATGATATAATTAACTTTAAGTTTTAACTTTTTGGGGGTATTACACATGCGAAAGTCATTTTTCATAATGAGTGTTTTTTTTCTTCTTTTTATCGTCGGATGTTCTAAAGAAGAAAAGAATTTTCCAACAGAACGACTGGATTCATATATACAACATTGGAATGAAGAGAACTTTTCCGAAATGTACAATATGCTTACAGATGAAACAACTGAACAATACAGTTCAGAAGATTTTGTTGAGCGGTACATTAAAATATATGAAGATTTAGAAATTACGGACTTAGAAGTAACCTTTTCTGAAATTTCAGCTGAAGAATTAGAGAATTCAATAGAAGAAAAAAGTGCCGTCTTTCCAATAAACGTAAAGATGGATAGTATTGCTGGTGAGATTGAATTTCAAAGTGAAATTGAACTTACGCTAGTCACTATAGACGAGGAAACAGAGGAGGAAGAGTGGTTTATTAATTGGAATACTAGCCTCATTTTTCCAGACTTAGTTGATGGTGCAATAATAAAAATTGAAAAGGAAAGTCCACGTAGAGGTGATATTCTTGATCGTAACCGAATGCCTCTAGCTATAAACGATGTAGCCTATGAAGTAGGATTAGTACCTGAGCAAATGATTGATGAACAAAATGAAAAAAATCAAGTTGCTCAATTATTAAATATGAGTGTTAATACAGTTGATGAATTTTTAAATGCATCATGGGTTGAACCACATCATTTTGTCCCTCTAAAAATTGTGGCTGGTAACGCAGAAAACGTAATTGATCAGTTGAAAAATATACCTTCAGTGCAATTAGTTGAAACGACGGGAAGAAGCTATCCTCTTGGGGAAAAAGCGGCACATTTAACTGGATATATTGGTCAAATCACAGCTGAAGAATTAGAAGAAATGAAGGAAAATCACTATAAAGAAACCGATGTAATAGGAAAACGTGGACTAGAGCAACTTTATGAAGAGCAATTACGTGGACAGGAAGGAATAAAGATTATCATAGAAAAAGAAGATAAAACACAAACTGTTCTTGCGGAAAAGCCTGTTCAAAATGGGGATAATGTTCAATTAACAATCGATATTAATGTACAAGAAAAAACATATGAAGCTTTTGACGAAAAATCGGGTGCTGCTTCTGTTATTCATCCAAAAACAGGAGAAATATTAGCTTTAGTAAGTAACCCTTCCTTTGATCCGAATGAGTTAACATATGGAATCACACAAAGTAAATGGGATAATTTATTAACTAATGAAGAAGAGCCGTTAATTAATCGATTCACTTCTACCTTTGCTCCAGGCTCTGTTATCAAACCAATAACAGCAGCAATTGGATTAGACAATGGAACCATTAACCATGACGAAACTGTTGAAATCAAAGGTTTACAATGGAGTAAAGATAATTGGGAAAAATTTAAAGTAACAAGAGTGTCAGAATCAGATCAACCTGTTGATTTAAGAGATGCTTTAATTCGTTCTGATAACATATATTTTGCAATGAAAAGTATTGAAATTGGAAATAACGCATTTGTTCAAGGATTGCAAAATCTTGGTTTTGGAGAAGCCTTACCATTGACTTACCCATTTAAAAAATCACAAATTTCTAACAGCGGTTCATTGAATGATGAGATTTTGCTAGCTAATACAGGATATGGTCAAGGAGAAATTGAAGTTAGCCCATTGCATATTGCACTACTATATACTACTTTCATAAATGAAGGTAATATAGTAAAACCGAGTTTACTCCTAAATGATAAAACAGAAGAAATTTGGCTTGAACACGTAATTAGTGCGGAAGATGCAGCAAAAATAAATGGATATTTACGGGAAGTAGTTACAGACGGTACCGGAAAAACTGCAAATAGGAAAGAATTAGAAATATCAGGAAAGACAGGAACGGCCGAATTAAAGTTAACCCATGATTCGGAAGATCACGAAAATGGATGGTTTATTGGTTATCCAACCCAAAAGGAAGATATTCTAGTTGCAATGATGATGGAGAAAATCGAGAAAGAAGGCAGTAGCATCGTAGCAGAAACCGTAGCAGACCTATTAATTGAATTAGAAAAGTTGAAGTAGTTTTTTCATACTAGATTTGAACACTTTTCATATTAACTAACACACTTCATTAGAATACATGCCTTTTGCAAAAGAAAACACGCCGATTGCTTATAAAAATAATAATAAAGTTGTACTTACGTCATCAGGACGAGCAAATACAAAGAATAGGATGTGTTGCTTTCAACTGCTGTCGTATAAAATTTACTACAACGTATCTACTTCCGTAGCAGTTAGTATAAAATGTTTTATACTTTCTAACTTTAATTTGCAAAAAAAGAGTTATTTTCGAAAATTGAAAATAACTCTTTTTAACGTAGTTTTTTGTATTCCCTAACTAATTGCTGAAATGTCTCTCTATCCTGATTATCTAATGTTTTGTCAATCAATCTTTTAATATTTTGTAACTCTAATTCCTTTATTAGTAATGATACTTCTTCACCTTCTAATTCTTCTGTATCCTTAGTATTATAATAAGGCTTTATTATTTGTTCAATTTGTGCCATAAAGTCTTCCAGTGTAGTTAACTTCTTGATTGTAATATAAATAATGTCTTTGCCTTTTTGAAATGCAAATTTTGTTTCCGTATTTATTACTTGTTTAGTCCTACGGTTAATGAGGATTTCTTGACCTTCAATTGGAACAAAATGGTACACTTTCTTATTAATCAATAGTGAAAAGTATTGGTATGCTAAAATAATTCGTATATACTCTGAATTCATTTTAATAAAATACGGTTTTAATAACTTTATAGATACCATTTTCTCCACCTCCCAAAGGAATAAATACTATCTTAGTTGATTCATTTTACAATATTTTCTGAAAAATTGCAACAATTAATTTTATCAAATTTTTGTATTGCTATTTTTACATTCTGTTCCAATTGCCTAAATAGAAGTAAAATGGAATTAATAGTCATAATAATTTTATATGCAAATTATGCTATCACTACGAATTATAGTGCATAAAAATGTCTTGAATGTTTATAATAATTTTTAGTGCATTTAGGCGCCTTACATATTCGAAATTAGCAATCTCAATGAATTATAAATTCGTATATCCGCCTTGGTATATACAACTTTTTTTTCTAAACAACTTCTGGGTAAATATAAAACCTAATGGTAATTATGTTGATATCTTCTATTAATCCAATTAAGAGTCATTTATCATCAAAGATAAGATACAATTTTTCATGACTTGCACTATTTAATCTGTCTATAAATTAGCGAGTCCCAACTATAAATATTAAATCCACATTGGATTTCATTTTTATACTTTCCCATCTCTTTGAATAATCTGTTGAATAATATGATTATATTCATTTACCGCCGACTGCTTCCATTGTTCTTCTTTCAAATCTTCAATCGTTTTTGTTTCTTTAAGCTTCTCTATTCCCTTACGCATTTTCCCTTTATATAACTTAGTTAATCGGCTAATTTCATCTGCAAATTTATCATCTGTTCCAGCTGTAACTGTTTTTTCGTATAGATCAAGAACTTTATCATTTTCTCTACTTGGGAAAAATTCGTGTGGCGGGGTACTATCAAAAAGACACCAATCTAGGTCCCTTATCATGAGCATATCGATACTAGTTGGATCAAAACTACAGTAATACACCTCTACATCAAATCCATATTCCACGCATTTCTCAAGTATTCTTTTCATAAAAAATGATTTTCCAGTACCTGCTCTCCCCTTAATAAATATTCGATGTTCAATAGGGTCAATTAATTCTTCAACATAATTAATCATCCCATATGCCGTATTTGTACCAAATAATCTTTTAAATATATTGGAGTTTTTATCTAATTTCCTTACATTTTTAAATAACGAATTAATCATCTTATCTGTTACTTGATCTGCTTTTTCAAAATCCATTTCATTTATATAAATTTTTTCCAACTCATCGTGTATTGATAAACCATGTTCAAATAATCTATATGCCTCCTGGAATAATATATTTTGTTGTTCTTTATATTTCACCATAAGGTCTTCATTTACTTTACTATTTTCTACTTGTGGTAAATTTATATATACGGCATTTTCTAAATGTTGTGTTACAATTTCTCCTGATAAAATTGCAACTGATAATTGACGCATAATAATACCATCTATATATTCTTTATTTTTTGGACTACAAATCACTTCGATATGGTCAAATTCAGTATAATAACTTATAAGTCTTTTTATCATTTGACTTATAATACTGTTAGATTCATGTTGTAGTATAATAATTCGATTAATGCCTTTTACATTCGAATCTAAAAAGTTTATAAATCCTTTAGCTGTATGACCGAACACAAAATATTTCGTTCTATTTTGCACTTTTTACACTTCCCCAGTTAACATTTTCACTTAATTATATGCCTAGCTAGTTAAAATGTTTATTATAATCTGTTAAATCTTCAATATTGAAACCATACAATATATAAATAAACCAAAAAGGACTTGCCAATTGCAAATCCTCACTTCATTGTATAATAAGACAGATACCGATATCTCAATTATTTATTAACTTATTCCAATTCAGGAAGCATTCTCACTTCTTGTTCCATTTCAGATTGACAAAGAGGGCATTCGGGCTCTTCCACAAAACTAAAAGATTCTCTCATCCACCCTTGACATTTATCATTCGTACACGACCAAACATTCGTTTCGACTTCTGGTAACGGCTCTTTAGGTCCACGAGAAAAAGCCATATCTCCATCCCCTTTCCTTATTACTATTATACCTCTTTACTGCAATGAATGCGAACTTCTTTTTCTAACAGAATTTTTAATGACTTTTATATGATATAGTATTACCAAGTTTTGACCAATTACTAACATTTTTATACTTTAGCACTAGATGTAGACCTCTTCCTTATAAATCTATGGAAAAACCAATCAGTTTATGTATAATGGGCTTTTTTCCACAGAGAAAAGTCTGAAATTAAAAGAAATACCGTTATTTAACAGGCTATATACGAGAATTTTAAACTGTATCATAAGTTTTAGGGTTAAAAAAGTAGATTTATATTTTCTTTTATTTTACTTATATACTTACAAGAATTATACTAATGTTTGTTGACATCTTGGGAAAGAGGCTTGCAAATGAAAGAAATACAAGAAAATTGGAGAAATTTCATTATAGGAATTGGATTTACATTTTTAATAGCCGGGTTTGGCTATTTAATTGCACTAGCTCCAATCTTTAATCGAATTGGACCATTAGCAAGTGCGATTATTCTAGCAATTATATATAGACAAATTTTTGGATATCCAGAAAAATTTAAAACTGGAATAGGGTTTTCATCGAAATACATATTACGTCTTGCGATTATTCTTTATGGGTTAAAATTAAACATACATATTATTTTTCAGGATGGGGTCGGATTACTTTTAAAAAGTGTTTTTATTATTACTTTTTCAATTTTAATGATGATAATCATTGGAAAATTACTTAAAGCAGATCAACAGTTAACATTTTTACTCGGGGTTGGAACAGGAATTTGTGGAGCAGCAGCAATTGCCGCAACTGCACCAATTATAAAGGCTAAAGAAGAAGAAACGGCAATTAGTATTGCTATTATCGCATTAATGGGTACTATTTTTTCTATTATATATACAATTTTAATGCCTTTATTACCATTGTCGAGCATATCGTATGGAGTATGGTCTGGTCTTAGTTTACATGAATTAGCTCATGTTGCATTAGCAGCAGAACCTGCCGGTGAAAATGAGCTTGCTATCGCATTATTAGCAAAACTAACAAGAGTATTTTTATTAATCCCTTTTTGCTTTATTTTGGTTGTTTGGCTTAAAAGTCGTAGAAATAATGATAAAAATATACAAGCAAAAATGCCTTTCCCATATTTTTTAATCGGATTTATCGTTATGAGCATATTTGGAAGTTATGTATTAGGTTCGTATATTGTGATTTCTGATCAAACACTTGCATTTATTAGTAATATAACAACCTTTTTACTCACTTCAGCAATGGTTGGGCTCGGTCTAAATGTAAGTTTACAAGCAATTCGTACAAAAGCATTAAAACCATTAATGACAATTATCGTAGTATCCCTTGCCTTATCTTTAGTCAGTTACTTTATCGTATTAATTTAATTATAGTTATATATTGTGAAAATTTCTGTATCATATAAATCAGTGATATTATAAGATATGCTCCCTTTTAAATGGACAAAATTTGTCTATTTAAATGGGAGTTTTTTCTAAGATGGCGTTTAGTATAAACCGTTATTTCGAAAAGTTCACAAATTAAGGTATAAAAGAAAAATAGTAAGATATGTAAGTATAGAACCCACGATGTATAAAATCTATTAAATTTTATTTGGATTGGGGGAATTCGTAAAAAGACAGAATAAAAAATCCGATCACATGGAATATGGTTGTGATTATTACAGCTATCGAAAATTCACAAAAAAAAGAGCCTCCTCCAAACGTGAATGCTCTTTTAAATGACTATATTTGCGTGTTAAGAATTTTAAAAAACAAATGGGTTGTATCCTTTATTTGGTAATGGGAAATGGCGATAAATCGACGAGTCGATCACGTCCATTTATATACATATGTTAAGGAATTTAGATTAAATTACACATCTCTTTTGCAAGCCTCCCTAGTATATATGATTCCCCATCCCACTAAACCCATAAATGTCAACATTTAATCTATTCACTGGCTCGACAACAACCGTTT
>Ga0209487_1001233_pt1 | contig 21896 bp, 17 predicted proteins | sample Poulit2012_FD_187524 | JGI IMG/M metagenome (GOLD analysis project Ga0209487, IMG submission 187524) | Agricultural soil microbial communities from Georgia to study Nitrogen management - Poultry litter 2012 (SPAdes) (version 2) | ecosystem: Environmental > Terrestrial > Soil > Agricultural land...
ACATCCGGTTCAGATACATCCGGTTCAGGTACATCCGGCAGGACATCCGGTTCAGATACATCCGGTTCAGATACATCACCGGCATGCTGCTCTTCAGTGATCTGATCTGTCAGAGGCCGGAGAAGGATATGCTCAACCAGATGAACCCCTTCACGGCTGAAGAAGGTGTTGTAGAAGAAGTCCCGCAGCCCTTCAGCTTCAGAGAGCTCTTCGTAGTCTCCCCCGCTCACTCCCAGCTCCCGACCGAACCGGTCCGTCAATCTCAGCCTGCCGGACTCCTCCTCATCCCTGAAAAAACTGTAGCGATCCAGCAGAGCCCCGCTGCTGACGACGTCCCAGATAAACTCGTCGGTTCTCTCCTCCAGCTCCTCCGCTCTTCCCGCCTCATGTGCACTCTCCAGCTCCCCCTGCAGTGACCCCTCAAGCAGAAGATCCTCTTCGTCTGTTGAGAAAGGTGTGCTGTAGAGACGATATGCAATCTGGAACGAAGAGCCGCTGAAACTGCCGGAGACACTGAAGTAATTTTCAACAGGCGCCGTATAGTTATTCCGGTTTGACTCGTGATTTTCAAAGTACTCCCGCTCCATCACCTCAATCAGCTTCTCGATATCCGCTTCCGCCTCCGACAGATCTCCGTAGTTCTGCTTTTTACTGATCCCTGCAGGAAGCTCTCCGCAGTAGAGTGTAAACTGGTAACCCCCGTCTCCTTCGGTAACCTTGTATGCCTCTCTGAACAGCCCGCTGTTTATCAGCTTCTCAACCGCTTCCGCCGCCTCCTTCCGACTTCCGAAGGGGCTGCCGGCCGGTTCCGTCAATAGCGTGGCATGATCCGCCCCTCGCACTTCGAAACCGAAGACACCACCACTCTCCGTGACTGTAAAGTTCTCCGTAAAGACCAGGTCTTCGGCTGAACCTTTATCGATCCCGACGTGCAGTGAGGAGCGCTTCTCCAGTCCGGATCTGTTGTCAATATGCCACAGTCTGCAGAGATCTCTGTAGTTGAAGGCGGTTCCGCGGCCCGAGCTGATCTCGGGATAGGCGTTCAAAAAAGCCAGCTTGTCACGGATCAGCTCCTCCCCACCCTCCTCTCCCGAAAGTCTGTAGGTGAGCGTGGCATACTCAGTAAACTGTTCGGCGAACCGGGCCATCAGGTGATCGAGAAACTTGTTTCGCCTCTCGACAAATAACTCCGGACTCTCTGCAACCCGGTTCAGATTCATTATATGGGTGTCGATCTGCGTGTACAGCTCCCTCTCTTCAGGGGGTGCGGCTTCAGAGAGCGCTTGCGTGTAGTACGTTCTGCCGATCTTGTACCGGCCCGTCTCATCTCTTTCAGCACTCATCGAGAAGAGCTCCCGGACATGGGCAAGCTGTGCCAGATAGTTGACCAGCAGCTGGTCAAAAAACTTCAGATAGCCTTTCAGCTGTTTGGCCTCTGCCCGGCGCTTCTCGCTGACCGTCGATGAGAGGCCAGCCGAACCGACGCCGTACGTGGAGGGAAACTCCTCCTGGATACTGGTGTAGCGACCCAGATCGAGGAACTGACCCCGCGGTGGTTTCAGATCCCTGACCGGGTCGCGCATCTTCCGGGACCCCTCTTCCGACTCGAGCTCTCTGAGCCGTTCATCCACAATCCTGCTTTTTGCCAGATAGGGAAGCTGCTCCTTGAAGAAGGTGAGCTTCGAATCGGCAACAGAGAGGCGGGGTACATAGTTGTATCGGTGAGCCAGCTCCAGACACCACGTCACACTCCGGGAGGGGATCCCCTCTTCGTTACCCTGCGGAAGATTGGCGATCTCTATCTCCTTCACAGCGGTCACACCATCCACATTCATGATGATCTGGATGAGATCGGAGACGTAGATCACCTCCCTGCGTGATGTCTGCTTCAGTTCGCTGTCGGTGACGAAACCGTGCTCCAGCAGAGGTCCTTCAAAGATCTCCTCTACCGGGGTCCCGCTCTCCAGCATCTCCGTCAGCGTGTAGAAATTGATATCGGGCGAGAGAAAGCGGGTAATCCTGTGAAAAATCTGCGCCTGAACCTCCTCGACATCCGCGTCCAGATCCAGTTCGATATCGGCGCAGACGACAATCGATTCGATTTTCAGCGCCCGGAAGCTCCGGAAGTCTTCACACAGATTCCGATTGGCGTGCAGGCGGCTGCGGACCCGCCCGATAATCTCCAGAATCTTCTGAACCCTCCCCTGATAGGAGACGGCCATCGACTCCAGGAACGCATTGGCCTGAGCCGTCAGTTCAGTCAGATCCGGTCCGGGTCCGGCCTGTCCTCTTGCCTCCAGCGTCAGAGCATGCTCTTCATCCGTATCGTAACTGAAGCCGTATGCAGCAGGCGTGTTCAAAAACTGGACAGAGAGGTCCCGGATCGACTTTCGAATGCTTTCGGGACTCTCCCACTCCACATCCGGGTCATCCCAGCGTGCAAACTCCACTTCAAAGTGGAGCTCCATCCCCTCAAGGTCCTGCACCCCGGCGTCTGTCACCGTGAAGCTGTCAGTGAGCAGGGGGCTGTTCAGATCACCGAAGGTTTCGCACTGCTCAAACTCCAGCAGAATGTCGTAGAGGGGGCGCAGCGGGATCGGTTCAGCCTCCGGATTCTGCGGGGGTGGTTCATACGAAAGCGTATTACGCGCCCTGTCGGCCCAGAACGGAACCTCAGGGGTGTCAGCCACACTGATCCAGGCATTCCTGACTCCGACAGATTCACACCCTGTATCCGTGTCATCATATACCGAGACATCGATGATCAGCTTGCGGTAGTCATCGAACGTGACCGGCCGGTTCGGCAGGATCTCCGCGGCTGTGAAGAAGTTTTTAATATCCTCGGCCTCTGGTGACGCAGGGTCCGGTGCGATGATATCCTCAATGTTCTGGCCGGCCCGGTAGCCCAGATCTGTTATTGCATAGCAGAGGACCTCCAGGATCGTCACACCCGGATCATGCGTGTTGTAATCGGTCCAGATCTCACCCGCCATCTCCTGGATCCAGGCGATCCCCGCTTCCCTGAGCCGGGAGTAGTCCATGCTCTCCAGTTCCGGAGACTGTCTGGAAATGGTCAATGGTTCTTTCATATCCAAGGCGTGAAGAGGTCTACCTGAAATTCGTTCATATCTGATACATGCATTGCGACAGTTCTTTCATATCTAACACCCGCAATCGTCTGTGGACAGCTCTTTTAATGCATCCACATCATTATCATCGCAGGCGCACGCCTCCCCCTCCAGTACATGGATGACATGTTCAGGAGCAGAACCGAGTACAGAAGCGGAAATGGTCGCCCGGGCCTCCCCCGTCTCCCGCCTCTCCGGTCTCTCCGGTGTGGCCGATGGGACGATGTGGTACATCTTGAAGCAGGTGATAAAATCGACGTAGTCGCGTTTCTCAATAAAGTGCAGAATCATCGATTTGTGAACCCTGCCGCCGAAGACTACATCCGGTGACATCTGAAACGCCCAGGGGGAGAGGTAGGATTTGATCTCCTGGTTCAGAACATCCCGGTAATACCCGCCGTCGATCCCCTCTCTGAATTTCACATTGAACTCCACCTGAACCTCCTCATACAGCGGGTTTTTGACATGCAGCTCAACATTCTCTGACGTGATTCTCCCCAGATAGTCATGAATCTCCGTAAGCGTCACCAGACTGGTTCTCGGTTTCAGCGGATCCACCGCATTGCGGTTGACCGTATCCGAGACGACGATCAGTGACACGTGACCGGGAGCAATTTCGGAATACGCCTCCATCGATCCTCCGAACTGCGTATGATTCAGACATTTCACTTTATAGACCGAGGGGAAGGCCTCCAGGATCAGCCGCTCATAGTCGCGGAGAGTCACTGCACGGTTTTTGTGCTGCAAGCGCTCACTCACCCGGGTGTAGTAAGCGTGGCTCTCCTCTCTGACCGCACCGCCAAATGATGAGAAAGGTTGCAGAACCTCACGAATCGCTGAATCACTCTCCTGTAACTTGCTGATCGCTCCGGCTGGCAGTGGATTCGCCAGATGGTCCGGGTCATTGCCCTGATCTTTGAATGTCGCCAAAACGGCCTGTGCACGGACATCCACCATATCAGACACAGCAGGTGTCTCCTCACGGACAGAGGCGCGCAGCCATAGGCACCCCTCCGGCAGAAGTGAGTGCCGGGTCGTGGCATCTCCGGGGATTGCGAACGTGATGATGCCCGACCTGAGCAGTTTGCTGGTGGTATCGGAGAGAATTGCGCGCTCATCAAACTCCTTCCATCTGTTGCCGGCAAGGTAGCTCCACAGCACCGGCTGCTGCAGATAATCCGGATCGGCACTGCCCTCTGCGACCTGAAAAAGAAGCGAGAGATTTCGGCCTCCCGTCAGGTTGCTGATCCCGATATAGAGACTGCCTTCCGAGCTGAAAACAGGCATGAAGCTGTTCTCCCTCTCCGTCGTCACCACTTCGGACACTCCAAAAGGATAGACGTGAAAATACTGCTCAATCCTCTCTTCAAAAACGTCGGGTGCCTGATCCGTCAGGTCCTGCTGAACCGTAGAGCGGTAGTCCAGAGAGAGCTCACTGATCACCGGAGTGTAGGGCTCCTCCGGGATCTTCAGTGCCTCGTCAGGGTGAGTAACCGAGTTCAGGATCTGTTCAGAGTAGGAGGACGGGTAGTCCTTGTGGCCGAAATCCGCTCCCTTCAGGGTCAGCCGCAGAAACCCTCTCTGGGTGCCGGTGTCATACTGGCTGAACCTCTCCATGTTGGTATCGCGTCCGAATCCCTGGAGCTGGCTCCGGTAGATGAAGAGCGTTTTTTCCGGGTTCACCGGCTGATTGTCACCTGTATAGTCGAACAGCTGTGATTCCTCTTTTACCGGCTTCCAGGACCTGTCATCCAGTATGGAGATGTCGGTGTGAAAAGAGGAGTTCCAGCGAATTGAACCATCCGTATAGTGTTCATAATGGTCACCGAAGCTCTGCCCGGGCAGATCGTGCCAGTTGATATTGATCCAGAGCTTGTCAATATCCTTCTGAAAGATCTCCCGGTTCCCGATGTAGAAGGAGGAGCCGGTGACAGGACGGTTTCCAAAGGGCTGAAACGGTTTTCCCGGATCGAGTGTCCCGGCATCATTCTGGAGAATATTGGTCTTGACACCCTGTACATCCACATTGATCTTGATGGCCGTGATCTCAAGATCCTTCAGGTACGTGTAGAGCGAGAGCTCCTCACGGCTCTCCGGGCTCTTGCGGATTAGTACCTTCATAGCCGGCCAGACGGTATCGATTGGATCGTTCAGCACACTCCTGTCGTAAGCGGTCACAGCGGGCTGACTCTCATCCAGAGTCCGGACGATGGTGATGGTGCCCTCCTCCGGGCGGACCTGGGTGGAGTGGATCCTCTTGCGAAACGTATAGATCAGATCATGGATCTTGTCCTGACCCAGCCCTGCAATCTCTCTCAGGTCATTGACACTCCTGAACGGCTCCCTGTCCCGGCGCTCGACAATTCTCCGGGCTACGGTCTCTCCGATCGTATACCCGATGCCCGTTGTGTCGTACCCCCGGTTCGGATCATCCTTGACTTTCATCGAGATCTTCTCGGCCGTCTCCCCGTTCACAAACCTGAGGATAGCGGATGCCACCTCAGGATGGATCTCGTCATCACCGATATTCAGCACCTCTTCATCCTCCGGCGAGATCCACCCCTCCTCACCACTGAAAAACACCTTGAACATCCGCTGGGCAAATGGGAAGTGATCCGACTGAAGCTTCTCAAGAAGCTCTCTGGTTCGATCTGTCTTCCGGAATTTCAGAGTCAGCCCCACCGTTCTGTACCCTTCGGAAAGAGAGAGCACAGGTGACGCAACGCAGAACCCCAGATCGGCCTCTCTCCGGTCCTTGCCACCGAAGATCTTCCAGCTCATGTCGTCGGTGTCGATGTCCGCCCCTTCACCATCGGCAGAGTTGGCTACGGGAGATGCGTAGAGTCGGTAACTGCCCTCCACATCGGTATAGATCGATTTTATCGCCGCCACCTCCCCGTGATTGACCACCAGGTCACGGCCGGTTTCATAGACCAGAGGCTGTCCGGTGGCATCCTTCCCCGCCTTCACCCGGGTTCCACTCTTTATGAGGTGTCCCCTCTCCCCGACATGCCGGGCCAGTTTGAAGATGAGAAAGACCTGATCGGCGACAGGAGGTTTCTCATCGATCCTCAGTATCTGTTTGTAGTAGTGATCCAGATGCTTCTTTGTGATCTGGTTCAGATCATTACGCGCAACACTGTAGAGTTTCAGAAAGGCAAGAAAGAGGGCGATGTGCGGCTGGGTAAACCCGCTCTTCCTCTTCACATACTCCAGGAAGTTCTCCTGGTCCCCGGCCTCACCTTTCAGAAAGATCTCCAGGTCCTCATCCGCTTCAAAGAACTCTCTCCAGTGACCGCTGATCCTGTTGTCTGAACCGTAAAAGTTGATCTCTTCGGCAAAATCGCGGGTAAAACGAATCAGATCACCAATTGTCCGCTCATCAATGGAGACATAGTCCGGCAGCAGGGCCTGGAGAAGACGTTGCCGCCGGCTGGTTCCGTCCCGGTTCAGTTTTGCTGTATGTTGGCAGGGTTCACTCATCTGTTGATATCTGTTCCCTCCTCCAGATAGAAAGGATAGACCATATTGGTGCGGGTGTTGGTAGCGATAACGGTGTACTCAAGGATGATCAAAATCAGCCCTTCTCCGGATTCCTGACGGAAAGAGATCTCGCCGGGAATCACCCGGGGTTCATGAAACAGGATCGACCTGCGGATATCCTCCGACATGGCAGCTGCCGAGAAGGCGTGCAGAGGTTCAAATATCTTTCCGTGGAGGTTCGTGCCGAAATCCGGTCGCATCACCCGCTCTCCCCGCACCGTCCCCAGCAATATCTCCAGGCTTTCGCGGATATCATGCTCCTCTTCCGACATCTCAACACTCTTGCTGCTCTTGCTGAACCGAACTGGAAATGACCACCCCCTGCCCAGAAAGTCAGTGTCTCTGCCGAACTCCTCTTCAGATCCTGCCATAGTTCCCTTTTGCTTTCAAAAACGTCTTGAACATGCTCACCACTCACGTTGACCACTATCGACCTTTCAACCCATCATAACGGTAGGTTCGCCTATCGCCGCCGATGCCCCGCAAATACAGACGTCACCGACCCGGACGGCCGGCTTCCCTCCGATCAGAACGGTCGTGCTTCCCATCGGGAACAGACTTGAGGTCGGCTGGTGGGTATTCGGTGGCAGTGCACAGACGTGATTGTCGCCGACCACACAGGCCGGCTTGCCCCCGATCAACACGGTCGGTTCGCCCGGTCCGACAATGGTTCCACCGTGATTTGTTGTATCTGCAACCCGTGCTGCTGCTGGCATGTCAACCTCATACTGTCTTACTTGCTCGTACTGTCTTAATTGATAGACACCAGGGAGCCTTTCACCACCGTCTGCCCGTTGGAGGTCAACTCGGCGCCTGATCCCCCGTCCGCTTTGAAACTGGCACTGGCAGACCCGGTGATATGGGTCCCTTCAATCACCACATCACCCGATGCTTTCAAGGTCAGGTCACCCGCACTTTCAATCGATATTCCACTCTGGTCCAGCTTCAGCTTGTTCCCATTCTCATCTCCCACCTCAATATGACCGTCTTCGTCACTCAGCACCCATCTGTTCCCGTTGGGAGTCTCGACAACCACACTTCTCTTCTCGTCATCGAACATCAGCTTCAGCCCGCTCCGGGTCACCAGACCCTTCTCACCGTTCTCCTCTTCAGCCGGTATCGGAGAGGGTTTGCTGCTACTGTGGAGCATGCCGAGAATGACAGCATCTCTCGGATCATCATTGATGAATCCGACAATCACCTCATCCTCAATCTCCGGCCGGAATACCCAGCCCCGGTTCTCCCCCGCATCGACGGCAGCCATTCGTGCCCAGATCCCCTCATGCTGCGGATCCACTACGGGCAGCCGCACCTTGATCCGGTCCTCTCCGTCCGGATCTTCATCGATATTGGTAACGACGCCGACCTGGAGTCCGTGAATCGGAGGGAGTAGTCCGGATGCCTGACGCGCCACAATATCTTCGAACCTGTTGATAAACCACTCGGGATCGAGCCCGAATCCGATCTCGGTATACCAGGCTGAATCTTTACTCTGATGATGATTCACCGAAGAGACAAATGCCGGACCGTTGAAGCGCTCACCAAACTCCTCCAGCCGGATCATGTCACCGGGCCGGATGTCACTGAAACCGGTTATCTTTACCCGACCCCTCACCTTGGCCATTCTGCTTTTGAGCATTCTGGAGTCGGACCAGGCTTTAAGCTCCCTATCCTCCACCCGTCCGCCGTGCTGCTGCAGCCAGTGGTCCAGCTCCACAACTGCCGACAGATCCTGTCCGGAGAGATTGCCCTGCTCGCTTAGTCCCGGATCCTCCGCCTCCTCTTCGATCACCTCCTGACCGGTATAGTCCCAGGTTTTGCTAGTTGTTTTCGGATACTGGTCCCGGGCATCCATCTCCGCTTCAAATGCGATCACATTGTGCCCCAAGGCCAGGTTCAGCAGAGGCTCCTTCTGCAGATCAGGCTCTCTGACAGTGATTTTTCCATCATCCACAAAGATCAGCCGACTGTTCACTTCCGCACGGGAGATCATGAAATCCCAGTCTGTCGTGTAGTACTGTACCATCTCCCGGTGCTCTACACCGGTCTCTTCAACCTCCTTCTCAAGTCCGTAGGCTGCGACAAGCTCCTCGATGATTTCACTGTCTTTTACCGCCTCGAAATATCTGTTCTTCCTGCCCACCGTCATTCTGACCGCCACATCCCGCATGTCGATCTGAAGAAACGGGTTCCTGCCCTCATCCGCCCTGATCCCATGTCTGATAATGATTCCCCGGAAAAGGGTATCCTCGACATTGTGGTAGCCGCCGCGAATCTCGACCTCTTTACCCGGCAGAAAGAGATCACCACTGCTAAGCTCAAAGTCACCACTGGCCACATCCCCATCTGCCAGCAGCAGCCTGGCTTTCGGGATCGTGTTGACAGCTTTGCTCACCACAAGTCCGAGAACTCCGTGCAGGCCACCGATATCCTCCCCCTCTACCAGAATCGTAAACGTCGGGAGATCTGTCGCTGCCTGCGTCGGTATGGATCTGTCTGAACTCACACTCCTCCGGTTTTACGGACAGGCGGCAGTACCAGTCGCAGCCCCGGCTGAAGGGACCTGAAGTTTATCAGATTATTGACCCTCGCCAGCTCCAGATAGAGTGATGGATCCCCATAGATTCTGTTTGCGATGGCCGGAAGGGTATCCCCCTCTTTCACCAGCCGGTAGTGGGTCATATCGGGTGAACTTCTCCGCTCTTCGGCGGCCTGCTCTTTTAATGTGGTGTGTTTTCGGAAACTGCACTTGACGGTCGACCGGATCGGGTTTCCGTCCGTATTGAACAGTTTGTGGGTGACCGTCGCACTCTCCAGGACGCCTCTGAACTCAAAGTCTCCCCAGCGCAGCTTCAGAAAGTTGGGCCGGTGCGTCTCCCCCGAACGGCTGTAGGTCACACTGATAAAGTGCCGGATTGCCGCATCGGTCCGCCCCTCCTCCAGTACCCGGTCGGCAATGTTGGAACTGCCGGACACAGAGGCGCCGGTGGCATCAAAAAGAAAGTCGAAGGAGACGGTTTCCGGTTCGGTGTGGGTGAAGACCAGCGTCCCGGTGTTCCCCTGCGTGTTCCGCTTCACATAGTTGTTCTTGTACTCCTGGCTGTAGGTATTCGGATTGTACATCATCTCGAAGATCTCGATCTCCTCTCCATCCCTGTACGTCTCATCCGGGTAGGCGCCGATAGTCATCTTGACAAGACCTTCCAGTTCCCGGAAAGTATTGGGTTCAGCCATTATCTTTCATTTTTATGTTCATGCAGGTCTTCCAGAATCTGCCGGACGAGCTCTTCAGAATACTCTGTGTCACCCATCTGACCGCTGCCTGACCGCCTTCCGTCTTCACTTCCGGCGGTGGTGACCACAGCCTTGATAACCAGTTCACGAATCTCGACCGGCATGTTAAACCTCCATTCGTCTGAAGTATTGAAATGCCAGCTCTACCGTCTCCACGGCCACCTCATTTTTTTCTGCATCAAAACTTGAGATCGACCATTTGACCGGATAGGCGTTGATAACACTCCAGGATTCAAGCGGGTCGTGCTCTTCGTTCAAAAGCGTTACCAGCACCCCCCTGGGCTCGAACTGATACGCTTCAACGGCCCTCTTGAACCACCCGATCAGTGCAGAGCCTTTCAGGACTCCCCGTTTCAGGACCAGGTTTTCGTAGGTGACTCTCTCGGGAAGGCGGTGGACAAAACGGTTCTCACCCCCCTCCTCATAGGTCATGGTCCCCACCGTTGCCGTAAGCCCCGACACTTCCTGGAACCCCATAGAGCCCTCATCGGGATCGAGGTCATCCACATACACTTCAAAATGAAAAGCAGAAGGAGGGTAGCGATCTGCCATGGATCAGGGAAATTCGATCGTCAGTCCTTCATGACAGAGCTCTATAGACTCCACAGCCACCTCATTGCCTGTTGAATTGAGTGTGGGACCCTCCACTTTACAGGGCCAGCTCTCTTTGACCTTCCAGACTGTGACAGGATCATGCTCTTCGTTCAGCAGGCTGATGGTCAGATCACGCCGCTCGATGTTGTTCATCCGCACCGTGTTCAGCCATTCGAAAAACTCATTGTCATCTCTGTAGATCCCCCTTTTCAGGGTGATATTGCTGTACTGCGGAATACCGGGCATTTTCGTGACCTGATAATCCTTCGCATTACCCTCCCGGTACTCGATCGGCTGTAGTTCGACGGTAAGACCGGATACCTCGGTAAAACCGACCCGTTCACCACCCCACTCCACCTGGAAATGGAATGCAGATACTGGATACTGTTCTGCCATAATAGTGTGCGTTTATTATTTGATTGGTTACGATTCCTGAAGCTTGTGCATGAACCGGAGAATGATAAACTCGGCAGGGCGGACTGCAGCCATGCCGATCTCCACAATCATCCGGCCCTCCAGAATATCCTGCGGTGTCATCGTCTCCCCCAGCCCCACCTTGACGAAGAAGGCGTCCTCGGTAGAGGCACCCGCAAGCCCGCCATCTCTCCAGATCTCGGTCAGAAAGTTTTCGATCTTTGCACGGACCCGTACCCAGGTGTTGGCTGTATTCGGTTCAAACACGACAAACTCGGTCGATTTCCGGATGGACTCCTCCACATAGATGAAGAGCCGGCGGACCGGGACATACCGCCACTCATTGTCGTTGCCGGCCAGCGTACGTGCGCCCCAGACCAGGGTACCCTTGCCCGTGAAGGAGCGAATGACGTTGATCGATTTCCCGGTATCCGGATCCACATTCAGAGTCTCCTGCATCTCGTCGTTAAGCTTCTCTACCGGGCCGGTCACCGAGTTGACACTCACATTGGCGGGCGCTTTCCAGACACCACGGTTACGGTCCACCCGGGCATAGATACCGGCGATGGCGGCCGAAGGCGGAAGCACCACGCGCACCCTTTTTATCTCGGCCTGCAGGGAGCGGTAGATGTTCGGATGATCATCTTCCAGATCGGCGTACATGGTTCCACCGCTAGTCAGGTCCAGTGAATCTGCAGGCGCTGTGCCGCTGATGACATGGTTGACTTCGGATGCATCTTCATCCACCTGGAAGTTGAGCGTCGTATTCAGAAAGGGGTGATAGACCGCTCCGTAGTTCAGATAAGACATCCCCAGCGACTCCCTGAAATCCGATACTGTGGTATCGCTGTTGTATCGGTCAATAATGGCAAACCGGTCTTTTAATTTGTTGCATTGTGCGAGAGACTCTTTCACGACACTCCCGAACTCGGCAACCTCATCCAGACTGACAGCGTCCGGCACCACGATGAGGGTCGGTTCATCAGCTTTTTCAAGTGCCCTGACACCCCCCAGCAGCCCCTCCCGGGTTTCGGCGTCTCCCACCTTGACCACACCCCCAGTGTAATCACCGACGGAGACGATATAGCAGGGTCCTCCTCCATTGGCGAAGTAGAGCTGCAGGCTGTAGTAGAGCTTGAAGGGTGAAGGGGTGTCCCCATCGAGTTTCGCCCCGAACTCTCTGGAGATCAGCCGCGACTCCTCGTCATAGGTGTCATTGATGGAGAAGATGAATGTCTCCGGCTGGGGACCTCCGAACAACTCACGATATTCAAGCAGGGAGGTGATCCGGACCGGTTCGAATAGCACCGATTCACCTTCAGATTCAGTGAACTGGGTATATCCGACGAAAGCCGGAATGGCGGTCTCTACTCCCGCTACAGATGCGGGAAGGGTTGAAATCTCCTCAACATATACTCCTGGCGTTCTATAATTCATAAGGATCTCGGTTAGGATTCCTGAAGTTTGTGCATGAATTGCAGTATGATAAATTCGGCAGGCCGGACCGCAGCAATGCCGATCTCAACGATCATCTTTCCCTCGAGGATGTCTGTTGAGGTCATTGTCTGACCCAGACCTGTCCTGACGAAAAAGGCTTCATCGGGGGAGGCGCCTGCCAGTGCTCCCTCTCTCCAGAGGTCCTCGAGAAAGTTCTCGATCATCGCTTTGGTTTTTGTCCATGTATTGGCATCGTTCGGCTCGAACACGACCGGTTCAGTCGCTCTCCTGATCGACTCCTCAATGAAGATGAACAGTCGTCTCACCGGGATGAAGCGCCACTCGTTGTCATTGCCGGCCAGGGTCCGGGCGCCCCATACAACTGTCCCCCGCTTGTTGAACCTCCGGATCACATTCACCGATTTTCCGGTGTCAGCATCTACATTCAGAGGGGCCTGCTCATCGTCTGTGAGAAGGACTGACGGGTCCCGCACGAGGTTCAGACTGACATTTGCCGGTGCTTTCCAGACGCCCCTGTCGCGATCCACACGTGAATAGACGCCGGCCATGGCGGCGGACGGGTAGAGTGTGAGGCGTTTTTTATCCAGAGCCTTTTTGATTCGGTTATACAGGGTTTTATCCGGTGCAACTCTTCCGAACTCTCCCTCTCCCGATATTGAGATCGCCTCAGCAGGTCCCGTATAGGTGAACGGAACATCGACATCCTCTCCCGATGTGGAGCGCACGATGATGATCGCTCTGCCACTCTTCCGTTCGGCGCTGTACCCTTCACTATCCGAAACCGAGTTGATGGCATCCACCAGTTTGTCAGCCAGATCGATCTCGGAGTCGCCGTCTTCGAGTTCAAACCGGGTCTCGCCTGCCTCAGGTTCATCCAGGACGAAGGTGTGTCCACCGATGATGATCTCAACACCCTCAACCAGGTCCCCACCATCTTTCAGTGCATCGGTTTTGTGAATGGTGATGATCCCTTGAACTGCACGGCTGCCTTCAGACAACTCTCCTAGGCTGAGACCATGAAAACGACCCTCTCCTCCCGGCGTCCTCTTGTCGGTTACTCTCACAGCATCTTCACTGTAATACCGCAGAATCGAAGTCTTCAGGGCGGGATAGTAGGCGGCTCCGTAGCCGAGGTTGTCCATTCCAACCGACTCTCTGAAATCATCAGCATCCGGGAGAGGCTGCCCCTGCTTCTCCACCACATCGAGCAGAGTGAAACGGTCCTTCAATCGCGCACTTTGACTCAGCATCTGTTTATAGAGTTCACCCCGGTCAGCCTCATTCAGATAAACCGCCTCAGGAGTGACAATCAGGGTGGGTTCATCCTCTGTCTCCAGAGCGTTGAGACCGGCAAGCAGCTCATCGCTATCGATAGAGTTCAAATCCGGCTCATCCTCATAATCACCCACCGACACCACATAGCAGTCTCCGCCACCGTTCTGGAAAAAGAGTTGCAACGCGTAGTAGAGGGTGTACGGAGAGAGATTTTCATCCCCTGAGGGGTCGATCTCGATGACAGAGTCAGCGATGTCCCCAGTCAGGGTAATGTGGAAATCTTCACTGAAAGGCCGGCCGAAGATCTCTTCAAACTCCAGAAGGGAGGTGATCCGGACCGGTGTGTTCAGCGGTATCTCCTCCCTGTCCCGGACACGTCGTTCTGTATATCCGATAAAAGCGGGAATCGCTGTCGACACCGGGGCAACCGAGGCCGGAAGTTTCGATATTTCCTCTATATAGACACCGGGTGTTCTAAAGCTTGGCATGAGCGCTGACCTTACATTTTTAAACGTTTGACCATAAATCCCTGGACACTAATTTTCTGACTTTGCCTAGATTCAGATGAAGACATAGATTTCCGACTCCGGGCCATCATCGCTCTCCTTCACACCCGCCTGATGAGAGGGATTCGGCAAGTTTTTCACCAGAATTTTCGAGGCCGATTTTTTAAGACTGACCGCCGGTTTCGGGATTTCATAAAAGGGGATCGGTTCCTCCGACCTGAAAATCATCGTGTCCATTCCGTTCACACGAACCGAAGCATGAGGAACATCCCCGTGCACCCCGAAATTGACAGCCGTATAGATCTCCACCTCCTCCGGGCTGCCATCCTCTATGAGAAACTCTTCCGAGAGGGTGGTCTTCCCGTACTTGTTGACGATGAAGTATTTCCAGACGGTCTCTTTTCGGCTGAACCTGACCTCATACTCCTCAATCTCCCCGAAAAGCCGCCCACTACCTGCCTCATACATGATCTCGACAATCCCGGGTACTGCTCTCGCGGCGAGATCGTCATCGACATAGAGCTTCTCTTCCCTCAAAGTCTCTGAATCCTCCTTATTACGTATCACGAGTGTGTACTTCCCGGATTCCTGGCCCCTCAGATCCACCTGACGCCGATAGACTCCGTCAGCGTCCTTCACCAGCTTCGGCGGCAGAGGATCTCCCGTCGGATCGTAACCCGAAGCAATCCGGGTGCCCGATCTGTCATAAACATGGAGCAGGACCTCATCCGGAGAGTCGGCCAGGATGAATTCACTGGTGAAGAGCGAGGGGCTGACACGATCGATCACTTCATGCTGCATCACTTCCGGCTGCTCCGGATCGGCCGACGCTTCAGACGGATCATTCCGGAAGTAGATGAACCCGTTTGCCCTCCCCTTTTCCGTTGCCTCGCCAACGGAGCCCGACGCGTTCCGGGAAAGCTCTGTCACTGTAAAAAACGTGGGAGGGTGTTCGATTTTCAGTTCAAAGATCAGCCGAAGCTCCTCCATTGCCATTGCCACAACAGGTGTCACCTCGTCACCCTGAGCCCGGTAGAGAATGGTGAACCCGTTTGAAACAGGTCTGAAGAGCATCCTGGCATCACGAAGTCTCTTCCGGGTTTCCGGTGTCGGACGCAGACTCAGTCCGGACTTCCCGGGGTCAGCATAGTAACTATGAGAACAGACAAGATTGAACAGGCGCCGGTAGTTGATATTCATCCTGTATGGATTCCGATCTTCTCAATTGGTGCAGAGGTATCCTGGATCGCTCTCTCCTGAATCGTGAGCAGCCGGACCTTATAGAGTACAGAGGGCAGATAATTGGTACCCACTACGGTCCAGAAATTATAGAGCTGTTCAAACGAATAGGAGTAGAGTTCTACAATCAACTTTCGGATCTCCAGGTCATAATCAGCCATGGAGGGTGAGTTTCCTGCGGTAAAAACATTTCTGGCCTGAAAAAAAGCAATGACGTACGATAGTTGTTTCAGACCCTCGGCATAATCAGCGGACGTATGTGACGTACTACCCTGGAAGTTGGCAGAGATCAGGATATACAGATTGAGCTTGAGATCCGGATTCCGCCGCTCGGTCAAGCCAGCTTCATTCTGGAAGTCGGCTATCTGATCCTTGAAGATCCGCTCCTCTTCGATATTGATCAGCGACAGTCCAAGTGATTTATCCGGGATGACAACGCCATCTTCATTGGCAACACTGGTCAGAGAGATCATCTCGTCCGATTCGGAGGCATCCACTCTCAGCTTCAGATACTCGTTCAATTCGTGAGTAAGATATTGTAGAGCGGAGTGGATCATATCTGCGGGCTACCTGGAAATGCATGAAAATTCTGTTGCATCCGGATACGAAAGAAGCACTGAACATGCACATTGTCCGTTTTTTAATGCATCGATATATAATCAGCAGACGAGAACTATTCACTACCAATAAATACTACCTTATATTACTACCTGTAATTACTCCCCGATTTTACTCTCTTTTTTTACTACCTATTTTTACTACCCGATTTTACTATCCTTTTTTACTACCGATTTTTACTACCTGAAATTACCACCTCCTGAACTGTCTGAATAATATCTCAACCTCTCCTGAACCGTTCCATCCAGTATCTGATCCAACCTCTCTCTGACCTCTTCAGACTCCATCTTTTTAAGCTCATTAGGTGAGCATCCCAGATGATAATTGATGAATTTGTTCAGAGCAATTTCATCAAGAATTCCATGCTGACGGGCAATATTAAAGTTGGATGTCTGCTTTGCGCGCAGCTGTTTGCAAATACTCTCAAGCCGCATATAGTCCAGGACCTTTTTTGGCCGGACCGCGTAGTGGCGCAGAAAGTTTCGGGCAAACTTTTTCGGACAGCTATATCCCATCCGTTCAGCCCACTCATCGACACGAGCCGTATTAAAAAGATTCAATGCCAGCTCTTCAATGGCTCTTGAAATCTGTTGATGTGCAGTTTTCACAGCAGTCCTCTCGCTATGTACAAGCCGGACGCAGCTGTCCGGAGGTTCCCCTTTAACCGATTGTCCTTCAATTCATTAAAAAGAGAATTGAGCCTCTTAAATGTTACAATCAGACTGTATCAAATGGATCAGGGTCTCCCTGAGGTCTTATAACTTTTGAGGAAAGCTGTTGAGAGGGCCTGTGAATTTCTCACCGCCCCCGGGCGGCACCCCATCCCCGGATAAAACCGATGTTCTGGCTCGCATCCGGCACATTGTCCTCCCAGTTGGCTTCATATTCGATCGAGATGTGCCCGCCGAACCCCTGGCGATGGAGTTCATCCAGAACAGCAGCCATGTTGCCAACGCCGGTTCCCATCACCACATCCTCACCTTGAAGCCCAAACTGATCCACATCGGTCATGTGCAAGCTGACGAGTCTTCCCTCCAGAATCTTCAGGCCATCGACGGGCTCGAGTCCTGATCGCATCCAGTGACCGATGTCGGCGGAAGCTCCCATCCGCCTGTCCCGGCCCTCTACCATCGAGAGGACATATTCGGGATCCCAGATCTTGTAATCGGGATTGTCAGGTCGTACGGCGTGATTGTGAATGGCCAGCATGATATCATACTCTTTGACCATCTCTTCAATCAGGTCCATCGCCTCCATGGAGGGTTCAGATGTAATCGCCAGCACCCCCAGTTTCTGACCAAAGTCAAAGACCTTCCTCACCTGCTCCTCATCGTTTGGCAGACCAACCACACCATAGTTGACGGGCATGATATCATACTCTCTGAGCCACGACGTGACCTCTTCGATCAGTTCATCAGAAACATTATGGTCAAACCTGACATCCGGACGGTCCGGACTCAGCCGCTGACCCGGGTAGAGCTCGATCACTCGCCCGCCCATTCTGGCTGCGGTCTCGATCGCCTCTGCCACAGTAAATCGGTTGAATGTGTAGGCCTGGGGCCCTACAGCAAACCCGGCTATTTTATATGAATCAGGAATGTCGAGCTGAATCGCCTGAGCCTCCGCTTCATCCTTGGCTCCGGTCCATGCCACAATTAAAAGGAGAAAAGCGCCGGTAGCTGCCGCTCCAGATAGAAGTTTCTTGATCAGGTTCATGTGGATTACCAAACAGGTGTGTTAGTGGTGTCGTAAAAGGCGTTAGCGGGATCCATCGAATCTACTGGACCCATCGTCTTGATGAACCCAATGGACTTGCAGAATCAGATCGACGTTAGTGGGCCGGACCCATCGACGTTAGTGGACCGGACCCATCGACGTTAATGGACCCAGCCCAAATGATCCCAATAGTAAAATACAATTCTGTAACTCTAAAACCATCTCTTTCAGAGGTTCAGACGAATCCATCTCTCAACGGATTCAGTGGACCTCCAGACACCAGATCTCTTCACACTACACGGTACCCACACTCTGTTCTTTAATGAAATCAGTCACAATTCCCCCCTTAAATTGTCCCTATTGCACGGGTCACAAGGCACGGCAATATCAGAATTTACCGTGCATACAGGATGATCGATCCTGAGTTCCCCCTGGTTCAGACCAGAACTTTAACAGAAACAGCAGCTCCAAAGGATGAAACTATGATCACAAAAATCGACCCTTATCTCAATTTTCCCGGTACTGCCGAAGAGGCCTTCAGCTTCTATCATTCACTGTTCGGAGGGGAACTGTTGGGCCCCCAGCGATTTGGTGAGGTGGAGGGCATGGATAATCTCTCTGAAGAGGAGAAGGATAAAATTATGCACATTGCAATCTCGCTGGAAAATGGAACGCTCCTCATGGGTTCAGATATTCTGAAATCGATGGGTCATGAAGCAGCCCCGGGTAACAATGTCTACATCACGCTGTCGGTTGAGTCCAAAGAGGAGGCAGATCGTCTGTTCAGTGAACTGTCAAAGGATGGAAAGGTCGAGATGGCGATGGAGGACACCTTCTGGGGAGACTACTTCGGGATCGCTGTCGACCGGTACAAGGTTCAATGGATGATCAGTTACACCTATCCGCAAAAACAGTGAGCTGCATGGGGGGCTGCCGATCTTCTGAAGCAGCGTGATTACCGCCACAGCTCCAGAAGGAGGCATCAGGTTCTGATGAACAGAAACCTTGAACCGGACAGATACAACAAGCGCAGGTGATGCACTCTGCAGATTCGCAAGATTTGGCAATAGCCACCTACGGACTCTCCAAACACTTCGGCCCGGTGCGGGCAGTGGATGGCATTGATCTGAAGATCCCCCGCGGAATTGTCTACGGCTTCCTGGGACCGAATGGTGCCGGGAAGACGACTGCCATCCGGATGCTGGCAACGCTGATCCGCCCCGACAGCGGGACAGCACACATTTTCGGGCATGATCTGCTGGCTGAACCTGATGCAATCCGGAGACGGATCAGCCTCACCGGCCAGTTTGCCTCGGTGGATGAGGATCTGACGGGCACAGAAAATCTGATTCTGGTGGCCCGGTTACTCGGTTTCCGATGGGGATCAGCCAGGGAGAGAGCCATGGAACTTCTGGAGGCGTTCGACCTGAGGAAGGCAGCTGATCGCCAGGTAAAGACCTGGTCCGGAGGCATGCGCCGGCGTATCGATATTGCCACAAGCATTGTCGCTACACCAGACCTTCTCTTCCTGGATGAACCGACCACCGGTCTCGACCCCCGAAGCCGGATGCAGGTCTGGGAGATGGTCCGGGCGCTGGTACGCAGCGGGACAACTGTCCTCTTGACCACTCAGTATCTGGATGAGGCGGATCAGCTCGCCGATCAGATTGCTGTCATCGACAGCGGACGTATTATAGCAGAGGGAACCAGTGATGAGCTGAAGGCTTCAGCCGGAGCGGGTAAATTGACCATACGTCTGGCACGCCCGGAGGAGCGTGACCGGGCAGTTGCTATTCTGAGCCAGATGCTGCCGGAGACCGAGGTCCTCTCCGGAGATGACCTCACTGTGTTGAAAGCCGTTGTTCAGCGGCCGGAGCTGGCTGCCAGGGCAGTTGCCCGTCTGACAGGCGAGGGGGTGGAGCTGATGTACTTTTCCCTGGGTCAGCCGACGCTGGATGAGGTGTTTCTGAAATTGACAGGGAGTCCCGTCGTACAGGATGATGAGCAGGGTGGAAGCTGAAAACAGAGGAACCGGAGTGAAAACAGCAGGCACACTATCCAGAGAGACGGATACCCGATCGGACTCCGGAAATCATGGTGCTGCCCCGGAAAAAGAGAAGGTGCTGTCAAGAGGAGAGCGACCGGAACGCGCCGGCCAGTTGTCTGCATCGCTGACCTTCGCCTGGAGGGCTCTGCTCAAGATCAAACATGTACCTGAGCAGCTCTCTGACCTGACGGCGTTTCCCATCATGTTTATCCTGCTCTTCACCTACCTTTTCGGTGGCGCTCTGGCCGGTTCTCCCGGTCAATACCTCCAGTATCTTCTGCCGGGCATTCTCGTCCAGACCGTGCTGATGCTGACGCTGTACACCGGATTGAGCATGAACAACGACATCCGGAAAGGTGTCCTGGACCGTTTCCGTTCGCTGCCGATCTGGCAACCCTCCGTATTGACGGGTGCACTGCTGGCTGATGCGGTCCGGTACGCGGTTGTATCGGTGATGACGATCGGCACAGGGCTCATTCTGGGCTTCAGGCCGGAAGGTGGTGCGATCGGAGTGATTCTCGCAGTGTTCCTTCTGCTGATTTTCGCTTTCAGCTTCTCCTGGATCTGGACGGCGGTCGGGATCGCTGTAAGAACGCAGGAGACCCTTTTCACCGTGAACTTTCTGATCGTCTTCCCGCTGACGTTTATCAGTAATATCTTCGTCGATCCTCAGACCATGCCCGGCTGGCTCGAAGCGTTTGTCAATGTGAATCCGGTCAGTATTCTGGTCTCGGCCATGCGGGATCTGATGCACGGTACAGGGGGAGCAGCCACTGCAGGGTGGTCGCTGCTGATCTCCGCGGGCCTGATTGCGATCTTCGGCCCCCTGTCGATGTTTCTGCTGAGAAAACGAACCTGATCAGGCTGCAGCTTGGGTTCTGATTACTTCTCTCTTCAGATAATCTCCACCTCGACGCCCGGTTCCCATCCCGGCTCATACTCACGAGACCAGAGCGCCATCCCCTCCCGGTCGTAGATACGTCCGTTCCGGCTGTCGATATCGAGCCCTTTTCCGGTCCGGGCCGAGATGTTCATCAGATGACACAGCATCGCACTCTTGTTCCCCTCTTCGATGGGTGAGTTCTGCTCAGCCGTTCCACGAATGGCTCCGAGGTAATTGGTTACGTGGTTGTTGATCTTGCTGCGGCCGGTATCCTCCTCATCGGTTTCGCTGCGTATCAGATTACCCTCTCTGTCGAAAAGCTCATAGCCTGAACCCCCCAGAACCACGGTTCCCTCCGTACCGTAGATGATCGGACCCTGCCCCCCGTAGGTGTTATACCTGTTGCGGCTCTTGCAGTCCCACTTGATCACCTTGTCACCCGGAAACTGGATGATGGCATCCATCGTGTCATACATGGTCCATCCGTCATCCCTGAAGTGGTATTTGTGGGCCACCGTATCTACTCTCTCGGGGTAATCCACCTGAAGCGCCCAGCGGGCGATATCGATAGCGTGGATGGCGTTGTTACCCGCTTCCGCCGTTCCCCAGGTCCAGCCATACCAGTGCCAGTTGTAGTCCCAGGTGTCGTGCTTGTAGCTCTGTCGGGGGGCCGGCCCCTGGAACAGATCCCAGTCCAGACCATCAGGAATCGGGGCTTCAACTGCTACCGGAACCTCTCCCCGCCGGTTATAATAAGAGGCGACAGCCATGTAAGGCTCACCGATCAGTCCGTTGTGAATCTCCCGGATCATGCGCTTTGTGATTCCGGACGATCTACGCTGGTTCCCCAGCTGAATCACTCGATCTCCGGATCTTCTCAGCTGATTAGTGATCTCGGTTTCATGTGGATTGTGGCTTCCCGGCTTCTCGACATAGACATGTTTACCCGCCTGGACAGCCAGTGTGGTTGCCGGAGTCTGCCAGTGGTCCGGAGTGGCGATGATCACCGCATCCACATCAGAGTCGTCAAAGACCTTGCGCAGATCATTCTCCAGACGCGCCTGGTAGCCGAGAACTCCGCCAAAACGCTCTGCCGCCTCCTCTCTGCGAAACTGCATCACATCGCAGAGGTAGAGCAGCCTTGCATTTGCTTCCGGTAGCGCTATGGCTTCCGGCCAGGC
>Ga0209487_1001234_pt1 | contig 21881 bp, 22 predicted proteins | sample Poulit2012_FD_187524 | JGI IMG/M metagenome (GOLD analysis project Ga0209487, IMG submission 187524) | Agricultural soil microbial communities from Georgia to study Nitrogen management - Poultry litter 2012 (SPAdes) (version 2) | ecosystem: Environmental > Terrestrial > Soil > Agricultural land...
TTTTGGTGAAATAGAGCATCTTTTGAAGAGATATGTATCCTTCTATAATAATGAAAGACTACATGGACTGTTAGGAAAGATTACTCCTATGGAAAAATGGAACAAGGATAAACACCTCATTATGAGGAATAAAGAAATTGCATAAAAGAATATTATGAAAAGTAGAATAATACTCTAGGATAATAGGGTCTAAAACATGGCGCTCCAACATTCACGAAATTCCAATCAAACCATAATAAAATAGCGATATATGCATATAAGCTATGAAAGCATAGTGTTACTAAAGGTATATATAGGTTGGTTTTATTAGTATCATATTTATTTTTATTTATAATACGAAGCGTAGTTAAACTGTTTAATATAAATGCAGCAAATAAGAAGCACAATGAGAAAACTACTCTGATGTCATACATAGCATTAATTTAAATTTTTAGATCTGTATTCCGAAGGGGTTATTCCATAGACTCTTTTAAAGTTATTTATAAAAGAAGAATAGGACTTAAATCCAGCATCTAGTTTAATATTCTTTATTGGTTTATCTGGATTGCTCTCCAACTGTTTAGCAGCATATTTAACTCTTTCTTGTCCTAACATCTGATAAAAAGAAGTTTTTTGGTAGTGATTAAGATAAGCTGAAACTATCTTTTCTTTGAAGGGAAGTGCAGTTATAAAATCATCGTAATTAAAGTCAGGATTAATAAAGATGTCGTTCTCTTTAAAAAATAAAGTTATTTGCTCTTGAATTTCTTCAGGATTATCAAGTGTTACCATTTGAGGTCTATCAGATGAGTTAGCTTTATGAGTGTTTTGACCGTTATTGAACTGTTGCTTAATGAGTTCTCCTAGAATAAATAGAAAGCTTCCAGACAATAAGACGTAAACGAAGTAACTATTAAAATTAGTATTGGTGACGTTTTGAGCTAACACAGTGAAAAAAATATAAACACCTAGAATAGTAAGTGCTAAATAACATAGATTTAGGTTATTACTATCAAACCTTGAATTAGTTTTTCCTTTTATTAATAAACCAATACTTATAAAAATTAGAACAAGATTTATTGAAGCTGTTAGTATAGAAGGGGTATGTGCCCATTCAATAAAGTCTTGAAATACATATATGTAAAAAGGATAGAGATAGAGAATTGAAAAAGAGGTAATTAATAAAATTCGAGCAATATTGTTGTTCACCCAATTTGTTGAATGTAAAATAAGTAAAACTAGACCAGTTAATGGAATGAAATAGAATCCATTATGTGATTGAAATAAATAAAATATAATACTATTAATAACTATTGCTAATAGTGTAGTTAGTAGAGTGAAATTGCTAGTAACTCGCATTTTTTCATTGCTTTGGTATAACTTTATACAAATATACTGTTAAACTTACACTTTATCATCTTTTTTGCGTCGAATTTAGAATTCATGGAATTTTAATCTATATAAAAAATGACCCAGATTATTGAAACCTAGGTCATCTTATACTTTTTTGACATTTCATTAAAATATGGAAAGACTATTTACATTTTAACCGATACTTCAATCGCCACATCGGTCCAAGTTTTATCTAAATGCAATAATGCACAAGCTTTATGAAGAGCATTGAATGCGGTTTCGGCCATAAAGTCTTCTAGAATATCGATTTCTCCTTTAAAGTATACAGTATCATCTTTAATATCGTATTCGAAAGTTTTAGTTACCGAGCGCTCATTCATAGAGATTGTTACAGGAACTTTCCCGTCTTTAAGCTCACCTAAGTTTCCATGAATATCACCTTTTAGATTTAAAAAGAAGTTATCGACTATGGTTTTATCTCTATCTGCGTCGTTTGTATTAGCACTTTCTTTATCGACTTTAAACGTGAGATTGCTCAATTTTTCTTCTGGAGTTTGACCATCCTTGTTATATTCTAAATCAAAGTCAGTGAAAGAGCCTCTCACAGCTTCTTTTTCTTCAAATTTATAGGCTATCCAGTCTAATGTTACAGCTAGTTCTTTATTGCTTTCTGCCTTAGCATCTGTTTCATTGATAATTTCTTTTTCTATAGTAACTTCTTTCTCTTGCTTTTGCTGATTGTTACAAGCTACAAGGCTAAGCATACAAATAGCTAAAAATAGTTTTTTCATAATAATTGGATATATGTTTAAGGTTTTGAATAAGTAAATATACTGTAATTTTTATTGCTTATTAAATAGTTGAATATAATGTAAGTATAATTTTGAAATAATTAAGTAAAGTGCTTTATAATCCGATATAATTAAAAGGGCTTATGTTCCGCAACTCTTCCTTTATTGCTTCATTAACCTCTAATTCATCAATAAATGCTTGGATAGTTTGTTGAGTTATTGCCTCATTTTTTCTAGTTAATTCTTTTAATGCTTCGTAAGGTTTTGGATAACTTTCACGCCTTAAAATTGTTTGAATTGCTTCGGCAACTACCGCCCAGTTATTATCCAAATCTTTATTAATGGCTTTTTCCGAAAGCAACAGTTTATCCAATCCACGTATAGTAGAAGAAATGGCTATTAAACTGTGACCTATAGGTACTCCAAGATTTCGCAATACGGTGCTATCCGATAAATCTCGTTGTAATCGGCTCACAGGCAGTTTACTAGAGAAATGCTCAAATAAGGCGTTTGCAATTCCAATATTCCCTTCGCTGTTTTCGAAATCTATTGGATTTACTTTATGTGGCATAGCACTAGAACCTATCTCACCTTCTTTTATTTTCTGATGGAAATATTCCATGGAAATATAGGTCCAGAAATCTCGATTTAAATCAAGAATAATATTGTTGATTCGCTTTAAGGTATCGAATAATGCAGCCAAATGATCGTAATGCTCAATTTGAGTGGTAGGGTAGGAGTGGTATAATCCCAAAGTGTTCTCTATGAAACTCTTCCCAAATCCTAGCCAGTCTTGATTTGGGTAAGCAACAATATGTGCATTATACCCTCCAGTTGCCCCTCCAAATTTAGCAGCATATTTAGTTTGCAATAAAATTTGTTTTTGTTCTTGTATTCTTACAAGGAAAACTTCGAGTTCTTTTCCTAGTCGCGTTGGTGTTGCTGGTTGTCCGTGTGTCCTTGCTAACATAGGAACATCTCGCCATTTATTGGCTAAGGTTTCTATTTTCTTTTCAAGTTTAGTTAATCGTGGTAAATAAACGTTTTCTATAGATTCTTTTACAGCCAGCGGTATAGCAGTATTGTTTATGTCTTGAGAAGTTAAACCAAAGTGAACAAACTCTAAATGTTTATCCAGCCCTAAAGCCTGTAATCTATCTTTCACAAAATACTCTACTGCCTTTACATCGTGGTTAGTGATGCGCTCGGTTTCTTTTATTTCCTTTGTATCTTCGGAGGAAAATTCTTGATATATTTTTCGTAATGCTGTGGTTTCCGTCTGGGATAGCTGTTTTAATGGCGGAATTTCGGTTTTGCATAATGCGATGAAATATTCAATTTCAATTCGCACACGATAGTGCATGAGCGCTGCTTCGGAAAAATAAGTTTGTAAGTCTTTGGTTCTAGATGCATATCTACCATCTATGGGCGATACAGCATTTAAGGAGTGAATAGACATCGGTGTAAATGCTTTAAAATGATAATTTAATCAAAAAAAGACCAGAGTACTGAAATACACTGGTCTTTCATTTATTCAATATATTATAAAATATTATATGTGGATTACTTCGCCATATGCATCGGCAACAGCTTCCATAACCACCTCACTCATAGTAGGGTGTGGATGAACAGCTTTCATGACTTCGTAACCTGTGGTCTCTAGCTTTCTTGCAACTACAGCTTCTGCAATCATATCGGTTACACCAGCACCAATCATGTGACAACCTAACCATTCACCGTATTTTGCATCAAAAATTACTTTTACAAAACCGTCTGTGGTTCCAGCTGCACTTGCTTTTCCGTTTGCAGAGAATGGAAATTTACCAACTTTGATATCATATCCTGCTTCTTTTGCCTGCTTTTCGGTATATCCTACACTTGCAATTTCTGGAGTTGCGTAGGTACAACCTGGAATATTTCCGTAATCGATTGGTTCAACATGTATTCCTTTTATTTTCTCTACACAGCAAATTCCTTCTGCTGAAGCCACGTGAGCAAGCGCTGGGCCATCTACTACATCACCTATTGCATAATAACCTGGGATGTTAGTTTGGTACCACTCATTTACTTCAATTTTACCTTCTTGAACGATAATACCTACATCTTCTAGTCCAATGCCATCGATGTTGGCTGTAATACCTACTGCAGAAAGTACGATGTCGGCTTCTAATACCTCTTCACCTTTCTTTGTTTTCACAGTAGCTTTTACTTTATCGCCACTCGTATCTACTTTTTCTACTGAAGCGTTGGTCATTACATTAATTCCGGCTTTTTTGAACGAACGCTCAAACTGCTTCGATATGTCTTCGTCTTCTACTGGGACTAATCTTGGTAAGTACTCTACTATGGTAACTTCGGTTCCCATAGCATTATAGAAATCAGCAAACTCAACGCCAATAGCACCACTACCAACTACAATCATAGATTTTGGTTGCTCTTTTAAGCTCATTGCTTCACGATAGCCAATTATTTTCTTACCATCTTGTTTTAGACTTGGCAGGACACGTGATTGTGCGCCAGTTGCAATGATGATATGATTGGCACTATATTCCTTACCATCTACATCTACTTTCTTACCAGGCTTTAATTTACCGTAACCGTTAATGACATCGATTTTATTTTTCCTCATTAAGAAATCGATTCCTTTGCTCATCCCTCCAGCTACATTACGACTTCTTTCAATGACCTTATCAAAGTTTTTATCTGCTTTTTCTACGCTAAGACCAAACTCCTCTGCATTTTGAAGGTATCGGAATACTTCGGCGCTTTTTAATAAGGCTTTTGTAGGAATACATCCCCAGTTTAAACAAACTCCGCCTAAGCTTTCTTTTTCTATAACGGCTGTTTTAAAACCTAATTGCGAAGCTCTAATCGCTGCAACATAGCCACCTGGGCCACTTCCTAATACTATAATATCGTATTTACTCATTTTTCAGTTACGTTAAATTAAATTTCATTATACCTCGAAAGGGCTACGAAAATACAAAATCTATATTGAATATTGAAAATTTAAGGCGAAAGTGCCTTTGTCATCTATTTCTTACCCTCAAAATCGATAGCTAGTGAGTTTATGCAGTAGCGCATTCCCGTTTCAGTTGGGCCATCGTTAAAGACGTGTCCTAAATGACTTCCACAAGCAGCACAACAAACCTCAGTCCGGATCATTCCACGACTTTTGTCTTCTTTATATTCAATTGTGCCAGGAATGGCCTTGTCAAATGAAGGCCAACCACAATGTGCATCGAATTTAGTGTCACTTTCAAAAAGCTTGGTGTTACAAGCACCACAATGATACTCTCCTTGATCGAAGTGCATATTGTATTCGCCCGTAAATGGACGTTCGGTGCCTTGTTGTCGGAGTATAGCATAACGCTCAGGTCCCAATTCCTTTAACCACTCTTCTTCAGACTTATTCACTTTATATTTATTCTCTTCTTTCATTATTGAATTCAGTTTAATATTAATTAATCCATTCAACTTGATCACTTGCTAATAATTCCTCCATAGAAGGATACTCATTTGCAAATTCTGATGGTACTACTGCAATTCGGAAAGTTTGACCTTGTGTAAAAGCAGGTGATAGATCACCAAGATAGAAGTCACCATCAAGAAAAATATTAACATCAAGGAAAGTGTGATTAAAACTATAAATCATAGTTCCCAATCCATTAACAAAATATGTTTGTGGTAAAGGTGTCCATACATCTACATTACCATCTACAACCTCCTCAAGCAGGTAAACTAGAACAGCATCGGCTTCGTATACTTCTACATTGCTAGGGAAATCAACAATTGCACTAAAATTGTTTCCAGGATTAAAACTGACAGTAGTTTCAAACACTTGTCCTAAAATATTTATACCAGCAGGTCCTTGCGGGCCTCTATCTCCTTTACAAGACACTAACACGAAGAATAAAAGTAAGCCTATGGTTATTCCAAATCTTTTCATAATCAAATATTATTGGTTAATTATAATTGCTGTTAAAATATTAATTTCGAAAATATAAAATTACGCTTTGTAACGGGAATCCGAATGAAATTTCCTGTTAATTTACCTTGAAAAGAGATTTAAGTTGGTTTAAATCATAAAGTTATGTGGGAGTTTTGCGATGCTTTGTGTATAAGTTGGAGTAATCGTTTTAATATATCGACTAATATCTTATAATAATATTAATTTCAATTGAAAAGTAATCTTATTATTTATATTTGAACACATAGCTCTAGAGCGAGCGGATAGTATTAGTATTTATAAGATATAATTACAAAATCTAAAACATGAAAAAAATAATAATAAGTACGATTGCGGCTACATTGTTTGTTATATCAGGCTGTAGCGTAAATCCATTTACTGGAAAGTCGACTATGGCTTTGGTGTCTAACGCAGAGTTGTTTCCTATGGCATTTCAAGAATATGACTCTTTCTTGAATGAACATAAAGTAGTACAGAATACTAATGAGTCTCGTATGATAGAAAATGTGGGGCAACGAATTGCTAATGCAGCCGATGTATGGCTAAAAGCAAATGGTTATCCAAACTACTTAGACGATTACAGATGGGAGTTTAAATTGGTGGAAGACAAGCAAATCAATGCTTGGTGTATGCCTGGGGGTAAAATAGTTTTTTATACTGGAATTTTACCGATAGCTAAGGATGAAGCTGGAATAGCTGCGATAATGGGACACGAGGTTGCTCACGCATTGTCAAACCATGGACAGCAGCGTATGAGTGCAGCACAATATCAAGCACTAATAGGTGAGGTGGGAAGTGCTGCTTTGGGGAATAGCCCAAAATATCAGCAGATTTTTCAACAAGCCTATGGGGTTGGATCTACTGTTGGTGTAATGCTTCCGTTTAGCCGGAATCATGAAGCTGAAGCTGATAAGATTGGTCTTACACTAATGACTATTGCTGGGTATGACCCGATGGAGGCTGCCTATTTATGGGAGCGAATGGCCCAAGTAGGAGGCGCAGCACCACCAGAAATTTTAAGTACCCACCCTTCTAATCAAACCCGTATACAAAAAATAATCCAATGGGTGCCAGAAGCAAAAAGAGAAGCTGCAAAGTATAAGTAAAATTGAAACACCTAATAATAAGACTGTTTATTAAATTAAGCAGTCTTATTTTTTTAATATGAAGTATAAATATCCAAAAGGAAGTAAAAAACTTATCCGTTCATGGGCATTTTACGATTGGGCGAATTCTGTCTATAGTCTTGTAATTGTCTCGTCTATCTTTCCAATATTTTATGGTGCACTTACCCTAATAAAAGACACAGAAGGCAATGTGATTAGTAATCAGGTAGAGTTTATGGGGCTTAGCTTTAAGAACGATTCGTTGATTAGTTTTGTAACTGCAGCTGCATTTATTGTGGTAGCCGTTTTTAGTCCGCTTTTGGGAGGTATAGCAGATTACTTAGGTAATAAAAAACGATTTCTTCAGTTTTTTTGTTATTTAGGCGGATTAGCCTGTATTGGATTATTTTGGTTTGACTTAGATTCATTGTTTTTCGGCTTGTTATGTTATTTCCTCGCCATAATTGGTTTTTGGGCAAGTTTGGTTTTTTATAATTCATATTTGCCGGAAATAGCTTTTAAAGAGCAACAGGACAAAGCCAGTGCTTTGGGCTTCTCGCTTGGATATATAGGTAGTGTAATCTTGCTTATACTTTGTCTAATAATGATTGAAGGACATAATTGGTTTGGTTTCGCATCGGCAGAATTACCTACACGCCTATCTTTTGTTTTAACCGGCGTTTGGTGGATGGGATTTAGTCAGATTACGTATAAAAATTTACCTGTACCAAAAAGTAAAAAGAAGTTTGAAAAATCTACTTTACTTAAAGGTTATCAAGAGCTATCTAAAATATGGCAAAAGCTAAAAGCTGATATGATTTTACGCCGTTTTTTATATGCTTTTTTCGTTTATAGCATGGCGGTACAAACCATTATGTTGGTAGCTACTTATTTTGGAATAGAAGAGATAAATTGGGCAGGCGCAAATCAAACTACAGGACTTATTGTAAGTATTTTGCTTATTCAACTAATCGCTATTGTAGGAGCAGAAATAATGGCTCGAATGGCTATGCGTTTTGGAAATATTAGAACGTTATTGGTTATTAATGTTTTGTGGATTATAATCTGCGCTTATGCATTTACCATTAATACGCCAACAGAATTTTATATCACAGCTGGTGGGGTTGGTTTAATAATGGGAGGTATCCAATCTTTATCTCGTTCTACGTATTCCAAGCTCTTGCCACCAAATGTAGTGGACACCACATCATACTTTAGTTTTTACGATGTAACGGAAAAAGTAGGAATTGTCCTTGGAATGATGGTTTATGGCTATGTCTCTCAAGCTATGGGAAGTATTCGATATGCTGTTCTTTTATTTATCAGCTTTTTTATTGGAGGAGTGATTTTATTACTAAGAGTCCCTGCTAAATAAAAACTTATGCTATATTTGTGAAAGTTATATTAAAATTTAAAAACCATATGATGTCTTATCGCTTGTATTTCTCAGTGTTTGTAATGCTAGCAACTGTTTTTCTATTCAGTTGCGAGGATGAACCTCTTGATGTAGGTTTAGATGATGGCTTACCTAATTTAGAAACGGGAACTATATCATTTAAAGTAGACGGCGAGTTTATGGAGTATGATGGTGCAGCCACGTACCGTGAGCATCAAGTACAAGGACCCGATGGAACTACAACAGTTATGAAAGGATGGCAAATACTTGCGACAGATAATAGTGAAGCTCTAAGATTATCAATACAATTAACCCCTGCAGAATTGGAAACAGGAAGTTTTGATATTACAGGATTAGGTGAAGATTCTATAAATATTATAAATTATCTCCCTTCTACAGTTGAAGGACAGGAAATTTATGAAGCTACTTCAGGAAGATTACGAATTACAGATTTAAATATTGAAGAATCTGGTTTTGGAACTATGTCTGCAAATTTTAATGCTTCGTTGTCATTATCCACTAATCAAGCGGTTCAGATAGAAATAATCGATGGTCGTATTAACAACGTACCTGTTATCGTTGTAGATGATTCTTATTTCGATATGTAAAAAAGAATATTCTAAGTTTTAAAATCCTCTAATGAATTTATTTATTAGAGGATTTTTTGTTTTCATACTATTTAGCTTAGCTGTACTCTACAGAAATTTACGTTTTTCAATAAATGACTGAAAAGTGATACCTTTAGTAATTGGATAAGAAGGATGCAAACGTTTTTCATAAATGGTTTGTAGTTATAAAGAAGAATGTACACTTGCTTAAACGTCTTATCAGATTAAATTAAAAGCTACAGTTTCTTACTCGATTAGAATACTAGTATAAATAAAAAATGAAAGCCCCTCCGAATAACCGAAGGGGCTTTTTACATGCTTTAAAAATAAATAAGACTACTTATTTATACTATCTAAAATAGTGTTTAAAGTTTTGCTCGGACGCATAGCTGCTGAAGTTTTTTCGAAATCTGGGATGTAATATCCGTCAATATTCACTTTGCTACCTTGTGCATCGTTAAGCTCCTTTACTATGGCATCTTCTTTATTAACCATCTCTTCTGCTATAGGTGCAAAAGTTTTTTGCAGATCAGCATCTTTGGTTTGTGCTGCTAAAGCTTGTGCCCAGTACATAGCTAAGTAGAAATGGCTTCCTCGGTTATCAAGTTCATTTACTTTTCTAGATGGTGACTTACCATTGTCAAGGTATTTCTCAGTTGCTTGGTCTAGTGCTTTTCCTAGAACGATTGCTTTAGGGTTGTCGTAAACTTCACCTAAGTGTTCTAATGATACTGCAAGTGCTAAGAACTCACCAAGTGAATCCCAACGAAGGTGTCCTTCTTCTACAAATTGCTGTACGTGTCTTGGAGCCGATCCTCCAGCACCTGTTTCAAATAATCCACCGCCATTCATCAATGGAACAATAGAAAGCATTTTTGCACTAGTACCTAGTTCTAAAATAGGGAAGAGGTCAGTTAGGTAATCACGTAATACGTTTCCTGTTACCGAAATGGTGTCTTTTCCTTCTTTTACTCTTTGTAATGTATAGTGTGTAGCGTCTTCTACACTCATTATTTTTATTTCTAGTCCTTCGGTGTCGTGCTCTGGTAAATATTTTTCTACTTTCTTAATTAGCTCTCGGTCGTGTGCACGATTTTTGTCTAACCAGAATATAGCTGGAGTATCGGTAGCACGTGCGCGATTTACAGCTAACTTAATCCAATCTTGGATAGGTAAGTCTTTTGCTTGACACATTCTCCAAATATCCCCTTCCTCAACATTATGCTCCATCAGTACCTCACCGTCTTGGTTTATTACTTGAACAGTTCCAGCTTCTGGTATGATGAAGGTTTTGTCGTGAGAACCATACTCTTCAGCTTTCTGCGCCATTAGACCAACGTTAGGTACAGTTCCCATTGTCGTAGGATCAAATGCGCCATTTTCTTTACAGAAATCTATTGTAGCTTGGTATACCGATGCGTAGCTACTATCTGGAATGATGGCTTTTGCATCTTGAGTGTTTCCATCCTTGTCCCACATCTTACCTGAGTTACGTATCATGGAAGGCATAGAAGCATCAATAATCACGTCGCTTGGTACGTGTAAGTTGGTTATTCCTTTGTCGGAATCTACCATAGCGATAGCAGGATTGTTCTCATATACTTTTTCAATATCTGCTAAAATCTGCTTTTGCTTGTCTTGTGGTAATTCTTTTATATTAGATAAAACGTCACCAAATCCATTGGTTAAATCAACACCTACACTTTCTAGGTCTTCTCCATGTTTTTCGAAGATGTCGTTGAAGAACACACGTACGGCATGACCGAAAATAACTGGGTCACTTACCTTCATCATCGTGGCCTTCATGTGTAGTGAGAAGAGTACATCTTGTTCTTTAGCATCTTTTAGTTGTTCTTCGAAGAATGAAATCAGTGCTTTCTTACTCATGAACGTACCGTCAATAATCTCACCAGCCAGAAGTGGGGTGTTTTCTTTTAGTACGATATCTTTTCCGGCTTTGGTTTTAAGCACAATTTTGACTGCTCCTTCTTTATCTACAGTGACTGATTTTTCGTTATGTGCAAAGTCATTAGCCGACATGGTGGCAACGTGCGACTTAGAGTCTTTGGTCCAAGCCCCCATACTGTGTGGGTTTTTCTTTGCAAAGTTCTTTACGGCATTTGGTGCGCGTCTATCGCTATTACCCTCTCGTAGTACTGGGTTTACGTTACTACCTTTAACTCTATTGTATCGAGCGCGAATATCTTTTTCCTTTTCTGTTTTTGGATTTTCAGGATAATCAGGAATAGCAAACCCCTTTTCTTGAAGCTCTTTTATAGCTGCCACTAATTGTGGAACCGATGCACTGATATTAGGTAGTTTAATAATATTGGCTTCTGGTTTCTTTACAAGTTCTCCTAAATACTCTAAATCATCGGAAACGCGTTGTTCTTCTGTTAAAAAGTCTGGGAATAACGCTAAAATACGATGTGACAAGGAGATGTCACGTGTTTCTAAAGCTACCTTGGCAGGTGCTGCGAAAGCTTGCACAATTGGCAAAAATGAATGAGTCGCCAGTGCTGGAGCTTCGTCTGTGCGTGTGTAAATAATTTTGGCTGCTTTTGTCATAAAAAAGTATATTTATTATGTCTGTTGAATATTTTTTGAAAATAATTGCGACAAATATACACATTTTTACGCAGATTTTTATAGGAATAAGTTCAAACTAGATGACTTCTGGTTTGTTCATGTAGAAGTTTAAGAGTTGGACAAAAAAGAAAAGCGATTTGTTCTAAAACAAATCGCTTTTCAAATAAGATAGAAAGGTTATTATTAATAACGCTTTTCTTTAATTCTTGCTCTTCTACCTGTAAGTTCACGGAAGTAGTTGATACGTTTTCTACGTACATCACCTCTTCTGTTAACCTCAATTCTTTGAATGTTAGGTGAGTTCAGTGGGAAGATACGCTCTACACCAACAGTACCTGACATTTTACGGATAGTAAATGTTTTAGTTTTTCCAGTTCCTTTTACTTGGATTACAACTCCACGGAAGAACTGGGTTCTAGTCTTGTCACCCTCTCTAATATCTGAGTATACTGTGATGGTATCACCAGCACCAAACTCTGGAAGGTCTCTTTGTTCGATAAACTCGTTCTCGACAAATTTGATTAATTCGCTCATTTTATGATCGATATGTATTTATATATTTGAGGCAACATTCACGGCTTTCGTCAGAGGTTACCCAAACAGAATGCAAAGATAAAAGTATTATGAAACTAAACAAACTTTACAACAAATATTCTGATTATAAAGTTTGTTTATTAGCTGTAAATTAGAGAAAAACTACTTTTCTTCTTTATTAAAGTATAGTAAGTAATAATACATTTGTCGTTCTTCATCCCAACCTTTTTCAATAAATCGTTCTGCGCTTTCCGGGTTTATGAAATCCATCTTAATTTGCATGTTTGTATCTAGGTTGATAACATTTTTAATCTTCTTTCTAGCTGCACTGACTGCCGTATTTGCAATAGGAAAAGAAGTAGAGTCTTCTATACGGTATTTAGGCCCTTTTTCGGCTTTGTAATGTCGGAACTCAGGGATTAAATCTGGGTTTTCTATTACTTCGTTCATGAAAGCGGTTTCCTCGAAGTTATCATTTTTTGCAAAGTGATTCATGGCTCTGTTCATAAACAACACCTCTTGCTGCTTATCTTCTGCAGGTAATACAACCTCTTTTGCAAAGTCTTTACAGAGATTTAAATAGTTTTTTGTAAAGAAAGCTTCATCCTGCATTTCTTCTACCCCAAGGAAACTCTCTAACCAATACTTTGTGTCATATCGGTTACTGTCTACTGATAATACCTTGTAGCTTGTTTCTTCACCTTCTTCCGATGCTTCTACTTTTGTATTGAAAATAAGACAACCTTTGTCCAGCTTATTGAGGTTTACCCCTTGCTGTAGCATAGCAGTTAATTGATTGTTGTTTTCTTCGAACTGTAGAAAGTCTTGCTTGATTTCCGATTTGAAAATTCCTATCGCATCTATGCGTTCGTTTTCCATCAATACCCCTTCTATATAAGCTATGTAAACCTCTCCACTTTTTATGTGTGGGTGTAAGGATTGGTCGTATAGATATTTAGTAATTTTCTTTCCGTTTTCGTGAGTAGTATTTGGATCATTGAAAATATCCCTTGCTATCTGGTATAATTCATGGAATTCCAAGTCTATATCGTGCGTAAATTGCAAATAGCTATTCTCTTTATCGCGAAATTGTTTAAAGAAAAATTCTTTTATAAGCGGTGTCATTTCATCGTTTAGCTCGAAAGTATCTTCTGAAAGAAAGATATTTTCTCCTTTACTTTTATTGCCAACCCTATGAATAGATAAAGAACTTATGTGGGTATTAAATAAATTAATCATGGTATTGTAGTCTCTGTATTATGTGGTATAAATTTTCTAATTCCAATTCTCGTCAAAGTCCTCTAGGTCATCTAAATTGTCGAAAATATCCGAACCTCCTAAATCATCGTCTAATCCATAAGGGTCCTCATCATCGTTGTCGTCTATAATCGAATCAGATTCTATTTGAAAATCTAGCTGTCCTTGTGCAAATAACAATTTTGGATAGTCGGTAGAAGGGTCTCTTTCGTGTTGATCGGTGAGTTCTATTTTAAACGTCCATAGACTTAAAAAATCGTAAATATACACCAAGTGTGTTTGCTCTTCATGCAAGATTTCTCCTAAAATGCTTTCTTGCATAGTTAGTTTTCTATCCTCTTCATCTTCGCTCATGTCGAATAAGGTAATCTCTTCTAAAGGCTCCCATTCTTCATTGGTAAGATAGAAAGAGGCCATTTCCATGCCGTCAAAGCCAAACGACTGAAGGATGACGTTGTGCAGGTCTTCGAAATTATTGCTTGCCTCTATTTCTAAATCTCGATAGGTGTTTTCGTCACCGTTTAAGGTAACTCTAAATCGATAAATCATTATAACTGCTTGGTTTTAAGTTAGTTTAATTGTTGTTTTCTTTTTTGCGATATATGCAAAAGTACATAGAATTGTGCTCCAAATAGTAATGAAGCAAAAACTAAATGCAAGGCTTGGCTGGCAAAAGGAAAATCAAAGTTGTACATGGCTATTCCCGTAAGAACCTCCAGTAAAATTATTAATAGTATGGTGTTTACCCATTTTATGTTTAAGCTCAATTTCCGATTTATTTGCCATATCCATAGGTTAACCAGAAGGACCAAGATGGAAAAACTTCGATGTATATAGAAGTTGAGGTTTGGAGATTCCATCCATAAATCCGGTCTGTTTTGGCCCAAAAGCTTCACTTGGTTATCTATGAACTCCCTTACTTGAGTTCCTAATACCACTTGTATCAACGTAAGGCATACTGCGATAATCATCAAGTTTTTTAGAGTTTTATTCTCTACTGGTTTTTGATCTTTTGACTTGAGCTTATGTAAAATATATAACAACAATGCTACAATGACCAATGCCATAACCATGTGTACGGTAATTCGAACAGGTGCCAATACGGAGTATACAACGGTGGCACCAAGCCAGGCTTGAAAGCCCATTAAAAATACAGCTAACCAAGATAGCAAGACTAGACTTTTGCTTTTTCGCCAATGTCCTAAAGATAGTACTGCCATAATAAAAACAGCTATTCCTGCAACGGCTCCAGCTAAGCGGTTTATGTATTCCACCCAAGTGTGAACCGGATTGAACTCAGCATAGTCATGTTTTGTATATTGGTCGAAATAAGACATGTCCATCTCGTCTCCTGATGTGAACTTGTCTTTTGCTACCCATAAGCTTTCGTCAATAATAATAATTTGCCCCTTATGGAATTCTTGGTTTGGATGCCAATTCATTTGTTCCTCGGAAGTAGGGGGGATGTAGTAACCAAAGCATTTTGGCCAGTCTGGGCATCCCATGCCACTACCTGTCATACGTACTACTGCGCCAGCAATAATGACAATATAGGTGAGGATAAGCGTAATACGTACCGACTTTTCAAACATAGTATGATGGTTTAAATAAGTGTTTTTAAACTGGGGTTAAGCCTATTTCTATTCCTTTATCGTGCATGTATGCTATAGCTGCTTCCTTTTCGTTTGGAATATCGCCTTCCAGAATAGCTTCTTTTATCGCTTCTTTAATGATGCCAATTTCTCTAGATGGACCAATATTAAAATATTCCATTATATCTTCACCACTAACAGGAGGTTGGAAGTTTCGAATATGATCGCGTTCTTCTACTTCTTTTATTTTCTTTCTTACTCGCTTAAAGTTATTAAGATATGTTCGATATTTTCTAGGGTTTTTTGTGGTAATATCCGCTTCGCATAGCAGCATTAAATCCTCTATATAATCTCCTGCATCAAATATAAGTCTACGTACCGCACTGTCAGTAACCTCGTTAGAAATAGCTATTGGACGTGAGCTCATTAGGACCATTCTTTGAACGAATTTCATCTTGTCGTTGAGTGGCATTCGAAGACGTCTAAAAAGTCTATATACCATTTTTGATCCAACAAACTCATGACTATGAAAAGTCCACCCTGCTTTTTTGTCGAATCGCTTTGTAGGTGCTTTTCCAATATCATGTAATAATGCTGCCCAACGTAACCAAAGATTATCGGTAGTCTGTGCTATGTTGTCTACTACCTCTAAGGTATGCCAAAAATTATCCTTGTGGCTTTGACCATCTTTTTCATCTACTCCTTGTAAGGCTGTTAACTCTGGTAAAATATAATCTAATAACCCAACTTTTAAGAGTAAAGCAAATCCTATAGATGGTTTGTCGGCTAGTAAAATTTTATTTAACTCGGTAACAATTCGTTCTTTAGAGATAATCTTTATTCTCTCCTTATTTCGTTTTATAGCCTCCAACGACTCTTTTTCGATTTCAAAATCTAGTTGGGTGGCAAAGCGTATAGCACGTAACATTCGTAAAGGGTCATCGCTATACGTAATGTCAGGATTTAATGGAGTGCGAATAAGTTTTTTGTTTAAATCGTCTACCCCTTGAAACGGATCTAGCAAAGTTCCAAAATCTTCAGCAGCCAAGCTTAAAGCTAAAGCATTTATAGTAAAGTCACGGCGATTTTGATCATCTGTTAAAGTCCCTTCTTCCACTGCAGGTTTTCTACTATCTTCATTATAGGACTCTTTTCTTGCGCCTACAAATTCCAGTTCCCATCCGGTTGATTTTATCATGGCCGTTCCAAAGTTCTTAAACACTGTAACCTTGGGATTGCCAGGAAGTAAATTGGATACTTCTTTGGCCAAAGCAATACCGCTTCCAACCACCACCACATCGATGTCTTTTTCGTTGTTGGATTTTCGTTCCAACAAAAAATCGCGCACATAACCACCGATTACATAGGCGCTAAGGTCTAAGTTCTGTGCTGCCTTGGCTATAGTTTTAAAGATTGGCTCAGTTAATGCTTGTGTGTATACTGGCGTTTGCTGCATAATTTAAAATAAAAATTCTCCTTGCTCGTGCAATAGTATTGTAAGATATTATTCTCGTAGGATATTAATCGATCCGTCTTTTGCAATTTTAACCAACCTAGAAGGTGGCTCTAATTTTTTTTCCGACTGCAAATTTACGATATAGTCTACGCGTTCCAAAATAGAATCCTCTATTTCTTCGAAGGAACTAGGATTTGGATGTTGACTTTTATTGGCAGAAGTAGAAACTATAGGAGCGCCAAAAGTTTTAATTAATGGTGTACAGAATGGGTCGTTTACTATCCTAATGGCAATGCTGCCATCTAAAGCTAATAGTTTGGAAGGCAGACCTTTTACCTCTGGATAAATAACTGTAGTTGGGCGACTGATATTATTTAAATAGGCTGCAACTTCTGGGCGCACATCTACGTATTGCTTTAGCATTTCCATATCACTCACCATACAGAGCATAGGCTTGTTGCTATCTCTTTCTTTTATTCGATATAACTTCTTGATAGCTTCTGAATTTCGTGCATCGCAACCCAAGCCCCATACGGTGTCGGTAGGATATAAAATCACTTCGCCACGCTCTAAATGTGCTATGCTGTGGTCTATTTCAGATGCTATAAGGTTCAAGTCTATAATATTGTTTATTGCTGTAATAGCAATATTATTTAGAATACAAAAGTACAGCTTTTTAGCTAGCCTTGAATGTTATTGTGGAAAACAATAGTAATTATACTTTACTTATTTTATTATTTTAATCTAACTATTTAAGGTGCTATTATTTTGCATATTGATGTTATTTATCTGATATTAATGTTATTTATCTGATATTATTGCTAAAACTCAATTATTAGACTTTTATTTAATAAACTTTGTTTACTTGATTCGTGGCTTAAATCTGTAATTATTAACGTAAATTTGCCAGAGCAAAATACAGCAGCATTACAATGAAGGTAGTTATTGCAGATACATACAAATCTCACGAGAAAGAATTGCGACGTATTATCGCAACTTACAAGGAAACTGGTGAACTGATATATGATGGTAGTCGTAACTCATTGAAGAAGTTTCGAGTTAATGAGACCAAGATTGTTGTAAAAGCATTTAAAAGCCCCAATATTGTTAATAAAATTGTATATAGATTTTTTAGAAAATCAAAAGCGGAGCGCTCTTTTTTGTATGCAAAGAAGTTGGAATCATTAGGAATTGGTACTCCAAAAGCAGTAGCTTATTTTGAAAATCGATCTTTTCTAATTTTTAAAGACTCCTATTATATAAGTGAGTTTTTAGACAGCGATCTAACTTATCGCGAGTTAATTACTTATCCAGACTATCCAGATAGAGAAGAAATACTTAAACAGTTTACTGCGTTTACTAAACAATTACATGATAATGGGGTGCTATTTAAAGACCATTCACCTGGGAATACCTTAATCAATAAAACAGATGAAGGCTCATATACATTTTATTTAGTGGATTTAAATAGGATGGAGTTTAAAGAATTATCATTTAAAGAACGTATTGCAAACTTTGCAAGGCTTACCCCCGAAAAAGAAATGGTTCGTTCAATGGCATATGCTTATGCGGATTTAATTGATGAAGAAAGAGAAGAAGTTTTCCGTTTAATGTGGAAAGAAACGATGAGATTTCGAAATAAGTTTGACCGAAAACGTCGAATAAAACGCCGAGTGTTTTTTTGGAAAGAGAGGTATAGAGAATAAATATTATACTTCTTTCTCAATGTCATATTTTTTATTTTAGAGGATTATTATCTGTCAAAAATACTATATTCTTTATTAACCTAGATTAAATTTCAGTGTCGAAAATAATAGTCTCTTTTAACTGATTCAAATTTAGCTTCAAGACTTAACAGAGCTTATCAGATCGATATCATCTTTGGTAATGTAAATAATACAAAATAAATTGTTAATAACAGTTGGTTTTGTTGAGATAACTGTTTTGTTGTTGATTTCCGATTGCAAATTAATTTAATTAATTATTTGTTGCTCAATGTGCCTTTGTGTTGCATTATTAGTAGATTATCTTTGGAAAAACTCTTACTAAAATGGTTTGCCTTAGTAGAATGCAAAACTTGCTAGAATTTTGGGATAGTATTTATTAAACACTTATTTTTGTCGCCTATGGGGAAAATAGTAGCGATAGATTACGGAGGCAAGCGAACTGGAGTTGCCGAAACAGATGTCTTACGGATCATTGCCTCTGGGCTTACTACAGTAGAAACACCAAAGTTAATGGAGTTTTTAGAAAAGCACTTTAATCAAGAACCGTTTAGTGTTCTTGTAGTGGGCCAACCCTTTCAAAAGGATGGAAGTCCGTCGGATATAGAGGAAGAGATTTTAAAGTTTATCGCAAGATTCAAAAAACAATTCCCAGATATTCCAGTTGAACGCGTAGATGAGAGTTATAGTAGTAAGCGAGCTTTTCAATCTATGATAGATGGAGGTTTAGGTAGAAAAAAAAGAAGGAATAAGGCCTTGTTAGATGAAGTAAGTGCCACAATTATCCTACAAGACTACTTAGCAGGTATTTAAGTAAAGCAAATGAAAGATAAAAGTATGATATTACCAATTGTAGCATATGGAGCGCCAGTGCTAAAAACCAAATGTAAGCCGATAGATGCCGATTATCCGGAATTGGATGAGTTGATAGAGAATATGTTCGAAACTATGTATGGTGCTAATGGACTTGGATTGGCAGCTCCTCAAGTTGGTTTGCCTATTCGCTTGTTTATTGTAGACACAGCACCATTTGCCGATAACAATGATGACTTGAGCAAGGAGGAAAGAAAAACTTTCTTAAACTTTAAAAAAGTTTTTATTAACGCAGAAATTCTTGAAGAAACAGGGGAGGAGTGGGATTTTAATGAAGGATGTTTGAGTATTCCAGATATCCGTGAAGATGTAACACGTAAACCTGAAATGACTATCCGTTATTTGGATGAGAATTTTAAAGAACATACCGAAACTTACGATGGGTTAATCGCTAGAGTAATCCAACATGAGTACGATCATATTGAAGGAGTTTTATTTACTGACAAACTATCGTCATTTAAAAAACGATTGATAAAAGGGAAACTCAATAAAATAAGTCAGGGGAAAATAGATACGTATTACCCGATGCGTTTTCCTACACCGAGTAGAAAAAGAAGATAATAAATAAAAAAATATCAAAAACTAATAGTTAACCTATGAGCCTAAACAAAATCATATCTATTACTGGTAAGCCAGGGCTTTATGAGCTTAGAACACAAACAAAAACCGGATTTCTTGCAGAATCATTGGTAGATGGGAAACGCATGAATATAAGTGCTCGACATAATGTGAGCTTACTATCGGAAATAGCTATTTATACGCTTACAACAGAGGTTCCTTTATATGAGATATTTGTTAAAATTCATGATGAAGTAGAAGGGAAAGAAGCAATTAGTCATAAAGCACCAAAAATAGAGTTAGAAGAGTTTTTCTTCAACATCCTACCAGATTATGATGAGGATCGCGTATATGCAAGCGATATAAAGAAAGTAGTGCAGTGGTATAATATTCTACAAAAATCTGGAAAAGTAGAAGAGATAAAAGAAGCTCTAGAAGCCGCAGAAAAAGCTTTAGCAGAGGAAGAATAAAATATATCATATTGGATTAATACCCTAAAGGATAGTAGACACGCATGTTTTACTATCCTTTTTTTATAGAGAACTAGACTATGCATACAAGAGAAGAAAAACTAAAAGCCTTTGGAAGATTACTCGACATTATGGATGATTTGCGAGAGAAATGTCCTTGGGATAGGAAGCAAACCATGGAAAGCTTACGCGTGCTAACCATAGAAGAAACTTATGAGTTGGCAGATGCCATTATGGATAATGACCTAGAAGAAGTGAAGAATGAATTGGGCGATATCTTGTTGCACATGGTGTTTTATGCCAAAATTGGAGAGGAAAAAGATGCATTCGACATAGCCGATGTACTGCATAGTATAAGCGAGAAGTTAATCCGTCGACATCCCCATATATATAGCGATACCAAAGTAGAAGATGAACAAGAGGTAAAAGAAAACTGGGAGCAAATTAAGTTAAAAGAGAAGGCCAATAAAGGAGTTTTATCAGGAGTGCCAAAATCGTTACCAAGTCTTATTCAAGCAATTCGAATTCAGGAAAAAGCGGCTGGAGTTGGATTTGATTGGGACAATAAAGAGCAAGTGTATAAAAAATACTTAGAAGAATGGGGGGAGTTAAAAGAGGAAGTTTATAATAAAGATGCAGAGAAAATCGAAGAAGAGTTTGGCGATGTATTATTCTCATTAATAAATTATGCAAGATTCCTAGATGTGAATCCCGATAATGCATTAGCAAAAGCTAATACGAAATTTAAAAAACGCTTTAACTTTATAGAAGCACAAGCAAAATTAGAAGGGAAAGCAATACATAATTTAAGTCTAGAAGAAATGAATGAGCTCTGGGATATGGCAAAAGAAAAATAAATAATATAACACATAACTTCTGTTTAAATATGGAGATTTGAATACAAAAAAATAGCCGTCTTAAATCGAAACTGATTTAGACGGCTATTTTGCAATTGATTATTATAAACTTTATTGCTTTATAATTTTTGTATGTGCTCCAGTAGTATTTTCTTTTAATAAGTAAACGCCTGAGGCTAATTCGGTAGTTGAAATTTCTTTTTGTTGATTAACATCAAAAGTCATTAAAACTTTTCCTGTTATATCCAATAGTGAAAAAGAAGAATACTTTTCTGTTGTTATGACTAGTTTATCGGTAGTAGGGTTTGGATAAGCTTTAAACTTAACTAACTCTGGGTGTTTGTCAATGGAAAGTGATAGGTCAACAACTCTATAGAGTTCCTGTCCAATACTAGTATAGTTTGCACCAAAATAGAGTGCGTCGTTAAATTCAAATAACTGGCTAGTGTCAAGACATGGATCCAGATTAGGAGCGATATCTGGTGAAATGACTACCGTACCCTCTTCGGTTCCATCACTTTTATATAATTCTTTTCCTGCTATATCATCTGTTTTTGCTACAAAGTATAGTTTTCCACCGTATTCTTTAAAATATCTAGGATTACTACCCCCTGTGGGATTGATTATTTTTGTGAGTTTTGCACCTTTTTCTGTTCCATCGGTTTCCCAAAGCTGCCGATCATTTGTTCCATCATCAGCGCTGAAATATAATTTTCCATTAAGTTCGACAAATCCTGATGGACTACTATACCCTATAGGGTTGATAAT
>Ga0209487_1001235_pt1 | contig 21879 bp, 18 predicted proteins | sample Poulit2012_FD_187524 | JGI IMG/M metagenome (GOLD analysis project Ga0209487, IMG submission 187524) | Agricultural soil microbial communities from Georgia to study Nitrogen management - Poultry litter 2012 (SPAdes) (version 2) | ecosystem: Environmental > Terrestrial > Soil > Agricultural land...
TTTAATCGTTAGGGCAACGCCTAGGCCGAGAATAATAAGTCCCCCAAAGAAAAAGCTCCATCTGAGCATAGCTTCCCTCATGATGACACCCTTCTTTCTTTATGTAGTCCTACCATTATAACAGACGTTTTTCATAGAGTCATATGTTGCGTTTGATTAAGAAAAGGCCGCGGAATATTCCGCGACCTTTTAGTATACTGTTTAATGTTATGCTCCTTGATTGTTTGGAAAGTTCGCTGATGAAAAAGGCGTTACTGGGTCAAGGCAAGTAATGCCGGTAAAGCCGCTTAAGTCAACAGTGATACAAATACCTGTTGCTTGGAAGTTGTTAATCGCTTCATTAGGGAAATAGGCACATACATCATTTTGGTTGTCTGCATCTGGGGTTACAACTGTTCCATCTTCAGTTGCAGGAAGTAACAATTCAAGTTCGACACAATTTTCGCTTCCTTTGACAAACTTTTTCGCCTTTAAAATCGGTGTTGTGACACAGCCGAAATAGCGTGAGTTGTCGCCATTTCGATCGGAATAAACACCTTTTCCAATAAATGTACGGCAAGATTTTTTACATGTGAGCATAAAAGGAATTGTCGTGTATCTTGTGCGTGTATCCTCTTGTTCTGGAGAAAGTAAATCGTGTATAGAACATTTACAGCTTGTCGTACAACAATCACCTTCTCGACTTGCTACTTTATCCTGTGCATCGATAATCTTCCTAATCGTTCCTTGAATACAATGGGACCCTTCAACTGACTTTTCATAAAAACCCAAACTAATTCCTCCTTTTTGTTAGTACATGATTACTATATGTGTGGTGGTTTTAGAGGGTTGTTCGATTGTCTATATGTGGTAAAAATGAGCAGAGGGCCTGTTTTTTCTTTCTTGGGAGAAGGCCGAGCCGAATAATTTCCAGTTGGATATATTAATAGAAACTAGCTAGTTTTATTTGCCATAGCCCAGAAGCCAGCTCAGAGGTGAGCTGGCTTTTTGTGTGGAATCCTTTATATGTTAATATTCTATTCCTATATTTACATTACATAGTCTAATTTAAAAAATAGACTCCTTTCTTTATATAAAATAGCGATTGATAAAATGAGTAGTAATCCAGTTTGGATGACTTTACTCATGGGGTGGGTAGCAAAGATTTCATTAAAAAAACCTGCGGAAATATGAAAAACAATTACAACTAGTATATTTCGACCTGTTTTAAAATAAAGCCAATTCATTAAAATCACAAAGGGAAATAAACTTACTATAAAATTAAGGGAATACAAAAGGCCTGATGCTGCAACATTGCTTTGATAATAATCCTTTATAAATGATAAGGGGAGATGCCAAAGACCCCAAAAGAAAGCAAAAATCATTGAAGTATTAAATAGATTTAACCGTCGTCTTAAGGTGTCTGTACCATAGGAATGCCAGGCCAACTCTTCTAATATTGGCGCAATCAGGAGTAAGAACCAGGCGGAGAATATGCCTCCAGTAAATGAAAAATTTTGTGAAAAGGAAAATTGTGAAGGACTATAGCCAAAAAATAATGAGATAACTTGTGCAGTTAAAATACTTACTAACATAATTAAACATGTCATTATTGCATACCGTGCCTTAATTGCACGAAAATTAAATAATCTGCTTTTAAAATCTTTCCATAATACAGCATCAGGCATCATTAGCATAAAGGCAATGATAACAGGACTCACTAATCCAATCATACCTAATGTACTGAACACTATAACGTGAAAATAACTGCGGGACTCTATATGACTTACATACGCTGCAATGAACCACAAAATCCAGGGAATCATAAAGGATAATACATAAAATAAGACAGGATGCCGATATCTTTCAAGAATATTCTTCTCCAAATAAAACACCTCATTAAGCTTTTATTTTAATATTAATTGTGACATTGACCGATATAGCCTTTCATAAAACTTAAAATTAAGAGATCAGCGACTAAGCTTTTTAAGCAAATATTGAAAACTTCCTTTTTTTGCAGCTAATACATTTTCCAAAATGTATATAAAGGCGCTGGCCTTTTGAAGCTTTTCTTCCGGGGTCCATTGAAAAACCCCTTCATCAAAGATAAAACTTGCTGAAACTAACAATATTTCTATTGTTTCTTTAGGATATGGTGTTGCAAAAACTCCCTCAGAAATTCCTTGTTCAATCACATCTGTTAGGATTGGAGTGAGTTTCAAAATTGTTTCCGTAAGACTTTTTTGATGCATCTCTGCATTACCTACTACATGTAGTTCTTCAATCATTTTTTCTTTTCGAAGTTCATGTTGATTTTGCCCCATAATAATTTTGAGAATTTTCTCAGGTGCACTTAATGTTTGATCTGCTTTCACAGCCTTTGCTGCATTGACCTCCAAATCAACAAATCTATCCACTACAGCATTCATAACTTCTTTCTTTGATGTGAAATAATAATAAAAAGTCCCTTTTGCAATTTCTACCTCATGTAAAATGTCATTGATAGTTGTTTTGGCGTATCCTTTTGTGGTGAAAAGCTTCTCGGCTGCATCTAAAATTTCAGTTTTCCTCTGTGCTGCTTCTTTTGACATACCCATTATTTTATTCCCTCCATATTATAGACCAACCGTCAGTCTATAAAATATATAATAAGAAGGTATCTTTGTCAAGAACATTTTTGAATAAAAAAAGTCTCTATATCAATATCATTGAAATAGAGGCAATAGTAAACTTTATAATTATAGAGCCAAGAAACTGACTATTTAAGATGGCCTTGAAAGATATCCCTAGTCACTTTTCACTGGTTAAATATTTATTTACTAAGAAGTTTTCTTAAGCATTCGATTATTGCGCAGGAACATGTAAAGACTTGCGACGAAAATGGCGATATAGCCGAGAATACTCCATAGGTCTGGGATTTCGGAAAATACGATAAAGCCGAGTATGCCAGCATAGACGACTGTTGCGTAGGAGAAGATGGATACTTCCTTTGGTGGTGCGTATTTATAGGCAACAGTAATCCCGAACTGGCCGATGGTGGCGAAAAATCCGGCTAGGAGTAGATAGATAAATTGTTTCATCGTCATTGGTTCGTAAAAGAAAATGACATAGGGAAGTAAAATGACCGTTGTAAAGGTTGAGAAATAAAAGACAACAGTATAAAATTGTTCGCGATTTCCGAGTAGGCGGAGGACGGTATAGGCTCCTCCAGCGAATACGGCGGAAGCGATTCCGGCTCCGTAGGGTATCATATCGACATTAAAACTAGGTTTGATAATAAATAAGGTTCCAATAAAGGCGATAATAATCGATGTAACTTGATACCTTAGTACGTACTCACGCAGGAAAATAGCTGCGAAAATTATCGTGACAAAAGGGCTCATTTTATTGAGCATGTCCGCATCGGCGAGGACGAGATGATCGATGGCATAAAAGTTTAAAATAACTCCTAGGGCTCCGAGGGTAGAGCGGAGGAGTAGGTATTTTTGATTTTCCCTTTTACCAAAAAAACTTTCCTTATAATATACGACAAATCCGAAGGCGATCACCATGGATACCGCATTTCGGATAAAGGTTTTTTGAATGGATGATATATCCCCGGCCATTTTGACGAAGACAGCCATAAAGCTGAATCCGAGGGATGAAATGAGCATGAGGATAATTCCTTTATTTCTGTTACTCACAAAAAAGCCTCCATTTATCTTGATTGCTTTCTATATCTTATATCAATCATAGCCAAGTGTAAATGAAGGTGATTAATAATGTCATGTAAACATAAAAAAACTTGTTTTGAGATATTTCTCAAACCAAGTATTCTTATCCTTATTCAAGGCTTTCGGCCATTTCAATAAAAAGTTCTTCCAGATAATCATGTCCAAGAGCTTCTGCATCTTTATCTTTTATATCTAGTTCAATAACATAGTAGTAGTTGCCATCATAAAAGATACTCCTGTGGTAGTCTGTCAGATAATAGGCTTCTTCAAATCCGTCAATATCTAAGTTGATATTTTCTTCTCTTTCTTCAAAAAAGTTCGGTGCTGAGTTGCGAATTTCAAATTCTGTTCTTATGTCATCGTCCTGATTACCTGAATACTCCACAATGAAATCAACACTTTCTCCATCGTGATAGGAGATAATACTTTGATATGGTTGATCAGGTGATTGGATAGGTAACTTTTTTAGCAGTTTAATTTCATCTAATGGGATCTCATGGAATACTTCATCAATTGGTTCTAAAGATTTTGCCATATTTAACAATTCATCTTTTGTAAAATCATCATCTGTTTCAAAGTGATAGCAAATATCGTCCATGGAAACAGCAGCTTCTCGATCGCTGTTATCAAATTCGTAGTATAGATAATCAATTCCATCGACAGTTTCAGCAACTTCTAAATCATCGAAAAATAGGCAGGTTCCATCCCTCATGGTAGGGTTAATAGAATAATTTATTTTATCTTCTGAAAGATCATTGAAATAAATATAGTAACTCATGGAATAGTCTGTACTACCATCGCTTGTTTGTGTAAAGTGATGTGTAGTATATTCAAGTTCCCCTGGAAAATTTGTTGGGAATAATTGATCTTTGCTACTTTCCCAGAGACTATTGAATTCGTCTATTTCGTCTAAATTATTTTCGTGTAAGCTAATTTCTTTCATATCACTTGCTTCTTTTTCAGCTGCGTCAGCATCCGCATGTAATTCTGCGGTTTCAAAATTTGTGTAATCTCCTAAGCGTAGTCGGTATAAATATTGTGTAGCATACTTATCACCTTCCATCACTAAGTCTCTATCGGTGTAGACAAGGGTATTTCCGTCCTGGGAAAGGGCGTAATCCTTTGTGTAAACACCTGTTTCTACCTCAGGAATGATATAGGTAATTTCGCTTGGAATATGATATAAATAAAAATGTTCATCATCTTTTATTAAAGCATTCCCGTTTTTATCTATACTTTTAGGACTACTTGTATTCAAAGGTTTTATAGCTAGTCTTTTCATCTGTATCTAATTGATGGAAGACATATTCAATATTATCATCCTCTAAGCTGTCATCTAGGATTTTATAATAGGCATACTTTCCATCCTGGGAAAAGACAGCTTTATTAATGTATAAATCCTTGTCAGGATCCTCTTCAAAATTCATGATTTCTTCTACACTATCTGTTTTAAAGTCTATTAAATATAATACAAGTGTATGTCCTACAAACATTTGCTGTCCGTCATTAACTAGCTTCATTGTATTAAATTCGACATATGAATCATCGATATTAAGCATATCTTCTAAGGAGATCGTTTCCTTTGTATCAGTATTGATATCATAAGTGATTAATTCTGCATTTCGATTATCATTCGTAGTTGATAAGAAAACGACACCTTCATTGGAAATGCCAATGATATCATTGATGTACTCGTCAAACTCTTCTACTTCTTTAATTGTTTTTTCGCTTTTTACATCGTAAACCGAAAATTCAATTCCATCATCATGACAGTCATAGACAACATATTCGCCATTTTGAGAAATGCGAACATCTGAACACCAGCGATCTTCGTTATCATTTGGATTAAAATTTAAGGCATTATGTGCATTATCGTTAGGATCGATTAACATTTCATTGTAAGTTGATGCGCGATCAACTTCTTCTTCTCCTGTAAAAAGGATAGAATCCCCGGTTTCATCCAGTTTTATTGAAAATATCGAGTAATCAACCGATTCCTCCATATCCTGGGAGAAGACTGTTTCAATCTTTAGTTCTTCTCCTGAATCGTTTATTTCTACCGCTTGTTCATTGTTTTCATTTTCATTGTTATTTTGTTCTTCCATACCTGTTCCACAAGCAAATAAGAACAGGGAAAGAAAAAGAATTAAAAACTTTCTCATGCATCCTTCACCCCAAAATAAATTATTCTGCTTCTTCTTATAATTTATGTAAAGTATTAAGAGATAACAAGGGGGTTTCCCCCTATTTTGGATATTTTGAAAGAGGAGTATTAGGTCGTAAGGACCATGTTTTATGTCATGAAACAAAAAAGCAGACAGTTTAATAGGAGACCGTCTGCATAAGTAACTTTTTAAGGACTGGACTTAAGCGCTCCGGGAGTTCGGCTAAATGTTCGATGATTAACTGCTCACGTCCATAGATACTTTCCATCATATTTCGCTCCCAATCATCGACTTCAGTTTCTGATAAAAACATGCCGAGGACGTGAATACCCTGTCTTCGGGCAAGGGTTACAGCTTCATTTGTGTCCACAATGCCGTTTTCGTAATAATTGTCGGCAGCGGGCTCACCATCGGTAAAGACGAGTAAGAATTTATGTTTTTCCCGGCGTTGGAGTAATTTTTCTGTGGCAACGCGAATACTAAATCCATCTCGGTTATCTTCTTCTGGTTTGAGCTGCATGATTTTTGGTCCATGTTTTTCATACAAAGAGTCATTGAAGGTATGAATTTCATGAAAATAATTCGGTTGATCCTTTCGTAAAGTAGAAGTTGCTCCTTCCCAAAACCCGGTAATGGCATGTGGGATGTGTAAATTTCGTAGCACTTCATGGAATAGGGTAATGCCACGTTTGGTTTCGTCCATTTTTTGGTCCATGGAAGCGGAACAGTCGACGAGTAAAGAAAACGCTGCATCAAATTCCTTGGACTCTTCATCCTTTTTATAAAAAAGACGCGGAAAATCTTCAAAGACAATAGGAAGCAAGTTTTTCGACAGGCGACCAAAGGGTAAATTTCCCCTTGGTGTGTCTTGTTTATGTTCGAGAACTTTCTTAAGTGACGTTGTTAGTTTTCGTCGTATCGGATCAACTTCTGTGCGCACGGCTTCATACATCTGTTCCTCCTCGGTGCTCGGCACTGTTGCCTGCTTGACAATTGGCACCGCGTGAATGTTTTCCTTTCCGTACAGAGCACTTTTTTGTTCGGTTTGTTCCTCTTGCTCGTAATCCTCTAAGGTTTTTTGCTCCGAATAATCCTCCTGCGCTGATCTTTGTGACGTCCCTTGAGCCGTTGCAAAAACTTGGTCCCCGCTTTCTGTATGCCGGGCAGTTTCTCCACGTAAGTTCGTTTTCGTCCCAAGCTCTAAGTCCATTTGGAGAAAGGTTTGCCTTTGTTTGGTTGGTGCTTGCTCATCATGCCAGGTTTCTAACCGCTCATCCGATGCATCACTTTCTTCATTCATCTTGGCATAATTCTCATTTTCTACATCATCCGTCCGTGTAAGCTCATCAAAAACCGTTCGCGCATCTGAACCTGCAATTTCCGAAGTAACTGGGTAGGAAAAGTACTTATTTTTCATATCGGAAAAATGTGCTAGAACCATAATAGACACACCCTCGACGATTCGCCAAATGTCTCGAGATGTGCTTGCTGAGAACGTATCATACAAGTGTGGCTTTGCTCGTTCTAAAAGATCTCGCACTTTTTTATCTGCTTTTGGGAAAGAGATATCCGGTTTTTCGGCAGTTAACAATAAATAAATACCCGAAAATAAAGCATCCGCCTTTAGGCCCCGGACCGTATTTACCTGTAATTGACTGGTGAAATAGGTACGTAAATGGTTTCTTCGTTTAACAAATTCTCCTTTTGTCCCTGGACGCTTCCGTTTAATGAATTCTTCTAGGCGAAGATCTTCGAGCAAGGTAAAAAGTTGCTTCGTAAAACTTGCTATTTTCTCACGCCGTCCCTTTTGTAAAATAGAAAGGTCCGTCTCCTGGAGGGTTCCAAGGGCACGTAAATATATATCGGTTTTATAGCCGGCTACCTTTATCTCATTCTCTGTCGCATCCCAAAGGGAACTTGCCGTGATGCGCTTCGTTTCAAGATCAACAAACGCACCGTAGGAAATGTCAAAGGCCATACCTTCTACTTTTGCTAAGACAGACGCTAAATCTTGTAGTTGTAAAAGTTTTAGCGGATCAACGATATCATCATGCCAACGAGTTTCAAGCATAAGCACCAACCTCCCTTAAAATAATGTATTTGCAATATTTTCGATTAATTTCTTTTCCCGTTCTTCATCCACTTTTCCGATAATTGCCCGTTCGATAGCGCGCTTCTCGCCGATAATTGTACTTAAATCACAAGCGTCAAGCAAGGCGCGAATCGAAGCGGCATCTTCGGACAATTCTCCTTGTTCCACGGCCGTAATTAAATCAGCCGATAATTGAACGAAAGCCTTTATTTTAGTCTCATCGGTTAATTTTGTATCCGATTCAATTAATTTTTTTAACTGTTTACCTTGTAAATATGGTACATCAATAACGATAAACCTGTTTTTCAACGCCTCATTGAGTGGCACTGTTCCAATATACCCTTCATTAATTGCCGCTATGACATTAAAATTTTCCACCGATGTTATAACTTCATTTGTAAAGGGATTTGTCACTTGCCGGCGATAATCGAGCACCCCATTAATAAGTGGTAGGGTTTCCGGTTTTGCCATATTAATTTCATCGATATAAAGGAAAGACCCCTCCGTCATTGCCTTTGTTACCGGGCCAGGCACAAAGGAAATATGTTGTTTTCCCTCTTTGTAATCTAAGGTTTTAAATCCCATTAAGCTTTCCGCATCTAAATCAACGGAACAATTAATGCTATACATATTTTGCTGGAATAATTCCACTAACGTTTCTGCAAGTTTTGTCTTCCCTGAACCCGTCGGACCTTTTAATAACAAATTTTTCCCCATCGCTAAAATCGTAATCGCATCGATTAATATATTTTCATGAGGTGGGACATAATCCCCTTGTAACTTCGCATGCTGAGGTAGTAATTGTTTCACCTTTTCTGGCATTGTATATGTATGAATAGACATTATGAGTATGCTCCCTTCAAAAGTACATCCATGAAATCTATTGTAAATGTATCCCGCTATTGGCGCAATGTTTCCAAAAAAAACTGAACAACCTTTTCGTTGTCCAGTTTCCTATAAGAATATTTTGACAAAAGGAGCATCGACCTTTACAAAGCGGCAATTGTACGGCCTGCAACTTTACCGGTAAATAGACATCCACCGAGAAACGTTCCTTCAAGGGAGCGATATCCATGAATCCCACCAAAGCCCGAAACTTCACCGACTGCATAAAGCCCAGGAATTGGTACTCCTTCTTCATTTAAAACTTGTCCGGATAAATTTGTTTGTAAGCCGCCTAGCGTTTTTCGACTTAAAATATTTAAGCGAACGGCGATGAGGGGACCATGTTTTGGATCGAGAATTTTATGTGGTTTCGCAACGCGAATGAGTTTATCTCCGAGATACGCTCGCATATTTCGCATGGAAGCGATTTGTAAATCCTTAGTAAATTTATTATCCATCGCTAAATCCCGGGTTTCAATCTGCTCCTTGATATGGTTATAGTCGATTAAATTTTCACCGGCTAGTTCATTCATGCCAGCGACTAAGTCTGCTAAGTTATCTTTAATAACAAAATCTTCCCCGTGATCCATAAAGGCTTGGACAGGTCCCGGGGCTCCCGGGCGGATGCGGCCAAGAACTTGTCGAAGGCTTTTTCCGGTCAAATCTGGATTTTGTTCCGAACCGGATAAAGCGAATTCTTTTTCAATAATACTTTCATTTAAAATAAACCAGGAATAATCATAGCCTGTTTGTTGAATCGCTTCAAGGGTTCCTAAGGTGTCATAACCTGGAAAATTCGGGGCTTCAAAACGATTCCCTTCCGCATCAAACCAAAGGGAAGAGGGCCCCGGCAAAATACGGATCCCGTGTTTTGGCCAAATTGAATTCCAATTTTTAATTCCCTCCGTATAATGCCACATTCGATCACGATTGACGATATGACCGCCGATCTTTTCCGTAATGGCTAGCATGCGGCCGTCGACATGGTGTGGGACACCGGAAATCATTTTCTTTGGCGGTTCACCGAGGCGTTTTGGCCAGTTCTCTCGGATGAGATCAAAGTTGCCACCAATGCCACCACTTGCAACGACAATGGATTCACCTTCATAGATAAATTCATCAATTACCTTTCGATTACTTTTTTCGCCGCGTTTTGCGTGACTTGGCGCGAGAATTTCCCCGGAAACGTGGGTAACCTGTTTTCCCTTTTTATGTAATTCATTCACTCGATGTCTTGGTAAATATGTGACACGTTTTTCTTTAATAAATTGCTTTAATTCACGGACAAAAGGTTCGACAAGGCCCGGGCCAGTACCCCATGTAATATGAAATCTCGGCACAGAATTTCCGTGTCCGCCGGCTAAATAACCACCTCGTTCTGCCCAGCCGACGATGGGAAAGAAACGAACTCCTTTTTCCCTGAGCCACTCGCGTTTTTCTTGATAAGCAAATTCAACGTATGCTTCTGCCCACTTTTTCCCCCAGTAATCTTCCTCCCGATCAAAGGCGGCGGAGCCAAGCCAGTCCCGCCAGGCGAGTTCTTTTGAATCTTTTATTCGCATCCGGCGTTGTTCGGGCGAATCAACGAAAAACAAACCACCAAAGGACCACCAGGCTTGTCCGCCGAGCGAACTTTCTGGTTCTTGATCAAGTAGTAAGACTTTTTTTCCTGCACGAGCAATTTCAGTTGTAGCGGTAAGACCGGCTAGCCCTGCACCAACAACAATTGCATCATATTTCAATAGTATCCCCCCGCTTACAGAAAGCGCTTACATTAACCTTTAATTATAAGAAACATCTTCCTATATGTCAATATGAACATGTTTTACCAGAATGTCTATAGTGGGTATGATTGTTTATCTTTTTGGGCAATCTTTAACAAAGATTTTTTAGCAAAATAAAATAATAAAACAACCCTTGAAAACGTTTGCGAAAAATGTATAATATAATTAATTGTGATTAACGGCATAATTACGGAAATGTGCCGATTAATAATGAATAGGATGACTAACAATGAAAAACACAATTAAAAAATTGGCGGAACAATTAAGTGAAGAAGTTATAAAGATAAGAAGGCATTTGCATCAATATCCTGAATTAAGTCAGAAGGAACATGAAACTTCTGTTTTTATTCAAGAAAAATTAACCGAGTATAATATTCCATTTCAAAGTGGAATAGCTGGAACAGGAGTGCTTGGCATTATAGAAGGTGACAAGCCAGGAAAAACTGTCGCATTACGGGCAGATATGGATGCTCTTCCGATAGAGGAGGAAACAGGACTTGCTTTTTCCTCGACAAGAGAAGGGGTGATGCATGCCTGTGGTCATGATGCTCATATGGCGATGTTACTTGGAGCGGGGAAAGTATTAATGGATGTAAAAGAGGAACTCGAAGGAACGGTCTTACTCGTGTTCCAACCTTCCGAAGAAAAGGCTCCGGTCGGTGGAGCAAGACCAATGTTAGAAGATGGGGTGTTTGATAAATATAAACCGGACGTTATCTATGGACAGCATGTTTGGCCAAGTCTCCCGGTCGGTGAATTCGGTGTTCTCGATGAAGAAATGATGGGGGCGAGTGATACGTTTGTGATGACGATTAAAGGGACTGGTGGCCATGCGAGTATGCCTCAATCATCAACGGATCCAATCGTTACAGCCGCTCAATTAATTGTAAATTTACAAACGATTGTCAGTCGAGCTCTTGATCCGCTAGAAGCGTCTGTTGTGACGGTTTCTAAAATCCAAGGTGGTCATGCTCGAAATATTATTCCAAATGAAGTGCAAATTGAAGGGTCGATTCGCACGTATAAAAGAGAGATTAAAGAACGATTAAAAGAACGTTTGTTTGAAATCGCGAGTCATGTAGGCAAAATGTACAACAATGAAATAATCGTTGAATATTTTGATGGCTATCCCGCCACGATAAATACACCAACTTGGGCAAGGCTTGCTCGGGAAGCAATTATCGATTTGTATGGAGAAAAAGCAGTACCGGATGTCAAACCATCTCTTGCTGCAGAAGATTTCAGCCGATTTTTAGAAGAAATTCCTGGAGCCTTTATTTGGTTAGGGGCGAGGATGGATGAAGAACAAAGTGGCCTACATGAATCAACCTTTACGATAGATGAACAAGCTTTAACAAAGGGTGTTTCCTTTTTTGCTTATGTCGCATATAACACATTGCGTAAACTACAAACAGGAGTGAAGTAAGTGAGGCTAGCAGAGAAATGGTTTAAACAAACATTACAAACGTTAAATCTTACAACAAGCTTAAAAAAGCAAAAAGGCTTTACAAGACTTAGCTTTTCTAAAGAGGAAAAGGAAGCCCATAAACAATTTCGTAAGCTCGCAGAACAATTAGGTATGGAAACAAGGGTTGATCAAGTCGGTAACTCCTGGGCTAGATTACAAGTAGATGATGAGCTTCCAACAATTGGCTTTGGTTCCCACTTAGATTCCGTTGAAAATGGGGGTGCTTTTGATGGTGTTGCAGGTATTGTTTGTGCTTTAGGGGTAGTGGAAACTTTTAAAAAAGAAAGGATCAAGCCCCCGTGTAATATCGTTATTATTGCCTTTATATCTGAAGAGTCTGCCCGTTTTGGTTTATCTACGATTGGCAGCAAAACGATTGTAGGGGATGTAGATAAGAAAAAGTGGGAACAAATTGTTGATCAAGCGGGAATATCGATTCGTCAGGCAATGGAGGACTACGGGATAAGTTGGGAGTCCTTTCATCAGGCAAAACATATTCCTTTTCCAATCGATAAATTTATTGAATTACATATTGAACAAGGTAGACAACTTGAAAGAAAGAATAAAGACGTTGGGATTGTTACCGGAATTGCGACACCCACCCGGTTAAAAATTACGATTAAAGGGGAAGCAAACCATACAGGGACGACTCTCATGCATGAGCGAAGGGATGCTTTTGTCGCCGCAGCACCGATTGTCACTTATGTGGATAGATTAGCGAAGGATTTTAATAAGGATATAGCTGATCCATTAGTTGCTACAGTTAGTACAGTTAATCTCGTTCCAAATGCGATCAATGTAATTCCTGGAAAAGTAAGTATAGGGATTGATATTCGTAGTGTTGATGAATCGTTAAAAGGAAGCTTTGTTAAAGAATTACAATCCTTTATTCAAGAACATGCTAAAAAGGTAAAGGCATCGATTTCTGTGGAGACGACGATTCAGGAGAATGCTGTTTTACTCGATGAACAGATTAATAGAAAGATGATTTCCTGCTGCCAGCAACTTGGCATTTCATATCAAAAAATGATAAGCGGAGCGGGTCATGATGCAATGAATATGGCTAAGCGTTGGCCGACGAGTATGGTGTTTATTCCGTCAAAAAATGGAATTAGTCATCATCCGAAAGAGTACACCCCACTGCGTTATTTGCAATCAGGAACGGAACTACTTACACAATATGTTTTACATGATGAGGAGGGGGAAACTTGAGCATTCGTATCGGTATTGTTGGGCCTGAGGATTCGGTTAAACAAATTTTATCTGTGACAAAAGATTTTCCAGATGTCGAATTTATTTCTTTTATGTATGAAGATGTGTATCAAGTTGATGAACTGATTCAAAACAATCCTGAATCGATAGATCAATGGTTTTTTTCCGGAGTTTTAAATTATCATTATGCGATTGAAAATAATTTAGTTCACGAAGATATTGCAATATACCCTCCTTTATATGGATCAAGTTTTTTTGCAACTTTACTTGCTGCTCAATTACAGGAGAAAGAGGTTTTTACTCGTGTAAGTATTGACTCGATTGAAGATGAAGAATTAAAAAAGACCTTTCCCTATTACCGGCTTGATTCGTTAACCCATTATAATTTTCCTTTTACAGATTATACCTATATTCATGAATTAGCTGATTTTCATGAACGATTATATCGGCAGGGGAAAACAGAAATTGCGATTACATCAACAAATTATGCTTACGTGCGTTTACGGGAAAAAAATGTTCCTGTTTATCGCCTGAAGCCGTCCTACTTATCAATTCAGCTAAGCTTAAATGTCCTGATAGAGCGAGCCTATGTGAAGCGATTGAAGAAAACGCAAATGGGAATTATCGGTTGTTATGCTGATCTGCAAGTAAAGGATTATGAATCTAGTCGGGATGCATATCAAAGAAAACAAGATGAGTTAACGATTAAAAAGGAACTGATTCACTTAGCTGAAAAGGTAAAGGGTTCATTTATTTCAGTCGGAAACGGCCTGTTTCTTATTTATACAAATCGGGGAGAAATTGATCAGGAGGCAAAATCCTTTATCTTTTTACTTGCTGATAAAATTGAAGCGACTTGTGATGTGCCGATTCGATTTTCCATTGGTTATGGTGAAAGCGCTTCAAAGGCAGAGGAACATACATATGCCGGGCTAAAAGAGACTTTACAAGAAGAAAGTATGATTATCGTTGATGAACATGAGAATCGCACGATTTTAGCGAGAAAGGATCTCGGGCATTTAGAACATCCAACGATTTCTTTAAGCGAAGATTGGCAGGAAAAGTTAAAAGATATCAATATTAGCACATCAACGGTTTCCCGTCTTGTTTCTTTGGCGAATTATTATCATAAGCGAGAGTTCACTTCACAGGACATTTCGGATTGGCTGAAATGTTCAACGAGAAATGCAAGAAGAATATTATTACAACTTGAAAGGGGTGATATCGTAAGGCAGTGCGGTGAAAGGCATACGGGAAGTCGTGGCAGGCCACTTAAGTTGTACTGTTTTTCGAAGGGTGAGTAAGTTTTTGTCTAAAAAAGGGCAGGTTAGGTAAAGGGTGTGTCTATTTTTGGGTAAGCTCCTTTTGCCATAATATTATATAAGAAGGTGATTATGTGGTTAAGGAAGAGAAGAGAGGTCTTTTGCAACGTTCGTTAGATGTTGTTGAGCGTGTGGGGAATCGTTTGCCAGATCCGTTTATTTTGTTTGTGATTTTGGCTGTGTCGATGATTTTGTTATCTTGGGTGTTTAGTTTGTTTGGGGCGACGGTTGTTCATCCGGGTACGGGTGAGGAGATGCCGATTAATAGTTTAGTGTCGGCGGAGGGTCTTGAGTATATTTTAACGTCGATGCTTGATAACTTTACTGGATTTGCTCCGCTTGGGCTTGTCCTGGCGATGATGCTTGGAATTGGTTTGGCGGAGAAGGTTGGGTTACTTTCTTATGCGATTCGAAAGACGATTTTAAAGTCACCGCCGGCTTTAATTACATATACCGTTGTGTTTGTCGGTATTTTAGGTAATTTAGCGTCTGATGCGGCGGTTATTTTAATTCCTCCGCTTGCGGCGTTAGTGTTTTATAAAATTGGGCGTCATCCATTAGCTGGACTTGCGGCTGGTTATGCGGGGGCAGGGGCTGGTTTTACGGCGAATTTATTTGTTGCAGGTACAGATGTGTTGCTTGCGGGGATTTCAACGGAAGCGGCACAAATTATCAATCCTGATTTTGTCGTTACGGCAATCGATAATTATTTCTTTAACGTTGTGTCTGTATTTATATTGACGATTATTGGTGGATTAGTGACGACGAGATTTATTGAACCACGTCTAGGGAAGTATACTGGTGATGCGGTTGAGGATGAGACAGATGAAGAGGATCTGCCAAATGCGAAACGTGGGTTCATTAATGCGGCCTTAGCTGGATTTTTATACGTGTTGCTTATTGCAGTTGTGCTCTTTTTACCGAATAGTCCATTACGGGCAGAGAATGGTGACATTATAGGCTCACCCTTTTTAGATGGCATTGTGCCGATTTTGCTATTGTTTTTCATTATTATCGGTGTGACCTTTGGAATTTCGGTTGGAAAGATTAAGTCTGGAAAAGACGTTAGTGACTACATGTCAGAATCGATTAAAGATATGTCTGCTTATATCGTCATGGTGTTTGCGATCGGACAGTTTATTGCGTACTTTGGTTGGTCAAATTTAGGGATTTGGCTTGCGGTCAATGGATCCGAGTTTTTACAAAGTATTAACTTTACAGGCTTTGGTCTTATTATCGGTTATATTATTTTCACGGCTTTACTGAACTTCCTGATTACATCAGGAAGTGCGAAGTGGGCGATTGAAGCACCGATCTTTATTCCAATGTTTATGGAGTTAGGATATAATCCGGCCTTTACCCAAGTGGCCTACCGAATTGCGGATTCTTCAACAAACATTTTAACACCGCTTTTCCCATATATGGTCATTATTTTGTCCTTTATGAGACGGTATGATAAGCGGGCGAATATTGGAACATATATGTCATTAATGCTACCATACTCAATAGTGTTCTTAGTCGCATGGATTATTTTGATATTTGTGTTTTACACGTTAGGAATTCCCTATGGACCAGGAGTGACAACTCATTTATAAGAAAGGATATAGATTATGACAACAGAAGATTTAACAAAAAGGTTGAAAGCGTGGCGCCGGGATTTTCATAAATATCCAGAACTCGGGTTTTTAGAAATGCGTACAGCATCCTTAGTTGCTCGAGAATTAAGCAGTCTCGGTTTCTCGCTCCAACTTGGTGAAGAGGTAATGGAAAAAAGTGCTGTGATGGGTAGGCCTACAGAGAGAGAAATTGAGGAGCAAGTTCGTTGGGCAAAGGATCATGGTGCTGATGTAGAGTTTTTACCGTACTTTCAAGAAGGTTATACCGGTATTGTTGCGACGTTAGAAACTGGGCGTGAAGGGCCAACAGTTGCTTTTCGTGTCGATATGGATGCTCTTCCGATTCATGAAACTGAGAAACCTGGGCATGTGCCGAATCAGGAAGGCTTTCGTTCGATTGTTCCTGGCAAGATGCATGCTTGTGGGCATGATGCTCATACAGCAATTGGTTTAGGGTTAGCGACATTACTTAAGGAGCAGGTAAATGAATTAAGCGGAACGATAAAGTTAATTTTTCAGCCGGCGGAGGAAGGTACACGCGGTGCTAAGGCTATGGCTGAAGCGGGTGTCGTTGATGATGTTGATTACTTTATCGCAAGTCACATTGGAATGGATGTTCCTTTAGGTCATTTTGTTGCGTCAAACAATGGATTTTTAGCGACGACGAAAATGGATGTGACGTTTAAAGGACGCTCCTCCCATGCTGGAGGTGCTCCGGAGGAAGGAAAGGACGCCCTGCTTGCAGCTGCGACTGCTACTCTTAATATTCATGCCATTCCCCGTCACTCTGCTGGGGCTTCCCGGGTAAATGTTGGTGAGTTACATGCAGGTTCTGGTCGAAATATCATTCCGGATAAAGCGGAAATGATCATTGAAATGCGCGGGGAAACGTCAGAGATTAACGAGTATGTGAAGGAACAGGTTGAGAGTGTGCTTCGGGGAGCAGCAACTATGTACAATAATGAAGTAGAAATCGAAATCGTTGGGGAAGCTCTTAATAGTAGATGTTCAAAAGAGTTAGCTGAAATTATTCATAACGTAGCTGGAAAGCATCCGTTTATTGAAGAAACGGTTTTAGAAAATTCCGGTTCATCAGGTTCTGAGGATGCAACATATTTTATGGAAGCTGTAAAGAAGCGCGGTGGCCTTGCCACATATGTTATTTTTGGAACAGATTTAGCCGCCGGGCACCATCATGAAGAGTTTGATATTAATGAAGAAGTGTTGCTTCCAGCTGTTGAAGTTTTGTATGGGGTGGCGAAGAAATTAGGGGAAAAATAAAAGAAATGATTGTTTAAGGGACTCATGTGGAGAGGCATGAGTCTTTATTTTTGTGTCTTGCTGAACATATTTATTCACCGTCCACAAACACATCCTCTATTTCCCATTCGTATATATCGATTAAGCCATAAGTAAACCGCATTTGTTCGACATCTCTTGCGTCATAAGGTACGGTAATTTCATTGTTTGAGGTTGTAAATGTGTAAGAGAATATTTCATAGTTACTTTCGGCAACTTCTCTGCTGACGTGGTCAACATCATTTAAAGAAAGTTTGTTTTCTGTAAGGGCGAAAAAGTCATTTTCAGCAAGGGTGTCACCAGCGAAATAATAGTAATGGTGGATGGAGAGTAAGCAGATCGCGATTCCAACAATCAAAGATAAAATATGAGGGAGTGTCCATTTGTAGGGACGCTCCTTTTTTTCGGCATACATTTTTGTGAATAAAAAGGAAAGTAATGTACCCGCAATCCACACTAATCCAATGAACATTCCGCGAAAGGCTTTTGGTGGGCGAATGAATAGGTCGTGGTCATAGGAAAAGTATAGGGTATCTTGGATGAATAGGACGATGGGTACTGGAAGTATGAAGGCTAGTAGTAGGATAAGGGTGCTTGTCATTAAAATGAAACGGCTAATTCGAGCAGTTTCGATATCGCGTAAATACTTCATGGAAAATCCTTCCTTTTTGTCTTGTTTATTCTATGATAATAAAAAAGAAACTAGGTCGCAAGTGGTTAGCGACCTAGTTTGTGACTGTTGTTTTTTCTGGTGAGTCATTTTCAAGAAATTTTTCGATATGGTGACAGGCTGCTTGGTGTCCGTCTTTCATATGTGCGAGATTGCGAAGGGTTGGTTCTTCTGTTCGGCATATATCTGTCGCAAACGGACATCTTGTATGGAAACGGCATCCCTTTGGTGGATCGATTGGGGAAGGTACGTCTCCTTTTAAGATGATACGCTCTTTTTTGACTTCAGGGTCCGGAATTGGAATGGCTGATAAGAGTGCCTTTGTATATGGATGTTGTGGATTTTCAAATAAGGATGTCTTATCAGCGATTTCCACAATTTTTCCTAAATACATGACGATAATGCGATCAGATATATGTCTGACAACGCCTAAATCGTGGGCAATAAATAAGTACGTTAAGTTAAATTCTTTTTGTAAGTTGTTTAGTAAGTTAAGGACTTGTGCTTGTACGGAAACATCAAGAGCCGATACAGCTTCGTCACATACGATTAATTTTGGATCAACAGCTAGTGCACGGGCAATTCCAACTCGTTGTCTCTGTCCTCCGGAAAATTCGTGTGGATATCGTTGGAGGTGTTCTTTACTTAATCCGACTGTTTCTAATAATTCAATCGCACGCTTTTCTCTAGTTTCTCTCGTTCCGATATTTTGGATTGCCATCGCTTCTGTCAGTATTTTACCGACTGTTTGATATGGATTTAATGAAGCGTATGGGTCTTGGAAAATAATTTGTAAGTCTTTTCGACGTTTTCTTAATTGTCCTTGACTTAAGGATAGTAAATCTTCACCGTCAAATTCAACGGAACCAGCTGTCGGTTCATCGAGACGTAAAATTGCTCTTCCTGTTGTAGATTTTCCACAACCGGATTCTCCAACAACGCTGACAGTTTCTCCTTCTTGAATTTCAAAGGTAATATCATCAACGGCTTTAACATTATTTACTGTTCTCCCGAGGAAACCACCTTTAATCGGGAAATACTTTTTTAAATTTTCTACTTTAAGAAGTGGTTTCTGACTCATTGACATTCACCTCCGGATCTCCGTCCCATTCATCTGTGTATATCCAGCAACGAACTTCACGTTCATCTTTTTGTTTTATTAGTTCAGGTGCAGTACTATGGCATAGTTCTGTTGCAAAGGGACATCGCGGTGCGAACTTACATCCAATAGGTAATTCACTCGGATCTGGTACAACCCCGCGAATGGGTTCTAATTCATCTACGTCTTGATCATGACGTGGTATAGATTTAATTAATCCTACTGTATATGGGTGTTGTGGATTTTTAAATAAGGATTTTACATCTTGGTACTCAACAACTTGCCCTGCATACATAACAGCAACGTAATCACAAGTTTCGGCAACTACACCTAAATCGTGGGTGATCATAATAACTGACATACCGAATTCCTGCTGTAAATCTTTAATAAGTTCTAAAATTTGAGCTTGAATTGTAACGTCGAGAGCGGTTGTTGGCTCATCAGCAATTAATAGATCCGGATTACAGGCAAGGGCAATCGCGATCATGACTCGCTGTCTCATCCCGCCCGACAATTCGTGTGGATATTGATCAAAACGATCATCAGGGGATGGAATCCCGACTAGTTCAAGTAATTCAACTGAACGTTTTCGTTGTTCTGCCTTATTTAAACCTTCATGTATTTTTAAAGCTTCACTTATTTGTTGACCAATTGTATAAACCGGGTTTAAGGAAGTCATTGGCTCTTGGAAAATCATAGAAATTTCATTTCCCCGTATTTTACGAATGTCACGGGTACGCATTTTTGTTAAATCCTGTCCTTTAAACATAATTTCGCCACCGACAATTTCCCCGGGACGTTCAAGAAGTTGTAAGATTGATAGAGCTGTAATACTTTTTCCGGAACCAGATTCACCTACGATACCTAATGTTTTTCCTTTTGGTAGTTTTAACGTTACACCGTTGACGGCTTTTACTTCTAACTCTTCGGTGAAAAAAGACGTTCTTAAGTTATTAATTTCTAAAATGTATTCGTCACTCATTGAGTTTTCACCCTTTCTTTTCTCTTTAGCCATCTAAATCAACTCGTTTATTAAGGAAACGATAAGATATATCGACGAGTAAGTTGACGACTACGAAAATGACAGCAATGATGAGTATCGATGCTTGAACGACAGGGAAGTCACGAGCCATAATTCGGTCGATAATTAACTTACCAATTCCATTTATCGCAAAAACTGTTTCGGTTAAAACCGCACCGGATAATAATCCACCGAATTGTAAACCAACAATTGTTACGACGGGAATAAGTGCGTTCTTTAAAGCATGTCTATAAATAACTACGCGTTCCCTTACTCCCTTAGCCCGGGCTGTTCGAATATAGTCCTGTGAAATAACATCAAGCATACTAGAGCGCGTCATTCGAGCGATAATCGCTGCTCCGGCTGTACCGAGAGTAATGACTGGCATAATGATTTGTTTAAAGGAGCCCCATCCGGTTGGTGGGAACCAGCCTAGTTTGATCGCAAACCAGTTCATAAGCATAAGTCCTAGCCAGAAGTTCGGCATGGATAGTCCGAAGAGGGCTAGTAACATAATAGATATGTCTGAAAAACTATATTGTCGAACGGCTGATATAATTCCGGCAATAAGCCCTAGGAAAATACTAAAGATCGTACTGTATATAGCAAGTTCGAGGGTTACTAAAAACCTCGATTTAATTTCTGTTGTAACAGGTAAACTCGTTCTCCAGGAGTTTCCAAAATCAAGTTTTACTGCATTTTTAACAAAACGAAAATATTGAACAGGTAATGGATCATTTAATCCAAGTCTATTTTCAATTTGCTCTACTGTAGATTCTGGTGCACTTTCACCAGCAATTATATGAGCAGGGTTTCCTGGTGTAATATGCATCAGAGAAAAAACAAAAATACTAACCCCGATTAAAACAGGTATTAATTGGATTACTCGACGAACAATAAATTGAAACATGAGTACACCTACTTTCTATTTTGTGCTTTCGGATCTAATGCATCGCGTAGTCCGTCACCTAATAAGTTAAAGGATAGTACAATGAGCATAATGACTAACCCCGGGAATAATGCGATATGACCTGCTTCCCAAATATAGTCTTTACCATCGTTCAACATTGCACCTAATTCTGGTGATGGCGGGCTCACTCCCATTCCGAGGAAGGAAAGACCACTTGCAGATAAAATAGCTGTAGCGATAAAAACGCTTCCTTGAACGATAATAGGTGATGATATGTTTGGTAAAATGTGTAAGAAAATGATTCTTAGATCAGAAGCACCTAATGCACGCATGGCATCAATATACTCTAAATTCCTTGTCGCTAATGTTGACCCTCGAACAATTCTCGCAAAGGAGGGTACAGCTGAAATAGCAATTGCATAAATAACTGTTGATGGACTTGGTTGAAATACACTTACTAAAGCAAGTGCTAGTAAAATACCAGGGAACGCAAGTAATACGTCCATGATTCTCATAATAATAGAATCAACAATTCCTCCATAATAGCCTGAAATAATTCCGATGATTATCCCAGCTATGCCACCGAGAAATGTTGAAGCGAAACCGATACCCATCGTAATTTTTAAACCGTGAATAATTCGTTT